>Ga0114129_10000435_pt1 | contig 49624 bp, 46 predicted proteins | sample RhiMetdeltSRZDD1_FD_80071 | JGI IMG/M metagenome (GOLD analysis project Ga0114129, IMG submission 80071) | Populus rhizosphere microbial communities from Tennessee, USA - Rhizosphere MetaG P. deltoides SRZDD1 (version 2) (version 2) | ecosystem: Host-associated > Plants > Roots > Rhizosphere >...
CGGCGTGCGGTCTTCCATTGCTCGAGCAGGATGGCCACGATCTGCATGATGGCCAGCCCCAGAATCGGCGTCACCAGCGCATTGGTTAACAGACCGAATGCGCCAAACCGCCAACTGACTTCGGCAGGGCGTGGGGGAAGGATCGCGCCAATAAGATCGACAGCCGGGGATGCCACGAGCAGAAACGCGACCGCAGTCAAAGGCGGTAGGACTGCACGAAGTCGGTCTGTCGTCATTGGCGCACCACCCGCCGCGAGGCGGCGTCTGAGGGTGAATGGAAACGGCTCAACCGGGCAGGACCTTGAAGAGTTCGGGCACCAACTCTGCACTCACCTTACGACCGAGCACCGCGGCCGAGGAGTCGTTCGACGTTACCGGGACTACGACGCGCACCAGCGCGTCATCGGACCGCCCGCGAAACGCGGAGTCGCGCAGGAGTTGTAGCTTGACTCGGTACTCGTTCCCTTCCACCCGACCCCGGCCCTGATACCAGTAATACACGACGGCTCGCCGATGCTCGTTGACGAGCACATAGCGATTAACGCTGACCGGCCCCATCGGCGTTGGTAGCCGCTCCTCGGACGAGCTGATGACTTCCCACCCGGATCCAGGCAGGCAGTTCTTAGGGGAATGGATCGTCTTTCCCTGCAGCTGCTGATCGTAATAGCCCACGTATAGCGTAAAATTGGGCTGCGGGCCCTCCCGGGTGAACGCCCGGAAAAGATAGGCCGACACTCCAGCCACCCGGCGCTCCTCGGCGCTGAGCACACGGTCCGCCCCTTGATACCCGGCAACGACTTGAGGCAAGGAGGCGAGAGGTGCCGCAAGCGGCATGTCCTTCTGCTGCGTCGTAGTCCCTATCAGGAGGCAGCCGGCCCCCAAAACGGAGGCTGGGAGGTAGCGTTGCCAGTCACGCATTGGCGGGCTCGTCGCGCAGTCGTTGCTCCACCTGTGAGGCAGCCCACGCCAGGCTACCAAGAACGCCGAACGCCACCACGAACAGCAGCCATCCCTCAGTGAGATGGAGAAAGCCCTCGCCCATCTTTGGATCCACGAAATAGACCAGAAATCCCGTCAGAAAGACCCGAATGGCATTGACCAGGATGGCCACCGGTATCGTGAGCGCTAAGATGATCACCCGAGCGAGCGGTGTCCGGAGCCACAGGCCTCCAACCAGCACACCGAGGCTGATCAGCGCCGCGAGCGAACGCAGCCCGCTGCACGCTTCGGTCACGAACAGCTGCCGTCCTGGAAGCAAGATCACGTTCCCGCTCAACTTGACCGGAACGTCGCGCCAGGCCAGCAGAGCCGCCCCCATGCTCGAAGCCTTGAACTGCAAGGGTAGCGCGAGGGCATTGGTGACCAGCACCGGAAGGGGAACGGACAGCAGGAGCAAGGCAAACGGAAGCCACCAGCGGCGTAGCTGAGGAGTCCCCCCGGCAAACACCGTCGCCCCCATGAGCGCGAGCATCATTGAAAAGCGAAGCGTGAACAGCTCGGCGGCAAGACCGCCGACGTAGCGCAGGAGAACGGCAGCAACCAGCATCGCCGTTCCGAGGAGGATGTTCGGTGCCCGGGCAGGGTTGAGTCCACTTCGCCAGGCGAACCAGAGCGCCAGAGGGGCGAGCAACAGGCCGTGCCCGGCCTCACTGTCGTTCCACCAGTCACGAGCCAGCGTCGTGGCCGGCAATGCGAAGAGAACGACTCCAGCCGCAGTTGCGACAATCATCGGAACCGACCCTCGCCAATCCCAGCTCGCCACGCGGGTTGAGGACTGGGGCAGGGCGGTCACCGGGAGGTCACCAACCTCCCCGGCGAAGCAGCACGACGGGGATCGTCTTGATCATGATCTTGAAGTCTTCCAACAGGCCCTGCCGCTGGATGTACTCCAGATCGTAGTGCACCTTCCTCCGCACGTCGTCGAGGCACTCGTCGTAGTGATGATTGATCTGAGCCAAGCCGGTGATGCCGGGCTTGGCCCGCTGCCGGAGTCGGTACTCCGTAATGTTCTGGGTCAGCTCGGCGAAAATGGTCGGCCGTTCGGGACGTGGTCCGACGATGTTCATCTCGCCCTTGAGCACGTTGAACAGCTGGGGCAGCTCGTCCAGGCGGTATTGCCGCAGGAAACGCCCGACTGGCGTGATGCGGGCGTCGTCCTTGGTTGCCCACACCGCTCCAGTCTGGCGCTCTGCGTCGGAGTACATCGTCCGAAACTTGTAGATCGTGAAAGGCTTCCCTCCGAGGTCGAGGGCTCGGCGATGGTTGTCCGCCCCGCCGCCAGGCTGTCGCCGATCCAGGCCTACCCTCGTCTGGGTGTACATGGCCGGCCCTCGCGAGGTGAGCTTCACGACGATAGCGATGAGGAGCATGACCGGTGAAAGCACCACGATCGCCACGATGGCGAGTAGCGTATTGACCCACTCGCGGATGACGCCATCGCTGCCAGGTTGGACGATATCGATCGCGTGCGCCGGCCTGCGGAGTTGACCATCCCCCGCCGACGCCGGGCCGGATGCTCGCTGTCGGGACCGCTCCATTAGTGAGTCCGATTGAACGCCGATCATTAGAACAGCCGGCTAATGGCAACGATGCCGAACAGCGCGCCCGATACCATGCCCATGGTCTTGAGAACCCCGGTAATGCCCTGACCAGCATTGCCTACCACGATCTCGTCGCCGCTCTGAACGTTCAGCTGATCGAGCGACTCGCCTTTCTGAATAGCTTCCCGCGCCTGATCCTTGCCTACGACGACGAGACCGCCGCGGAGTATTTCGGTTTTTGCCGGATCTCCTCTCTGGCCCGGCCCACCCGCCGCCATGATCGCATCACTCGTGAGGAGATCCGCGGGCAGATTATAAAAGCCCGGTTTGCCCACGGCGCCGCTAAATGAGATTCGTACGAGAGCTGTGGCATCAACCTGAGGGTCTCGGATGTATCGGCCGATTTGCTTCTTCAAATAGTCGTTCAACTCTGAACGCAAGACCCTGTCGACCGGAATTTCGCCAATATTTGGTAACAGAATTGTACGGGTCGGCTTGACGGTGAACGTGTCCGTTAGGGCCTGCTCCCCAATTACCCTGAGGGCGATGCGATCACCCGGCAGGAGATCTCCATGAGCCAGTCGGTCCTTGACCGCCTTTAGCTCGTCCACATAGAGCTCCCCATGCTTTCCCGAGGCGGCCTCTTCCAATTCCTGTCGGGTCGCCATGGCTCGAGGCACCTCGGCCAGTCCGCCACCCCTCCCCTGCGGGCTCGTAGTTTGAGTATCTGCGTGTTGAGAGGCTGCCTTTTGAGTGTCCCCCGTCTTGGGGTCGGCCGTCGTCTGCTGCGGGCGATTCTCCTGTGCTGCGACTGACTTCGCCGTCCCCATCAAGACTGCTATCCCCAGAATGGTCGCAACCGCTGCCGAACGCGGATTGAGGACACTGCGACGTGGGGTTGTCTGCATGCTTTGACGCTCCTTAGTGTACGCTGGGTGATCGGTTCGGCCAGGAGCACCGACCGGACCGGTCCATACCGAGTCCGTGTGATGACTTACCCCTGACGGGTCCGATCCGTCGCGCCCGTCTGAGCGAAGGTTGTGCCAACAAATGCTGACACTTAGCTCGGAGTTGCGCTACCGAGGGTTGCCCTTGGCGTCCACGGACCAGATCTCCTCGGTCAGAAGGGGCTGCTGGGCCTCTCCCAAACCGAAGGTGGCCAGGCGACGGCTGAACTGGCTGCGGCCATCGGGCAGGCCCGATTCCTCCGGTGCCGCAGGCTCGTCGGGTACGGCCGGATCCGGCGTCGTTACGGCATCCTTAGCTTCCGGATCGTTTGCAGGATCATCCATCGAACTCGATCTCCCTTGGCCGACATAGCCGGCAATCGCTTCGGCGGGGGACTACTTCAAGCTTAGCGCCGGGAAGGATGCATGCGGAGGATGGTCGGGCCCCACCTTGAAGTGGCGTGGCAATTGCTTGATTTGTTTGTTGTTACGATATCGCGGCCGCACCAGACGGGAATACTCCGCCGGTGTGAAACGTTGCATTGGGACGACGGACTAGGTGCTCAAGAACCACAACTCTAGGGGTGGTCGGCGTGGCGACTCGGCCTCCCAAATGTTGCAGCGGTGCCGCGGTTCTAGTGGCCAATAATCAGCCGCGTTGGTCCAAGTGATTGCCGGTAAATGTGTTGAGGAACAGCGGCCGAAGCGCACAAGTTCTGCGTGAGAGCGAAAAGCCTGAGCGTCCAAGGGGACCATTCGGGCTTCTTCCGCCGCCGCTCAACCATCGCCGAGACCGATGACGAGACCCGAGATCACGCGCGAACCGCTGGTTCTCATCGCGAACGACCAGGAATGGTCCGCGCGGTCTCTGGAAAGCATCCTCTCGCCGAACGGCTTTCGTGTAATCCGAGCCTTTACCGCCCAGCAGGCAGTCGAAGCCGTTTTGCGACACCATCCCGACATCATCGTGCTCGACGCTCAAATGCCCGACATGCATGGCTTCGATGTGTGCCGCACGCTCCGCGACGATAGCCTGGTGGGTCCCGCGATTCCGATCATCATCACCACCGCAGGCCCGTCGGGACGCTCGCAGCGTATCGAGGCGTTCGCGGCGGGAGCGTGGGAGTTCTTCGGCCAGCCGCTCGACGGCGACGCACTGCTGCTCAAGCTGCAAACCTTTCTACGGGCGAAGCTGGAGGTGGACCGGCTCAGGGCGGACAGTTTGCTCGATCCTATCAGCGGTCTCTACTCGCGAAAGGGGCTTGCCCACCGCGCCCGTGAGATCGCATCCGACGCCGCCCGCCGACATGAGCCAATAGCCTGTGTCGTCCTGGGCACCGACCCAGCCGGCGGCGCGATCGCCGGCACGGACGGTGACGATGGGTCCCATGGGAGCGGGTACATTGGTCAGCTCCTGAGACAAGCGAGCCGGATTTCCGATGCCGTCGGGCGGATCGGCCCCTATGAGTATGCGATCCTGGCGCCGAGCACCGGTGCAGCCGGCGCTACGCGCTTAGCTGCTCGTCTCGGCAATGCCCTCGAGGCGGCGCCCGGCACGGCGGCGGGACTTCGCGTCCGGGCGGGGTACTGTGCCGTAGCAGACTTCGCCCGCGCGAACGTCGATGTCCTGGAGCTCTTGCTCCGCGCGGCAACGGCATTGCACGATCTGCAACGCGAAGGCGACTCGGAGCGGGTCCGCTCTTTCGAGTCGCCTTCGGTCGAACTGTCGAATTGAGTGGTGGGGCTTCGGCCCCACCCGATCCTACCGCACTTCCCCCTTCGGCCCCTCCACCAGCTTCGGCACTTCCTCGTCCGAGGTATAGCCGTATACGTACGAGTAGTACTGGTACTGGCTCTCGGTGGTGCGGATGTCGTTGAGCACGGCCCCGAGAATTCGGACGGGCAGCCGATCTAGCAAACGAATCTTTGCTTCAGCCATCTGACGATTGGTTTCGCCCGACCGAAGCACCAGCATGATATTGCCGGTGACCGTGCCCAGGACAAACGGATCGATACCTGCGCCGAGCGGCGGGCTGTCCACAATCACAACGTTGAAGCGGCCCTTGAGCGCGCCGATCAGTTCGGTCATCGTCCCGGAGCCAAGCAGTTCGGGTCCGGAGTGCCGTCGGGTGCCGCAGGGGAGGAGCATCAGGTTGGGGTGCGTCGTCGGCCGCAGCACCTGATCCAGAGAAACCTGCTTCATGAGGTAGTCGATCAGACCCGGGATGCGCTCCGCCTTGAACATGCGGTGGAGCTCGCCCCGGCGAATGTCCCCGTCCACCAGGACCGCCTTGTATCCCGCTTCGGCGAACGAAAGCGCGAGGTTGGACGACACGAGGGATTTGCCATCGCCCGGTCCGGGGCTGGACACGGTCAACAGCACGGGCCCGGATCCATAGGAATGGAGGAGGTTCAGGCGGATCGCACGGAACGCTTCGACGACGTGCGCGGCCTCTTCCACGTCCTCTTTCCCGCTCTTCAGGTTTTTGATGGCCGGAATCGCCCCGAAGATGGCGAGTCCAAGCTCGTTGGTAACCTGCTCGGGATACCTGAACCGCTTATCGAGCTGGTCGAGGAGTATGGCGAGGCCGACCGCGAGACCGGTGCTCGCCAGGAAGCCCATGAGGATGAGCCGCGATGCGGTGTTGCTGGTCGGACGCTCAGGCAGGACGGCGGGGTCGAGAATCCGAACGTCCGGGATCGCGCTTGCCTCCGACAGCCGCGCCGATTCATACCGCTTCTGGAGATCGTTATAGATGGCCGCGATGCTCGCCACCTCGCGCTGGTAGCGCTGCTCATAGATCGAGCGGGCGGGCATCTGTTCCAACTCCTTGGACGACTGGGCGACCAGCCCCCGAATAGTGCCTTCCTGCTGGTTCAGCGCTGCGATGAGCGCAGTCGTGTATGCCGGGATCGACTGCTCCCGAATCTCCTTGATCTTTTCCTGGAGATCCTGAACCGGCTTGTACGAATCCGTGTACCGATAGCGCATCGTACGCAGGTCCGCCTCAGCCTGCGACAGCTCCTTCAATGCGCCCTGCAGATCGGGAGCGTTGCGGACCGAGGGGATCGTTTGATACGCGTCGATCGCGAGATCGCCGGCCTTGTTCCGGGCCATCACCGCTTGAAGCGCTTCGCGATCCCGCTTCAGATCTTCCGCCTGGAGCTTCTGCTGGAAGTAGCGGGTGATGACCGTGGCGGTGGTTTGCTCGGTGCCGGGGGAAATTACCGTCCCTTCACTCGGCTTGGTGATCGTCTGAACCTTGAACCCCTGCAACTGGGTTTCGGCGTCCTTCAACTGCTTCCCGACCGTATCAAGCTGCTGCGCCAAGATGGACGACAGCTCGGCCAGGTTCCTCCGCTTCAGCTCGGCCGCCACATCGACGTACTGATTGATCAGTGCGTTCATTGTGGTGGTCAGACGGGCTGGATTCGTGCCGACCAACATCAGGCGCAAGAAGTTGCCCTGTTCCTTCATCAGCGTCGTGAGCTGACTCTTCAATTCGATCGACGCATCGCGCGGGCTGGTGACGGTGAACTCGACCTTCCGTCCCTTGGTGCGGGCCAGTCGATCGGTGGGAGGCGTCCAGTCGAACCCGATTCGCCCACCGACGGGCTCGCCCATCTTACCCTGCTGCACGGCCAGGCCTTCGGCTGACTTCAGGCTGAATTTCTTACCTGCTTTATCCGTCTGCAGCACGTAGGATCCGGGGCGGAATCGCTCCTTCAGCTTGAAATCGGTGAACAGCACCGAATCCTTCGCGTCGCTGAAGGTCAGGTAGAGTCGCTCCCGAGCGACCACGGAATCGAGCACCGTGTACGTTGTAAGCAGCTCAACCCAGTTATAGCCCTCCACCACGGCCTCGGCACGTACGGGCCCGCCGCGCTGGGATTGATTCTCGATCCAGATGGTCGCCTGGACAGTGTATTCCGGCTTCATGAAACGAGTGGCCACGACGGTCGCACCGGTTCCAAGCACGATGACCAGCAGCATGAGCCACTTGTAGCGGCGCAGCGCGGAGATATAGCGGCGCCACGGAATTCCACCGCCTTCTGCCGGCGGCTGGAATGGAGTCAGGTCGTAGTCGGGAGCAGGCGCAGGAGTGAGCGCCTGGGGTTGCTGCACCAGTGGGGCGGACTGATCACCGGAAGGAAGAAGATTACCAGCCATGATCTTTCCGTGCTCCTGGGAGATCGTTCATGCGAAATGTTGCAACTCGCGGAAAACGGTCCCCGCCACTGCAAACTAAGGACCGCAGAGGTTCGGGCAAGCGAGGTTATTGCAAGTTCTCGTCGGAGGCAAGGATATCCGACCCAATCGGGGTGGCAATCTTACCCAACGAGATCTGTTGCATGGACTTTGCAGGGCGTTGCGCCGTGCCAGCACATACCTGTTGCCTGTGTCACACTCCCCTGCTTGACACGTGCGGCACCCTGTTGTATGCAAGTGACGCTGGCGCATGTCTTAAGGTCTTCCAAGCGGTTCTGGAATGTCCCCTGCGGCAGCGGGCCGCCAGGATTTAGGTCGTCCCCTTTGAGCCCCGGGATGCTTGATCTCCGGCACTCGGCAAACGGCCAGTAACAGCCCTAAGGAGAGTCTGCATGGGCAGTTCGCTCGCGTCCTCGCATCCACTTCCGGCAGTGCCGCCTCCAGAGGGCATTGCCCGTGATCCATTGTCGATTCCGGGCGATGTCAAGGCCAGCATACGGGTCCTCGTGGTTGATGATGAGCGCACGCTGCGGGAAAGTTGCGCCAGCGTCCTGCAGATGGACGGCTACAACGTGACCCTGATAGGGCGCGGCGAGGAGGCGCTCGACACTGTCAAGCGCCGGAAGTTCGACGTCATCCTGGTCGATCTGTACATGTCCCAGATCTCGGGACTTCAAATCCTCCAGGCCGCGCTCGAGGCGTATAAGGACACCATTGTGGTGGTCATGACCGGCAATCCCAGTGTGACCAGCAGCATCGAAGCGCTGCGTGCAGGCGCCTGGGACTATTTGCCGAAGCCATTCTCCGCCACCCACCTTCAGGTTCTCATCGGACGGGCGTCCCACGCGGTGATGGTCGGGCGAGAGGCGCATGATCTCCGGCTTCAACTGATGAAACAGAACGGGCAAAGCGAGAAGATCGCGTTGATCGGGATCTCGCTGCCCTTCCGGAAGGCCGTCGATCTGGCGCGAAAGGTGGCTGGCACGGACGCATCGGTCTTCATCAGTGGGGAGAGCGGGACGGGGAAGGAGCTGATCGCCCAGTTCATCCACCAGTACAGCCGTCGAGCTCACAAGCCATTGGTTCCCATCAATTGCGCTGCCCTGCCGGAAGGATTGCTCGAGAGCGAGCTGTTCGGCCACCGGAAAGGCGCATTTACGGGCGCCGATCGCGACAAGCCGGGTCTGCTCGAAACTGCAAACGGCGGGACCCTCTTCCTGGATGAGCTTACCGAGATGTCGATGCCGCTCCAGGCCAAGCTGCTGCGGGTGATTCAGGACGGCGTGGTACGGCGGGTGGGCAGCGAGCAAGTCGATGCGGTGGTCGATGTGCGATTCATCTCCGCTACCAACCGGGACCCGCAAGACGCGGTAGACGGGGGTGTTCTGCGGAGTGATCTATTCTACCGACTTCGGGTGGTGCCGATCGCGTTACCCCCCCTTCGCAAGCGCCAGGAGGACATTGCGCTGCTCGCGAACCACTTCCTGACCTACTACTGGCACCGCCATCGTCAGATGGGGGACCGTCTTCCTCGCCTCAGTGAAGCGAGCATCGGCTTCCTGCGATCCCGGCCGTGGCGAGGCAACGTGCGCGAGCTGCAGAACGTGATCGAGCATGTCGCTGTGCTGGCGGAGCCGGATCAGGTCATCCAGCCCAACGATATTCCGATCTACGAGGACGCCAGCGAATGGCCGGCTGAAACGGCCATCCCTGCCGGCGTGATGGACGAGGCCTATCACGTGGCGAAGGATCGGATCGTCGCGCAGTTCGAGCGCGAGTATCTAGGTCGGCTCATCAGCCGTGCCGGGGGCAACATGTCCAAGGCCGCCCGACTGGCCAGCATCGATAGGACAACGCTGTACCGGCTGATGGACAAGCACGAATTTCATCGCGAAGAGAATCCCGGGACTCCGGAGTGAAATCGGATACCACGGTGCCCCATTCCGCCAGCGGTGAGCAGCGGCGGCGGGCTTCGAGCCAGGCCTCTGCCGCTCCGCCTCGGGTATGGGACCCGGAGGGTCCTTTGGGCGGCGATCTCGCGCCCGCATTATGGGACTCACTACGTGAGAGCGTTCTCGCCGTTGAATCACGCTGGGAAAGTGTCATCGAGCACGCGGCGTCGCCTGATGAAGTCGCAGGTCAAGTAGGCTACCTCTGTGCCGCCATCAGGCAGGCGGCTATCGGGCAGGAGCCGGACCTCGGGCTCGTGCCGCGAAACGCACTTTCCCGCCGGCTGGTCGCCTTGATTCGAAGCGCGGTGTTGGAGCAGCTGGAGACTCTGTCGCCCGCTCCGGATGCTCGGCAGGTCCTTCACTTGCTGAACGCGGTCGAGCGGATTGCCCAGCGCCTCGAGGTCGACTGGTCACAGCGCTTCAGCGATCGCCTGGGCGGGCCGGATGGGCTCGAGCTGGTGGTTGAGGTGGCTCACGACCTCAGGTCTCCGCTCACCTCCATCCTGTTTCTGGCGGAGACTCTTCAGCGAAGCCGCAGCGGCCCCGTCAACCCGGTGCAGGAACGGCAGCTGGGGCTGATCTATAGCGCGGCATTCGGCTTGAGCTCTGTGGCGAGCGACGTCATCGAGCTCGCCCGGGGCGGGGACCGTCTGGTCGATCTCGACCCCATCCCGTTCTCCATTACCGACATTCTCGAATCGGTTCGCGACATCGTCCTTCCGATCGCGGAGGAGAAGTCGCTCACGGTGCGTCTGTCGCCACCGGACTCCGATTTTCGGATCGGTCATCCCGTGGCGCTGAGCCGGGTGTTGCTCAATCTCACGACCAACGCGCTGAAGTTCACCGCGGAGGGCTTCGTCGAAGTCGCGGCTCGCCAGGTGTCGCCCAGCCAGGTCGAGTTTTCCGTACGCGATACCGGCCGAGGCATCCCGCCACAGTCGATGGCGACGTTGTTCGAGCCGTTCCGCCGCCGGCAGAAGCAGGGCGAGTATGCCTTCTCGGGCTCAGGACTTGGCCTGTCCATTTGTCGCAAGCTGGTGGAGGCCATGGGATCGAGCCTCGAGGTCGAGACGGCCCCTGAGTTCGGCACCCGCTTCCACTTTGTTCTGGAGCTGCCAATGGCAGGCGAAGGGATGCTCGGCTAGTCGGGCGCGCGAGAAAGAGGCGGGAGCGGTATCGGGGACTCCGGAGGCGGGGTCCCCGTTCCTGTTTGAAGTTTATCGTTTACCTTTGTGGCGCTGGGCCGGCCGACCGGCCCGACGGAGAGCGGAAGGCGTGGCGGCGACCCGGCCGACCAGCGCTCGTTGCCCGTTGGACAGCAAGCCGTCAGCAGCCCTCCTTGGTAGGCGCTTGCTGACGGATCACTCGGACGGTTCAGGAGGGTTGGCGGGCGAGCGGTGGCCCGGCCAACTGAGATCGATAGGCATGCCGCACCGAAGCGACGGCGCCGGAGCCGCTCGCTGACCGGTCGATATAGCGTCCGGCTCACTACGTCTTCGCAACTTCGCGCGTTGCTGCGTCGCATTCCCGCCGACCGGGTCCGGCTGGTGAAGCAATGCAAGCACGCCGGCGTGGCGGAGCTGGAACCGAGTCCCCCGTGACCCCACCGTCAAACCGTCCAAGCCGGCACCTGCCGAGCCCGTCCGTACACGCCCCCAACGCGGCGCTGCTGATCGACTTCGACAACGTTACTCTCGGCATTCGATCCGACCTTACCAAAGAACTTCGCACGCTCCTCAACAGCGACATCATCAAAGGCAAGGTGGCGGTGCAGCGGGCTTATGCCGACTGGCGTCGCTATCCGCAATACATTGTCCCGCTGTCGGAGTCGTCCATCGACCTCATTTTCGCCCCAGCCTTCGGCACCAGCAAAAAGAACGCGACCGACATCCGACTCGCGATCGATGCCATCGAGTTGGTGTTCACCAGGCCGGAGATCGGCACCTTCATCATCATGTCGGGGGACAGCGACTTCTCGACGATGGTGATTAAGCTGAAGGAGTATGGGAAATACGTTGTCGGTGTGGGCATCCGCGAGTCCGCCAGTGATCTCCTGATTCAGAACTGCGACGAGTACTACTCATACAGTGATCTCGCCGGCCTCACCAAGGAGGTCGACACTCCGTCGGTGCAGCGGGATCCCTGGGAGCTCGCGCGCGATGCGGTTGCCCAGATGGTGCGAAACAGCGACGTCATGCGGTCCGATCGCCTCAAGCAGGTGATGCAGCAAATCGATCCCAACTTCGACGAGAAGAACGCCGGCTTCAGCCGGTTCAGCAAGTTCGTGATCGAGGCCGGCCAGCGCGGGGTTCTGCAGGTGAACAAGATGGACAACGGCCAGTATGAGGTGGCCCCCGCCGGTGCTGCGCCGGTGGCACCAGAGCCGTCGCGGAACGGCCCGCGGGAAGCGGTCGAGGATGGTGAGCGACGCGGCCGCTCCCGTGGTCGCGGACGAGGGCGGGGGCGAGAGCGGGACCGCGGGGCGCCGGGAGGCCGTGCATCCCCGGGCGATCGCGCTCCGGTTAGCCGAAGCGAAGGGACACTAACCCTGGCCGGCGCATTTCAGCTGATCAGTCGGGCGTTGTCGGAGCTAAAGCCTCCCGTGGCGCATGAGGCCCTGCGCCTCCGGATGGTCGCACTGCGAGGCCGAGAGGACGCTCTGCTTCAGCCGGAGCGGTTCATTCAGCTGCTCCGCCAGGCCAACGACGCCGAGGTCGCCGACGTCCGCAAAGTGAGCGACACGGAATACGAAGTCGCGCCGCATCGAACCGATAGTGCAGTCTCACCCCCAGTCGCGAGTGAGTCCTCCGAGGTCACCGCTGCGCCGCTCACAACCGAGCCGGCACCCGAGGCCGGCCTCGCCAATGGGCAACGGCCAGGCCTCAGGTTCCGGAGAGGATCGCGGGGTACCGTGCGAGTGGGCGAGATACCGCTGATCGGCGTTGTACCGGAGGAACCCGTCGCAATAGAACCCCAGCCCGAGCCTCTGGCGCCGAAGACCGCGCCTGCCAAGCCGGCGCGTCCCCGCGCCGCACGCGGGCGGAAGCAGGGGACTACCCCGAAGGTGGCCGAGGTTTCGCCATCCTCTGCCGACGCTGCCGGCCTCGCGGAGGACGCCGCGGCGCCGAGCGGGCCACCACGCCGACGGCGCCCATCGCGACCTCGTGCTCGAAAGCCGGTGGAATGAAAAGTCCGCGACGGGCAGCCCCGCTGCCCGTCGGTTTTTTTGAGCGGTCGGCCGAGATCGTCGCTCGCGAGCTGGTCGGTACGCTGATCGCATCCACTGCCGATGGACGTTGGACGCTGGGCCGAATCGTTGAGACCGAGGCGTATCTCGGGTACGACGATCCGGCATCGCACGGCTATCGTCATCGGCGCCATGCGCAGAATGCGGCGCTCTATGGGCCGGCAGCGAGCTGGTACGTTTACCGGTCATACGGCATGCATTGGTGCGCGAACCTGGTGTGCCTGGGGGAGGGCTCGGGGAGCGCGGTGCTGCTGCGCGCCGTCGAGCCGCTGGATGGGCTCGACGTCATGCGGCATCGTCGAAGCGTTGAGCTGGTCGAATCGCTGTGCTCGGGCCCCGGCCGCCTGTGTCAGGCGCTCGGCATTACTCGAAGCGAGCTCGATGGAAGGCTGATGAGAGGGTCGCCGGTCGAAGTCATGGCCGCGGCGGACTGGAGCGGAGTAATAGAAGCGACCCCGCGGATCGGGATATCGAAGGCGGCCGACTGGCCGCTTCGCTTCACCGCCGCGGGGTCGCGTTTTGTATCGCGCCGGACCGTTACTTCGAAGCTACGCGCGGTTGCTCGCGAGCACCCCCCAGGCTGACCCGCAAACCGCCGCTGAAGGAGTGGGTCGTGCCAACCAGCAGCCGGCCGCTGGCGCCGCTTTCCAGTGTCTTGACGCCTTGCGCCGAGGTGAGCTGATACTGCCCGAAGGCAACCATCCGACCCACCTTGAACTGCAATCCACCGATCAGCGTGCCGAAGCCTGTGCTGCCGAGGTCGCGAGCGTCTTGCTGCGCCTGAGCGAGAGCCTGCGGCGTGGCGAACGTAGTGCCGGTCGGCTGAGGGTTTACGGTATGGAGAATACCGACGCCCACGCCGAGGTACGGCTGTGCGGCGGATCGAATGGGGAATGCCGTGAGCACCGCGGAGTACTTGCGGATGTCGTTGAACTGGACCGTCTGCACGGTACCGGTCGCATCGAAGTAGGCGCTCTGCTCGTCAGATCCGACGCCCTCATCGATCGAGAGCAGGAGCGCGGTGCGTCGGGCCGTGATGAGCGTGTGCCCACCGGCTGAAAACATTCCGCCTCTTGTCTGGGCCGGGGTTTGGAACACGAGGACACCGGCCTCACCGCCGACGTACCACTGGAAATCGCCCTGGACCGGCGCTTGAGCGGCCAGACGTGCCGCGCCGATTCCGAGCGCCAGCGCCACGACGGCCATGCTGCGAGTGACCATCCTCATCAGAGTTCCTCCCTCGGTCAGACGACCGACTGCGTGCGGACCGGAAAATTGCGTGAGTTCCGGTGGAGTGCGATCCGGAGGGAGGGGTTCTCCGCTCCCGACTGCCCTCGCCAAGTTGTTGTTGTGTAAGCGCTTGCGAAAGTGACCGCCGATCGACGCCGCGGCCTGGCGACCAAACTTGCACCCCCGAGGGTGCAAGGAGTGGGCCTATCTCCGATTGATCAGATCAGGCCGAGCCGCCGACCCACTTTCTGGAAGGCGGAGAGCGCCTGGTCGAGATGGTCTTTCGTGTGGGCTGCGGACAGCTGGCAACGGACCCGTGCCTGACCTTGCGGCACGACCGGGAAGCCGAAGCCGGTGACGAACACGCCTTCATCCAGCAATTGATCGCTGAGGCGAATGGCGAAGGCGGTCTCACCCACGATGACCGGTACGATAGGGGTTTCGCCGGGGAGGGGTTTGAATCCAAGCGCTGCGAGCCGGTCCCGAAAATACCGGGCATTGTCTCGCAGGGTCTTCACGCGCGACGGATGAGCTTCGAGATATTCCACGGCCGCGAGCGCGCTGGCGGCAACGGTTGGCGGTAACGCATTGGAGAAGAGTTGAGGCCGGGCCCGCTGAGTGAGGTAATCACACACAGCGGCGGAGCCGGCCGCGAACCCACCGGCTGCGCCACCCAAGGCCTTACCAAGTGTGGAGGTGATGATGTCGACTTCACCGACCATTCCGAAATGTTCCGCGGTGCCGCGCCCGGTATCCCCGAGTACACCGGTCGCATGAGAGTCGTCAACCACGAGGACTGCGTCATACTTCCGGCACAGCTCGACCAGATCGGGCAGCTTTGCGATCGAGCCTTCCATCGAAAACACCCCGTCGGTAATGACCATGCGAACACGGCGATCCCGCGCGGCGCTCAACTTCTCGGCCAAATCGGTCAGATCCCCGTGGCGGTACACGCCGGTCTGGCACTTCGTAATGGCTTTGGCCAGGCGTAACCCATCAATGATCGAGGCATGGTTGAGCTGGTCGCTGAGAACCAGATCATTCTCTCCGAGGAGAGTTCCGGGGACTGCTTCGTTGGCATTCCAGCAGCTCACGAAGCTGAGCGACGCTTCCGTCCCCACCAGCCGAGCACAGGCCTTTTCCAGCGCACGGTGAACTGTGTAGGTACCGCAGATAAAGCGTACGGAGGATGTGCCGGCACCGAACTGGTCCAGCGCGGCTTTGCCCGCGGCGACCACCTCGGGCTGGGCGCTCAGACCGAGATAGTTGTTGGAGGACAGAATGATGACGTCCCCGCGTCCTTCCATGCGAACGACCGGCCCTTGGGGACTTTCGAGGTAGTTGAGCCGCTTATAGACCCCGGTGCGACGGAATTCTTCCAGCTCTTGGAAAAGCCGCGAGTCGAGCGGGCTCGAGTCGATGGTGCGGGTCACGCGCCGATCTCCAGGATCACCTTACCGGCTTCTCCCTCTTTGATCACTTGAATGGCGTCGGCGATCTGCTCCAGTGGAAAGCGGTGCGTCAGCACGGGGCGAGGATCGAGCTGCCCGGCGCGAAGAAACCGGCGCATCTGATCCCAAGTCCCGTACATCTTCCGGCCGGTCACCCCGTAAAGGGTGAGCCCCTTGAAGATGACATCCCGCGCAAAATGAACCTCCGTGGGGCGGCTGGGCGTCCCCAGGAGGTTTACCCGCCCCCCGAGGCGAGCGGCGGCGAACGCCTGCGCGTGCCCCGCAGGATGGCCGCTCATTTCACAGACGAGATCGACACCGTTCCCGTTGGTAAGCTCGTGGGCCCGGGCAACGACATCGTCACTGGCGGGATTGAGTAGAACATGGGCGCCCATACAGCGGGCGATGTCGAGACGACGGGCGTTGTAATCGCTGGCAATCACCAAGGAGGCGCCCGCGGCACGGGCTACACCAACAGCAAAACAGCCGATGGGGCCGCATCCAATCACCAACACCGTGCTGCCGGCGACCTCCCCCTCGAGAACGGTATGAACCGCGTTGCCGAGAGGGTCCATAATGGCGCCGATCTCGGTGGGAATTCCGTCCAGCTTCATGACGTTCGATGCCGGCATCACGATGTACTCGGCAAACGCCCCGTCTCGATCGACCCCGATGACTTGAGTCCGTTGGCAGAGGTGAGCGTTTCCAGTGCGGCACTGAAGGCAGTGGCCGCACACGATGTGTCCTTCCGCGGTCACGAGATCGCCTTCCTCGAGCAGGCCGCCGGCGCGCGCTTCGGCACCCAGCGCTGCAATCCGGCCCGCAAACTCATGCCCGACGATGACCGGCGGACGCATTCGGGTGCTGGCCCAGCTGTCCCATTCCCAGATGTGGAGATCGGTCCCACAGACGCCGGCGTGGCGGACTTCGATCAGTACGTCACTCGGTCCGCACACCGGCTGCGGCACGTCCCGCAACGTCATGCCGGGACCTGCGGAGTCTTTGACGAGGGCGCGCATGGGGGCAGGCAACGAGCGCGGGTCAGGGGAGGGCGGGAAGGTGGTCCTCCGCTGTGCACTCGATCGGAAGCGTTTTCATGTCGGGTTGAAGTGTAGCGCGTGCGGCGGCCTGTAGGGAGGCGTCAGCAGGCCGCCGCGTCGTCGGCAGGGAGCGCAGAAGGTTTGGCGGGGGCCCAGCTGAGGACGATGCCCGCCGACCGGCCGCCTCGGCGCTTGGGCCTTCCGTCTGCCTCGCGGATCCACCCATCGTAATGGTGAAGCAACGCTTCTGGTGCCATCCCGCCTCTGCCAGGGAGCAGCACATGAACACCGGCCTCGCAGGTCCGGCTTTGCAGAGCGTTGATCAGCCCAGCCCGAACTACCGGGTCAAGCTCGCCCACCTCTCCGGCATCCACAACGGTGATGGCGATGCTGTCGGGCAGAGGCGGGCACCAGAGCTCGAAGTCCACCACCGTCGCGATGACTGGCACAGCCAGCGATTCATCTTCCACCCGGGATTCGACACGATCGACGCTGCCGAGATCGGCGGCCAGGAAGGTGACCGGAATTTCGTGCGCCGCGAGCAGGAACGCGGCGCCGTCCGCGGCACCGCCAACCACGACGGCCTCGTCTTGCGGCTCCACCCGTCGCACTAGACCCGCGACCGGGCATTCCGGCTCGAGGCCCCAATGGGTCGGCTCCCGCTGCGCATCTCGCAGATCCTTGATCCAGGCTTTCCACTTCTTGAATGGCTTGAGCTTGAGGCGGCGCTTGATCAAGTCGTCCACGCTGTCCAACATCAGGATTTCCGTCAGCACGAACTGGCCTTCGGTAGCAGCGAGAAGCTCTTGATTGGCCTCGTCGCCAAGCAGCAGCAACTGATCCCGGGATAGCGAGTTCTTGTAGGCCTCGATCTTTTGCAGGATGTACTCGTCGTATTGCCGCTTGGTCGACGGGCGAGGACGTCGACGCCGATCGAGGCGGAGGGCCTGAGCGGCAGTCAGCATCGTTTGAAACGTGGCGCGCCCAGGGGTGCGCCTATGGATTGGTTCAAGACGGGCGCTCGGAATGGATGAAATGACAGCCCTCGCAAGCTGTTAAGACGCCCGGTTCATGTCAACGCTTCAGGGCGGATTCGCCACCGGCGCGGACCACGGCTCCCTTGAGATAGCCTGTCTCGGGTATCGTGAGGATCTCCGGATGGTCCTCGCCCGGGCCGACCAGCGCCCGAAGCTCGAGGCGCCGACCGCTATCGGCAGCAGCGGAAGCCAGCATCGCGAGGAACTCGGCTCGGTGGACGTGGAAGGAGCAGGAGGCCGTCACCAGGTGCCCGCTGGGTGCGAGAAGCCGCATGGCCCGCAGATTGATCTCGTGGTAACCCCGCATAGCCTGCGAAACGGCCGAACGGGTCTTGGCGAAGGCAGGTGGGTCCAGCACTATCGTATCGAACCGATCGCGATTCCGCTCGAAGGCGCGAAGCGTCTGAAATGCATCTGCCTCCCGCCAGACAATGTTGGTGAAGCCGTTCAGCTCCGCGTTGGCCGCACCTCGAACCAGTGCTTCGGCGCTGGAATCCAGCGCAATCACTTCGGCCGATCGGGTCGCCAGATGGAGAGCAAACGACCCGTGGTAGGCGAAGCAGTCGAGCGTGCGGCTGCCTTGCGGTGTGAGGGCCGCAGCCAGAATGCGGTTGGGCCGCTGGTCTAGGAAGGCTCCGGTCTTTTGGCCGGTCCAGGGCGCCGCGAGATATCGGACATTCGCCTCCCGCACCTCGATCCATTCTGGCACCTTTCCATAGGCAAGCACCGTTTCCTGAGGCAGGCGCTCGCGACGCCGAGCCGGGGCGTCGTGCCGCAGCAGCAGACCGTCAGGCCGGAGCACATCGAGCAATGCCGCGATAACCTGTTCGCGTTGGCTTTCCAGTCCGCCGGAGAGCAGCTGAGCGACGACCCACCGGTCGTAGCGGTCGACGACCAGGGAAGGAAGGCCATCGGCCTCGGCGTGCACTACGCGGTAGGCCGTTGCGTCGATGCTTTTGCGTCGCGCGAGCGCGCTCGCGACCTGGTGCCGCCACCACTTCGCATCCACCGGTTGGTCACTGGGCTCGAGCAGCCGCAGCCGGATTTCAGAGCTGGGAGAGTAGAGGGCCTGGCCGATGAACTTCCCCCGCGGATCCCGCACGTTGACCAGCCCCGGCTGGCCGGGCTCATCGCGCAGCTCGGTCCGATGGATCCAGGGATGCCCTCGCCTCCACCGCTCGGCTCCCCGCGCCGTGACGCGGATGTCGGTCACGCGCGGTCGGGTCGGAGACTGATGGCCCGGCGCAGATAGCAATGTTTGATTTCCCCGCGCGAGCGGGTGGTATAGGCGTGGACAAGCAGCCGGATGCATTTGGGAAGTGACCCGGGAACCGGGATCTCGGTCGCGTGGAGCAAGGCCACGATGTTCCAGCCGAAGTCCTCGGCCGCGCGAGCCGGAAATGCGGCATCCAGATCGTTCGTCACAGTGAAAAAGGCACTGACGATGTCGTCCGGCTGGAGATCGTTGGCCGAGATGAGCGCTCTCAGCAGCTCATCGGTGGCACCCAGAATTTCTTCGGCGTCATTGCGTTCGACAGTGGTAGCGCCGCGGATGCCGTGAATGCGAGGCATAGGGATCTCTGGCATGGCGCCTAATCTAGCTTCGCTTCTGCGGCTGATGCTCGTGACCGACGACGCGTTACTGCGCGAGCGAGACCTGCTCGACGTTGGCCGGGCAGCAGAGCAGGGCGGCGTGACGGCAGTTCAGGTTCGGCTCAAGCACGCGACCCCGCGTGAGCTGGTAGACGCGACGAGGACTCTCGTCGCCGTACTACGGATTCCGGTGCTGGTAAACGATAGGATCGATGCGGCGCTCGCGAGCGGGGCTGCCGGCGTTCACCTTGGCCCGGATGACCTGGCGCTTCCGCTAGCGCGTCGTATCGCGCCCCCGGGCTTCATCGTGGGGGCATCGGCGGGAACCGTCGAGGAGGCCGAAGCGGCGCGCGGGGCCGACTACTGGGGGGTGGGTCCATGGCGCGCCAGCGGCACCAAGCCCGATGCAGGTGTGGCACTCGGTGCCGAGGGTTTTCAAAAACTGGTTGCGGCGGGCAACGGCATACCATGCATCGCGATCGGCGGGGTGAGGCCGGAAGACGTTGCCGCCGTATTGAGTGCAGGTGGAGCTGGGGTGGCGGTAGTCTCGGGAATTTTGGGGGCCGACGACGTGGAAAGCGCCGCCCGACGATACTGGAAAAGCGTAAACGGTGAACGGTACTAGAACTGCCTAAGCGGTGAACGGTACTAGAACTGCGTAAACGGTAAACGGTGAACGGGGGACTCCGGTGCAATCGAACCTCCCGTTGACCGCTTACCGTTTACCGTTGACGCTTTTGTCTCCCTGTTCGCCGCTCGGCGTTTTCATCAGCCTTCGCATTTTCCCCACGTTTCGCAGGTGCTCATCGTACGTCCGGCTGAATACATGGCGCCCATCAGGGCCCGCGACGAAGTACAAATAATGGACGTCTGCCGGATAGAGTGCGGCTTCGATGCTTCGACGTCCGGGCGAATTCACCGGTCCTGGCGGCAAGCCGGGATGGAGGTAGGTGTTGTACGGTGAGGGCGTGAGATAGTCCTTTTGATACAGTCGGGGCTTTCTGATTCCGTTTGCCAGGAGAATGGCATACTGAACGGTTGGGTCGGCCTGCAGCGCCATGTGAATCCTTAGCCGATTTCGGTAGACGCCGGCGATGATTTCCCGCTCGTCGTCGGCTCGTGCCTCACCCTCGATGATCGATGCCAGTGCCAGCAGCTCGATCTGGCTCAAGTGCAGAGTGTCGAGACGAGCGGTCCATTCCGGACGCCAGGCCGCCTGGAAGCTCTGTACCATCGTACGGGCCACATCCCGGGCCGAAGCTCCGAGAGGCACCGCATACGTATCGGGCCAGAGGAACCCTTCGAGTGACGAGCCCGTTATGCCCAGGCTTCTGGCAAGCGTGGTATCGCGAGCTGCGATAATGAACGAGTCCGGGGGGATGCCGACGCGCCCGGCCACAATTGCGGCGACCTCCGGGATGGTTAGCCCTTCGGGAATGGTAAGTCTGGCAGTAGCAGTACGTCCCTCCGCTAGAGCGTTGAGTACTCGGTCGAGCGGAGCTCCCCTCTGAAACTCATAGACACCGGCCTTGGTGTTCCGATCCACGCCGCGAAAGCGTGCCACCAGCTTGAACAGGATGGTGCTGCGGATGACCCCGTGCGCTTTGAGGGAGTCGGTCACGGCCGAGAAGTGTGCCCGTGGCGGCACGGTGACACGCTCGGGCGGCCCCGAGGGAGCACTGCACCCGCTCAACGTCAGTCCACCGGCCAGCAGGGCTAAACGGACGTCGACACGGCATCGCATCACTGCATCGCTCTTGCCTTGCGGGCGTCGAGAAAATGTTGCAGCAGGATGGAAGCCGCTAAGGCATCGACGTCGCTCTTTCGGCCTCGGGTCGAGCCGGCCTGGTCGCGTACGGCGCGCAGCGCCCGGGCCGTCGTGAGGCGCTCGTCCCAGAGCTCGACCGGGAGCGACGTGCGGGCTGCGACGAGGTCGGCGGTTTTCCGGGCGGCCAGGGCGCTCTCGCCTTCCTCGCCCTCGCCGGTGAGGGGGAGGCCAACCAGAATCGCGACGGGTCTGTGTTCCTCGATCAGCTGCAGTAGCCGAGGCATGGGCAACCGCTTCCCCCTTCGCCGTACCAGGGTCTCGAGCGGTGACGCGAGTGTCTGGCTCTCATCGCTCAGGGCGAGTCCGATGCGGACTACGCCCCAGTCCAGAGCAAGAATGCGGCCGTGGGGTGGGATCGACATGACAGCGTGAACGGTAAACGGTAAACGGTGAACGGGGGGCTTCGATGTACTCGGAGTCCCCCGTTCACTGTTCACTGCTCACGCAGTCTTTTTATTGCGCCATCGTCGCGAAGAATTCCTTGTTGTTCTTGGTTCTTTTCATCCGCTCGAGCAGGAATTCCAGCGCTTCAACCGGCGGCATGTCGGCCAGGAAGTTCCGCAGCAGGTAGACTCGGTTGAGCTCGTCCTTGTCCATGAGCAGCTCTTCCTTCCGCGTCGACGTTCGCTGGATGTCGATGGCAGGATAGATCCGCCGATCAGCCAGGCGCCGATCGAGCACCAGCTCCGAGTTGCCGGTGCCCTTGAACTCCTCGAAGATGACTTCGTCCATCCGGCTGCCGGTATCGATCAGCGCGGTCGCGATGATGCTCAGGCTGCCGCCCTTATCGATGTTGCGGGCGGCGCCGAAGAACCGCTTCGGCTTCTGGAGTGCGTTGGCATCGACGCCGCCAGAAAGGATCTTACCGGAGTGCGGTACCACGACATTGTGGGCCCGCGCTAGACGGGTGATCGAGTCGAGCAGAATGACCACGTCGCGCCCGTGCTCCACCAATCGCTTTGATTTCTCGATCACCATGTCTGCGACCTGGACGTGGCGGTCGGCCGGCTCATCGAAGGTCGAAGAAATGACCTCGGCCTTCACGTTCTCTTCCATGTCGGTCACTTCTTCGGGTCGCTCATCGATGAGCAGCACGATCAGCACGATCTCCGGGTGATTCTCGCTGATCGCGTTGGCCAGCTTTTGCATGAGAATCGTCTTGCCCGCCTTGGGCGGGGACACGATCAGCGCGCGCTGCCCCTTGCCCAATGGAGCGAGCAGATCGACCACCCGCATCGATAGGTCGCCGTTTTTCCGCTCCAAGCGGATCCGGGACTCGGGGTACCGGGGCCGCAGGTTGTCGAAGGCGATCCGGTGCTTGGTCTTTTCCGGCTCCTCAAAGTTGACGTTCTCGACCTTGAGCAGCGCCAGATAGCGCTCGCCCTCCTTGGGCGGACGCACCTGACCCATGACCGTGTCACCGGTGCGGAGGTCGAAGCGCTTGATCTGACTGGGGGAGACGTAGATATCATCAGGGCCGTACAGGTAGTTCCAGTCCTGACTCCGGAGAAACCCGTAGCCCTCAGGGAGAATCTCGAGCACACCCTCGCCACGGATGACCGTGTCCTGGTCCAGCAGCGATTGCTCGATACGGAAGATGAGATCTTGCTTGCGGAGGCCCGAGTAGTTCGAGATGTTCAGTTGCTCGGCCAGCTGATGTAGCTCCGCGACGGATTTCTGCTTTAGCTCAGCGATATCCACGGACGGGACTCCACGCAGGGGTGCCCGATCGGCGGACCGACGGGCTCGACGGAATGAGGCAATGCAAAGGACAGTATCGGTGTAGGTGACGAGCTCCGCCGCGGCGAAGCGTGTGAATCGAGATGGTCTGGGGAGATGGTAATCGGCCGCAGAAGCAACTCAACTTAGACCTCGTTGCAAGAAGCGTCAAGAGGCGCCATAGATTCCCTTACCGCCACCTTCGAGGCGTGGCGCAGCCACGCCATCGGACGAAGGGAATACACCGAGGCCCTGGTTTCACCGGCCCACCGGGGGCCATCGCCAGCCCTGGCCGGCGCCCTCGCCGCGTGGCCCGGCCGCTATTACTGGGCCGATGTCGACCGCTCTCATCTCGTCCTGATCCGTTCCATCGGCACCAAAAGGGGAGAGCGGTGGCTGCTCCACGTCATCCTGTTCGCGGTGACCGTGATCTGCGCGCTCGGTGCCGGCGCAACCTTGGCGGGGACCTGGACGCCGACTGAACCGCCCGGTCTTGTGGGAGTCCTCATCGGCGTCAGTCGCTTCTTTGAACGACTGGCCGGACCAGGCTGGCGAGATCTCGTCGCCGGATGGTCGTTTGCGGTGCCTCTGCTGGCCATTCTTCTGGTTCACGAACTGGGGCACTATTTCGCCGCCCGGCGTTACGGGATCGATGCGTCGCCTCCGTTTTTCCTGCCCGTGCCGCCCAACCTTTCACCCATCGGCAGCTTGGGAGCCTATATCAGGCTCCGCTCGCCGGTGCTCGACCGCCGGCAGCTGCTCGACGTCGGCGCCGCGGGTCCGCTGGCCGGCTTCGCCCTGACACTCCTCGTGTTGGTGTGGGGGTTCAGCACATCCGAGCCGATAGAGCCGGGGCTTCATCCAATCGGCAGCTTCGTGCGGCTGGCCGGGGAGCGCATCGAACTGGGTGACTCTCTCCTGATGATCGCCTGCCGGAAACTCCTGCTTCCCGGCGCGCAGACGGTCCAGCTCAGCATGCCCGCCTTTGCAGGGTGGGTCGGTGCGTTCGTCACCGGACTCAACCTGCTTCCTCTCAGTCAGCTCGATGGCGGCCACGTCGTCTATGGTCTTCTGGGACGGCGCCAATCGGCTGTGGGTCTCATCACACTGCTCGTTCTGATCGGGCTCGCTCAGCTGTCGTGGAACTGGTACGTGTGGGTGGCAGTGGCTCTGTTCGTTGGCGGCGGAGGTTGGGCGCATCCATCCGTGCTCGCGCCTGCGCGACCGGTGCCTCCGAGTCGGCGGTGGATCGGTTGGTTGTCCATGGTGGTGTTCGTGCTCACGTTCGTGCCGGTGCCATTTGGAAGGTAGCTATCAGCTATCAGAAGGCTGGGGCGCCGATGCGTGACAGAACTGCGACGGTCAGCACATCGGGGATAGCGGGTGCCGGTTAGCAGAGACTGATAGCTGATAGCTGAAGGCTAGAAGAGCTATTGTCTAACTCCGCCCGCCATGTATTTTTAGCCAAACCTGCCGGGACCTGCCCTGATGGCCCTGCAAACAGTGCGCCCCCCGACCCGGGACCCCCGGGAGCCCGTTCAACACGAGCTCGATGCCCTTCGCTTCAACGGTCAAGTCGTTCTGCTCAGCCTCATCGTTCGGCACGCTGCGGATGGAGCCTGGCGGGCCCGGCTCCGCTTCCTCGACTCGGATTCCGGTCGCGAGCGCGAAACTGTCGAAATCTTCTGCGCCGAATCGGAAGCTGACCTCTGGGAGTCGGTGCGGGAGCTCCGCGGCCATCACATCCGCGACCTCTATCGGTCGCTCGACTGAGTTCGGAGGATGACAGAGGCGGAGCGGCTCAGCAAGTTGCGGCACGATCTGTCCAATCCATTGTCCGCTCTGCTGGCTGAGATCCAGCTTCTGCTGCTCGAGGAGCAGCGATACGATCCCGAGACCTTGTCGGGTCTACGCGAGATCGAGTCGCTCGCGATCCGAATGCGCACCATGCTCCGGGAGCTCTAGCCGAGGTCGCCAGGCCACGCCGCGAGCGAGGTACGCTGCGAGAAAGGTGAGGCTCGCTACGCTCGCGGCCAGGCGCGCAGCGAGGCCGCGGCCGCTCACCGAGAGAAATCCCTCGATCGTCCCCGCGATCACCAGCAGGACCACGACAGCGCCCATCATTCTGACCGCCACGCGGCCGCTCACGACCGCTGCGTCGGCCCGGGACCGATCGCCGGGAACGAGCAGCGACTTTCCCAGCAAAAAGCCGGCGGCTCCCGCAACCCAGATCGAAAAAAGTTCGAGAACGCCGTGCCCCACGACGAACTCCATCAGGTATCCGAGCAGCCCTTGGTTGGCGAAATGGCCGGCGAAGGTGCCGATCGCAAGCCCGTTGAACGCGAGCAAAGCAAGAGACCCGACGCCGAAAAACACGCCCCCGGCGAAGCACGCAATCGCCACGCGGATGTTGTTGGTAATGATGAACGAGGCGATCACGGGCCGCCCGGTCGGCTCGACGGATCCATACTTCTGCCCCGATGCGGCCCGTTCTTTTCCTGCCTCTGCACGTCGTAGCATGATCTCGGGAAGAACTTGATTCGCCAGCTCGGGTCGCTCGCGCATGAGGGCATAACCGCCCAGTGCCGGCGCCGTAAACAAGGCCCAGGCAAGAAGCACCAGCCAGCGAGTCTGCACGACCGCCGCGGGGCACTCCCGGCTGATCGCCGTCCACACCCGGGTCCACGTGTGCGGGTCATCCCGGTAGAGCACGTTATGACCCGCGGACACCAGGCGTTCGAGCCGCGCGATGATAGCGCCGTCGGCATGGTAGGTCCTGGCCCGAGCGAGATCGGCAGCCAGCTCGCGATAGCGCGCCGCGAAGTCCGGGAGCTCGGCGGGAGCGAAGCTGTCGAGCCCCTGGGACGTGGCGCGCTCTGCCAGCCGTTGAAATGCGTCCCAGCGGTCGGTCTGGCGGGCTGCGAGGCGATCCCCGACACCTCGACGACCGCCGAGCCTTCCCCGGCGCCGAGCGAGTTCCCGAGCGTGCAGGTCCAGCAGAAAATCAGCCGGGCTCGAGGTCGGAGGCCGCTGGAGAGGGAACCGTCTTTCCAGGCTGGCGGCAATCCGCTCCCGCGCCTCCGGCGGCAGATCGGCCGCTCGGCTCGCATAGCGGGCCAGTAGCCGAAACTGTTCGTCGTCCAATTCGATACTGCTCTGCGACCAGTCTCCGGGAGAGCCGGTTGTTGTACTCTGAGCGATCCGGAAGCTCGAGACAGGACTGGGGCGGTCGCGCACGACGACGGTGCCCGCCACCAGGTCGCCTAGTCGCTTGGCGCGGGGATGGAAAGCAATGAGGGCCAGGCCGAGCAGGTAGGGCGGGGGCAGAAAATCGGCGACCCGCAAGAGATTGCGAAGGACGGCGGCTCCCAGGGTAATCGGGTGTCCCGTTTCCCGTACGACTCGAATGCCGACCCAGCGTTTTCCCGGCGTCTGGCCGCCGCGCAGGCCCTCGAACAGAATGAAGTATCCGTTGCCCAGCGCAAACACCAACCCAATGATGATCGCCAAGAGCCAGGCGCCCCCGTAGCGGGAAGACGGTAACAAGCCGACGCTGGAAAGCGTCCCGGCGAGAAGGGCAGCGGTCATCATGATGGCTGTGACGATCGCGCTGTCGATGATGGCGGCGAGCAGCCGCGAACCGACCCCGGCAATCTCCAGGTCGAGCACGACGTGCTCGGGCGTCTCGACTTCGAGGTGCTGACGAAGATCGAACGGGGCTCTGGTCGCCACGAAGCGTGAACCGTTGGTGGAACCTGATAGGTAATTAACTTCCTCCGACCCCCGCCAGGTGCTTGCCCGTCTCACGAGGAGTCTTCATGGCTTCCCTTGCGCTGCGCCCATTGACTATCGGCGAGGTCATCGATGCCTCTTTCCAGGTGTATCGGCGTCATTTCAGTGCGCTCGCGACGATCGTCCTCGTGTGCAACGGACTGCCGGCGCTGCTCCAGATCTACGGTCGGACTGGCCCCGGAATTCAGCTGATGCTCACGCTGCTGTACATGGTTCTGGTCGTGGTTCTGAGCCTGGTCGCCACGGGGGCTACCGTGTTCGTGGTCTCCGAGAGCTATCTGGGCCGCTCGATCACGGCGCGGGAGGCGCTCAACCGGGCGCTGCCCTTCGTCGTTCCACTGATCATCGTATCGTTGCTGGTTGGGTTGGTGGCATTTGTGGGGTTCCTGCTAATCGTTGTCCCTGGCTTGATCGCCGTGTGTGGGCTCGCTGTCACGGTTCCGGCGCTGGTAGTGGAGTCTCTGGCACCGACCGATGCTATGGGGCGGTCCTGGGCCCTCACTCGCGGGTACCGACTGCGGATGTTCGGGCTGTTCGTGCTCATCTTTCTGCTGATCCTCATTCCATATATCGCCATCATGGGAATGGCCGGAGTTGCGGGCGCCGTGTTCGGCGCGACCGGGGCAAAGGGGGTCAGCACGACCATCATCCTTCTGGGGACGGTCCTGGCGGCGATCGTGCAGCTTCTCCTCTCGCCCTTGTACCAGGCGGCGCTGGTCATCGCGTACTACGATCTTCGGGTTCGTAAGGAGGGCTTCGATCTCGAGGTCCTCGCCTCCGTCCTTCAACCCGTCTGACTGAAGGGTCAGCTCGCCCCGGACGATGCAGCTTCCCACAGACTCGCTGCGAGCGGTTCTGGACTCGGTTTTTGCTGAACCGGCCTACGCCTGGGTCGATGAGCCGCAGCCGCTGGCGTTCGTGCGTGACTGGTGGGGACGGCTGGCAGATTGGATCACTGCTACGCGATCGCTACACCCGCTGCTCTTCCAACTCCTCGTCTTCGCGCTGGCCGCTGTTCTGGTGGCGATTCTGGTTCATGCCGGATACGTCTTTCAGCAGACCATCAAGGCGGCTGCAGGTCGCGAGTCGAAAACCATGCTGCAATCGGCGCAGGTGCGGCGGGACGCAGCCTGGTATCTCGCGGCAGCCGACCAGGCCGCCGCAGCCGGGCGCTACGGCGATGCGCTTCGGCTGGCCTTCGAGGCACTCATCCTTCGACTCGATGCCATGGGGTCGGTCCGTTGGGGGCCAGGGAAGACCGCGCGCGACTACTCCCGCGAGGCGCGCCTTCTACCGTTGGACCGGGAGCGTCTCGGCGGGCTCGTAGGCGTTCTCTATCGCCACGTGTACAGTGGCGTTCCTTGCGGCGCATCGGAGTATGCCGTCCTCCGAGGAGCCGCCGCGGGCAACTGGCATGCGACCCCAGGTTGAGTTCGCCATCGGTTTGGCGATTTTCGCCGCCCTTGCGATCGGTGCGGCTGCGCTCGGCAGCAAAGGCCGGCGGCAGCCGGACTTCGATCCCCGTCGCTCTACTTTCTTGACCGGCCCCGCTGGCGCACGTGGCTATGCCGAGGCCTTGGAGCGTCTGCAGGTGCGGGTCGAGCGCTTTCGTCGTCGCCCCATGGAGCTGCGTCGCCTGTCGGACACCGGCAATCCCGTGCTCGCGGTGGTCGGTCCGACCGAGGAGATCGATCCGCTCGAGGCGGCGGCCATTGCCCGATTCGGTACTCGCCACGACCTGCTTCTCGCCGGTGAGGGCGCGGAAGCCGCCATGCGATGCTATGGCTACGTAGTCGAGACGCGGCTCCAGCCCATGCTGGCCATAACCCCGGGTCAGCCAATGTCTGCGAGCGACCTCCGCGTCGGGGCTGTGCTCGCGCGGGCTCAGCCCCGTCCGCGCCGCCGGCCCACTGCCTGGGACGACGAGGGCTACGCTGTCTGCGATACGCCGACCACCCTGCGGGCTGACACCCTGCTCCGAACTGTCGGAGGTCGGGTGGTTGCCCTGCGTCTGGAGATCGTCGGAGGTCGAGCCGTCACGCTGGTGGCTGATGACCTTCCTTTTTCGAATCGGGCGCTACGATCCTCGGGCGCGGGTCCGTTCTCACTACGCCTCGTGGCGGGGCGTTACGATCGGATCATCTTCGACGAGTATCATCATGGCTACGGACCCTCGGGCTCGCTTGCCGGCTCCGTGCTGGGCTGGAGCACTCGGTCGCCGTGGGGCTGGGCCGGCTGGCAGCTTGCCGGGATCGGTTTGGTGGCATTGGCGGCTGCTGCGGTACGATTCGGTCCGGTGCGACCCTCGCCCGAACGCCGGCGGCGTTCCTCGCTGGAGCACGTCCGCGCCCTGGCCACTGTTCTGTCGGCCGCCGAGGGGCACGACCTCGCCATTCAATTGATGGTGCAGGGTCTGCGGCGCCGTCTCTCGCGCCATCCACACGCTGCAGAAGCCGGGCTTCGCGCCGATCCGCGTCCCTGGGTGCGCGAGTTGACCCGCAGAGCCAGGTCGCCCCGCGCGCGGGAGGCCCTGACTTCTCTCAGCGACCTTACGACCCATCCTCAGAGCGGGGAAGGCGTGCTGCAGGCAGCCAACGTGGTGGAGGAGGTATGGGAGGACCTGAAGCCATAGGAACGGTTGGCGACATCGGACGGCACTGCAAAGCCGCGAACGATCTGGTTGCGGCGTTGGGGGGCGTCGTCCTGGGTCAGGAGCCGGTCATTCGTGAAGCGGTGGCCGCGCTCATCGCTCGTGGCCATGTTCTGCTGGAGGGAGTCCCGGGAACGGCGAAGACCCTGCTGGTTCGAAGTCTGAGCCTCAGCCTTGGACTCGAATTCCGTCGCATTCAGTTCACGCCGGACCTCATGCCTTCCGACATCACCGGCGTCAATCAGCTCACTGCGCTGGGGACGTTTTCCTTTCGCGCCGGTCCGATCTTCGGCGACCTGATTCTTGGTGACGAGATCAATCGTGCGCCCGCCAAGACTCAGGCAGCGCTCCTCGAAGCCATGCAGGAGCGGAGTGTCACGGTGGACGGGGTGTCGCACCCGCTTTCCCCGGCATTCACAGTCTTCGCTACTCAGAACCCGATCGAGTTCGAAGGCACCTATCCATTGCCCGAGGCCGAGCTCGATCGATTCCTGGTCAAGATCGTCCTCGGCTATCCCGCTGCGGAGACGGAGCAGGGAGTGCTCCATCGGGTGCTGAGTGGGTTCGAAGCGGACGATCCCGGGAGCTATGGGATCGAGCCCGGCGTGGGCGGTGTCGGCCTGGCCGATCTCCGGGCGGCAGCGAGGCAGGTTCGGGTGGAAGCTTCGCTGGTCCGGTACGTGACCACGATAGTTCGGGCGACGCGCACGACTCCCTCGCTTACGCTGGGAGCATCCCCCCGAGGCAGCGTCGCCCTTCTCAAGCTGGCTCAAGCGACCGCTCTGCTCGACGGGCGCGATTACGTCGTCCCGGATGATGTGAAGAGCGTTGCTCCAGCGGTGCTGCGACACCGGATCAGCGTCGCCCCCGAGCTCGAATTGGAGGGCGTCACCCCCGATGCGGCGCTCGCGGCGATTCTGGAGCAGGTAGAAGCGCCCCGGTGATCGCAATCCCTTCACAACGGTGGCTTGCGGTCGGAGCGTGTCTCGCTCTTATCGGATTGGCAGGCCTGATCTGGCCTGGCGCGTTAGGTCTTCTCCTGTTTCTGGACGCTCTCTGGGTTGCCGCGCTCGCGTTCGATGCCGTTGCTGCAGCGGATTCGTTCCTTCTCCAGGTCGAACGCAACGCGCCGCCCGCGTTTTCAGTTGGGCGGAGCTTTCCCGTGCGCTATCGCTGGCGCCATGCCAAGAGACGGCGGCTCACCATCCTCGTGCAGGAAACGCTGCCGGCGCCGCTCGGTCTCGCTACCGGGGTGCGTCGTCTTGCGCTCGCGCCCGCCATTAGCACGACCGAGGAGCTGCTGATGCGGCCGGTGAGCCGCGGACGCGGCAAGGGTGGACGAATGACCTTGCGGGTGTTGGGACCCCTGGGCCTGGCCTGGTGGCAGAGACGCCTAGAGCTGCCCTGGGACGTCACGGTGTTCCCCAGCCTGGTCGGGTCGTCCCTCCGCGCGCTTCCTCCTCAGGCACGCCGCCGCCGACAGGCGGGCCTCCGAAGTGTCCAGCGTCGCGGGGAGGGCCGGCTCTTCGAAGGCCTCCGCGAATGGGTGCCGGGAGACGACACCCGCATCATCGATTGGAAGGCTACCGCGCGCCGCGGAAAGCCGATCGCACGTCAGTACGAAGATGAGCGACGGGAGCACCTGCTGATTTTGATCGACGCCGGCCGCCAGCTCACTGCCGAGATAGACGGAGTGCCGCGCATCGAAGCGGCGATCGATGCGGCGGTTCGCCTGGCGCATGCGGCCGTGGAGCATGACGACAACGTGGGCGTGATGATTTTCGCTGACGTAATCCAGAGCTTCGTGCCGCCCACCCGCGGACGACGCGGGCTTCGGGGGGTTCTGGGGGCGTTGGCGGCGGCTGAAGCCCGGCTGGTGGAGCCGGACTATCCGGCTGCATTCCGGTACCTGGCGGTCCGCAACCGGCGCCGGGCCCTTACCGTTTTCTTTACCGACGTCATCGACCGCACTGCGAGTGACGCAGTGGTGGGGCAGGTGGCCAGCTTACGGGGCCGGCATGTGCCGCTCGCCGTGACGCTGCGCGACCCGGCGCTCGAGCGTGTGGCCGTTCGACGGCCGCTGAATGAACAGCGCGCTTTCGAGCGAGCTGCCGCGGAGGAGCTGCTGCTGGCGCGAGAAGACGCGTTGGGCGAGATGCGGCGACGTGGGATCCTGGTGCTCGATGTGCTTCCCGCCGCAGCCGCCGAGGCCGTGGTCGAACGCTATCATCAGCTCAAGCGACGGGGCGTGCTCTAGCCCGGTTCGGAGCCGACGGGCAGGGCTCCGAGATCACGAAACGCAATACTGAATGCCTCGACCGCTTCGGGGTCGAGCTGACTCCCTGCTACTCGCCGCAACTCATCAATGGCGTCGTCCGGTTGCCGCGGATCGCGATAGGGCCGTTCCGACGTCATCGCATCGAACGAGTCGGCGACCGCGACGATGCGAGCCTCGATGGGAATGTCGTTCCCCCGCAGTCCGTCGGGAAATCCGCTCCCGTCGAGGCGCTCGTGATGGGATCGCACGATTCGGAGCACGGCGGGTGACTCGCGGGCGAGCGGTGCCAGCATACGTTCGCCGAGCACCGGGTGCTCGCTGATGTGATGGCGCTCGTCTTCGGTGAGCGAACCCGGTTTTTGCAGGAGGGACTCACGGGTGCCGATCTTGCCGATGTCGTGGAGCTCCCCACCGATTCGAATCTGCTCCAGCTCCGACGGGTCCAGCCCTAGCAACCGGCCGGTTTCTACCGCGTAACGGCTCACCCGAACCGAATGGCCGCGCAAGTAGGCGTCCTTCGCCTCCATTGCGCGAGCGAGCATCTGAACTCCTTCCAGAAACAACTCGCGGATGCGCTGCGCCTGCTCCTGGATGCGGCGTTCGAGATGGGCCTGGTAATACCGATTCTGCATGACCAGCGAGCGCTTTTCGAGGGCACGCGCTACCCTCGCGTGCATCTCGCTCACTGAAACGGGCTTGACTAGAAAATCCGCGGCGCCGAGATGGAGGCACTCCACCGCGACGTTGGTCTCGGCCATGCCGCTCAACATCACAACGGCCGTGTCGGGAAATTGGCGACGTACTTCGCTGAGAAAGCCGATGCCGTCCAGCTCGGGCATGCGCAGGTCGGAGATAATCAGTGGCAATTCTCCGTTGTCGGCGAGCAACTCCAAGCCCTCCCGACCGGTGCCTGCCTCGAGGCAGGTGAACCCCTGGGCCTCGAGCATCCGCACCACGGACTTCCTCACGATCGCCTCGTCATCCACTACCAGGCACCGCATCACGAGACCACCGCCGCTTCGGTGCGTTGTCCCCGCGAGGCGTCCAGAACCTCGCGAACCTTGTTGGCCAGGGCTTCCGGCGAAAACGGTTTCTGGAGGAAGGGTACTCCCGGGCTCAAGAGGCCGCGGCGAATAATCTCGTCGTTGGTGTAGCCGGACATGAACAGGACAGGCAGTCCAGGGCGGAGCCGAGCCACGTGGTCGGCAAGCTCACGTCCGCCCATGCGTGGCATGACGGCGTCCGTGAGCACCAGATCGACGGCGTTGGCTTCTCCGGCGAGCAGCTCCAGCGCCCGCTCGCCGTCGGTACTCTCCTGGGTGACGTACCCCTCGTTCCGGAGATAGCGGCAGGCGAATCCGCGAACCAGGTCTTCGTCTTCCACAACCAGAATGGTTTCTCCGGCCCCCCGCGGTGGCACCTCTACGGGCTTCCAGTTTGCCGACTCGCCGGTTTGTTCCACCTGTGGCAGGTAGATCTTGAAAACGGTGCCTTGACCCGGCTCGCTGTAGACCCAGATGTAGCCGCCGCTCTGCTTCACGATACCGTATGCCATCGAAAGCCCGAGCCCGGTACCATGGCCCACGGGTTTGGTCGTGAAAAATGGGTCGAAGACCTGGGCCTGAGTGTCCGGGTCCATGCCTCGCCCTGTGTCGGTAACGATCAGCCTGACGTAGGGGCCGGGGCGCACAATTGTGGCGGGGTGCCGATGGGCGTATTCGCTATCGAGCACCACACAGCTCGTCTCCATCGCGAGGCGGCCTCCTTGCGGCATGGCATCGCGAGCATTGAGGGCCAGGTTCAAAATCACCTGTTCCAGCTGAGTGCGATCTGTCTTGATCCAGTTGAGGTCGCCGCCCAGACGCAGCGCGACCTCGCGGTCCTCGCCCATCAGCCGGCGGAGCACCGACTCCATATCCATCAGCACGCTGTTGAGCTCGAGCACTCGCGGCTGCAGCAGCTGTCGGCGGCTGTAGGCCAGCAGCTGCCGGCTGACCTCCGCCGATCGCTCTGCGGCCCGCGCGATCTGGGCGACGTCCTGGTGGCGCTCATCCGACTCATCGAGGCTCTTGGTGAGGAAGGTGCAGAATCCGAGGATCACCGTCATCATGTTGTTGACTTCGTGGGCGACACCTCCTGCCAGGCGTCCGATGGCCTCCATACGCTGCGCCTGCCGCAGATGTTCTTCCACGCGCTTCCGCTCGGTCAGGTCACGCAGCACGAACGCGCCGGCGAGCAAGCGCCCGGAGTGCGCGTCCTGGATTCCGAAGGCATTGCACTCGACCGCAATCGGCTCCCCGGTTTCGACGTGCCGGAGCTGGCCGTCGAAATCCCAGGATTCACCCTGCCAGAGCCGGGGCAGCACGTCGCGGGTGATGGTTGCGCGCGAGTCCTCGTGCCAGAAACTCATAAGCGAAATCCCCGCAGCCAGCGACTCCTCGCTGATACCGATCAGATCGCGCCCGGCCTTGTTGAGGTACAGAACCCGCCAATCAGGGGCGACCATCGCGATAAAGTCGCCGGCGTTGTCCACCAGCGACACGAACCGCTGGACGTCTTCCTGCATCCGCACGCGACCCGTGATATCGGTGGCCAGTACCAGCCGGGACCGCATCCCGCCATAGAGGACTTCCTGACTGGAGACCTCCGCCTCGATCCGGCTGCCGTCCTTGCGACAATGGCGAAACCGCCCACCCAGGGTGAGGCCGGGGGCTCTGCGGCGCAGTCGCTCGTCAAAGCCGGGGAGATCTTCCGGCGGCCGGATATCGCGGATCGTCATCCGGAGAAATTCTTCGCGCGTCCAGCCGTACTGGTCGATCGCAGCCTGATTGACGTCGAGAAAGCGAAGCGATTCGAAGTCGTAGACCCACATAGGTGCAGGGATGCGCTCGAACAGGCTGCGATATCGGGTTTCGCTGGCCAGGATTTCCGCCTCGGCCCGCTTCCGCTCGCTCGCGTCCAGAATGAAGGAGGTCCACTCGAGGGGCTCGTGCCCAGTCACGGCACCGCCGACCACGACGGGAACGCGGGTGCCATCCTTGCGGAACAACTCCTTCTCGAAGGGGCGAACAACTCCGGTGTCGGCCAGCTCGCGGAGCGCACGCTCGTCGGCCTCGGCATGTTCGGGCGGGCTGATCGCCTTCCAGTGCAGCCGGCCTTCGAGCATTTCCGTTCGGGAATAGCCGACCAGATCGAGGAAGGCTTCGTTGGCTTCCAGCACGCGGTCGCGGTCGCCCACCAAGACGCCCATTACGCCGGAGTCGAACAGCGCCCGGAACCGGGCTTCGCTTTCGCGAAGCGCGGCAAGCAGCCGCTCGCGCTCTTCCTCGCTCCGGACCCGCGCCGTCACATCCAGCACCGTTGCGCCTACCCACAGCACTCGCCCCCATGGTCCGCGCACGGGGAAGATATTGCCGTAAAAATCACGACCTGAGTCGCGCCCACCTGGCTCGCCGAGTCGGACGTGCACACCGAGGACCGGCTCGCCAGTTTCTAGCACTCGGCGAAGCAGCGGCTCGCCCACCTGCCACGCCCGCGCCGGAATCAGCTCCTTGACGGGGCGGCCGACGTGTGCCTCCGGGGAGATGCCATTGTATTGCGCGAATGCCTTGTTGACCCGAACGAACCGCAGCTCGCGATCGGCGAACCCGATCCCGATCGGCGTCGCGCCGAGGGCGGATTCGAGCATGTCTGCGATGGGAACGCCGTGGCTTCCCAGCATTTTCGGACGGCGGAAACGGAGGGCCAGCTCCCGGGCGAGCCAGCCGGCGCCGACGGCGGCGAGAAGGATCAGCAACGTGAGTGGCCAGTCCAGAACAGCGACCTCGATCCCCACGTCACTCAGCTCCCTGGGAGTTGATTGGATTCACCGTGTCCCGATCGGGCGCAGCTTTCCGGACCGTACGTCCGGAAACTCCGCGCGACAGCGGGGGACATGCGCGGAGTTTTGGGAGAGGACCCATTCTCCGCTGGCCAGTCGTGCGTATGTACAAAGTTGCACGGCCATGGCGTTGCCGTCGGCATCCTGGCATTCGGGCCAGGGCTGCGCAGACTGGCTGTCGCGCCAGGGGCCTCGCTGCTCCATCGCATTGCGGCAGGCTGGCGTCATAGCGGCGACTTTGGGCTCAAGCGGGGTCGTGAACTGCTCGACCGCAAGCGCTCGCGCGGGTGGCGGCGCCTTTGCGGCGGCCGTGTCGATTTTGGTCGGGCTGACAGGCGAAGGAACCGGCGTGGGATCCCGGAGCGAACCCGGTGGCGCCGGCGTGAGGGAGTCGGCATGGCGGGCGCCTGCGGCCAGAGGGTTCTCCTCGAGCTCTGAATCCGGAGGCTCGCCCCCGACCCAGCGTTCCCGCTTCTCGGCATTGAGGCTGAGCTTGAGCGCGACGCCGACGCCGAGGAGGGTTAGAAAGAAAAGCGTCAACCAGAGCATCCGGTCCGCCTGCTTGCTCTTGAGCACGCGGCGCAGCATACGATAGATCTTAGGGGTATCGTGTTCCGCGCGCCACAGTAACTTTCACGGCCTGTGCCTGCACGCCTGATCGATCTGCCCGACACGCTGCTCGAGCGACCCGCCGACGAGGCCGCGCGTCTGATCGCGCTCCGCCTGCTCTCGGATGTCGCCACAGCACGCCTGCGCCTCGGTCGCCCGGAGGATCTGGAAGCGCTTCATGATTTCCGGGTCGCTCTCCGACGATTGCGAAGCGCGTTGCGCGCCTGGCGTCCGCACCTCACCGGTGCGGTCAGTAAGCGCTCACGCCGCCGGCTGCGCGCACTGGCGAGGGCAACCGGACGAAGCCGGGATCTGGAGGTCCATCTCGCCTGGGTGCGGGCCCGGGCAACCAACTTGAAGGACTATCAGCGACCCGGCGCCGACTGGCTGCTCACCCGAATGGAGGCAAGGAAGGTTCGGGCCGATCGGAGGCTGGAGGCGCGTCTCGAGGACGAGTTCGAGCGCACTGAGCTGAGGATGCGTGCCGGCTTGTCCAGCGTCCGGGTGTTGGTGGTGCCGCCGCTCCCGGTGCCGCACTCGGCAACCGGAGGTGGCGTTCTGGGTCGGCTGATCGGTGATCTTGGGGTGGAGTTGGCCCATCGCTTGGCTGCCGTGCGCTCCATCGCCGATCAGGTCGAGGCTCATCAGGCGCGCATCGCGGGGAAGCGGCTGCGCTACGTGCTCGAGCCTTTGGCATCCAAGATCGAGGGTGCGCCGGCGATCATTACCCGGCTCAAGGCACTGCAAGACGGTCTCGGACGCCTGCACGATGCCCACGTTTTCGCCGCTTACCTCGCGCTCGCATTGCAGACGGCGGCGGCGGAACAGGCACGGCGGGTTTCCCGCGAGCTGCTGGCATGGGCCACGCCCGAGGCGGAGGCGCGGGAGGCCGCCCCGGGTGAAGACGACCCGCGGCTGGGGCTGGTTGCTCTGGCACAGAGGCTTCGGGAGGAGGCCGAGACGGCGTATGCTGAGCTCAAGTCGGTCTGGCTGGACGGTGGATCGGCCTCGTTGCTGGGTGAGGTTGCGAGCCTTTCACAGCGTCTGACGGCCGAGCCTGCCGTCTCCGTTGGCGCCGAGCCGCCGGGCGCGTTCTAACGGCGACTCCCGAACGTTCCTGAAGCCTCGCGGAACCGTGGACGGCAGAGTAGCATAGACGTTCGAGGCCCACCCGAGACAAGCTCATGAACCGAGGCTGGCCGGTTCTCGCTCCCCTCGTCTCCTGTCTTGCCGTCACCGCTGGATTGGCTCAGAGCAGTGGCGGGAAGGCTGAGGTACGACGATTGTTTCGCGAGGAGACCCCGCTCGTCCTGACGCTGAATGCGGACTTCCGGGAAGTTTCCGCGAACCGCGATACCGTCAACAAAAATCGCTTTGCCGCCCGTCTCACGTTCCGGGGTGACTCCGGCCCGCAATCGATTCCGGTCGAGCTGGCCACGCGCGGACATTTTCGACTGCGCAGCTCCACCTGCGGTTTTCCGCCGCTACGGGTCTTCTTTTCCAAGGATCAGGTCAAAGGAACGCCGTTCGCGGGCAACGGTTCGCTCAAGCTGGTCACCCACTGCGACAAGAACCAGCGGTACGAGCAGAACCTCCTGGTCGAATATGGGATCTATCGTGCGCTGAACCGGCTTACCGATTGGAGTCATCGAGCCCGACTTGTCCACGTGACCTACGCGGACTCCCGAGATTCGACCAAGAACCTGACTCGCTGGGGGTTTTTTCTGGAGGCCGACGGGGACATGGCCAAGCGCAACGGCGGCCAACTCTTCAAGTCGTTCGGCACCTATTCCGAGATGGATTCGACCCAGATGGACCTGGTGGGTGTCTTCGAGTATCTGATCGGCAACACGGATTGGTCGGTCATCATGGGGCACAACATAGAGCTGGTGCAGATCCCGGGGCAGAGCATCCTCTACCCGGTTCCGTATGACTTTGACTTTTCAGGACTGGTGGACGCAGGCTACGCCAGGCCCGACCCTCGAATGCCGATCAAGAGCGTTCGGCAGCGGCTTTATCGGGGCATGTGCCGAACGCCCGAACGGATAGCGCCGACTCTGGCGCGAGTGCTGGCAGCACGAGACACAATCAACCAGGCGTTTGCGACCTTGCCGGATCTCGATCCCAAGCGACTGAAGGACGTTCAGAAGTATCTGGACGACGGATTCAAGGCATTTGCGACGCCCAAGAGCTTCATGCCTGAGCAGGACTACGTGTGCTCCAAGACCCGCGAATGATCTAGGCCCCACTGCCTCACCTTCACTCTCTGATACTGGTTGGCCTCGGTAACGTTGGCCGTAGTCTGTTGGGGGTACTGGCCTCGCAGGCCGATCTCCTGCGACAGCGCTACGACATCGTCTTCCAGGTGGTCGGTGCAGCGGACTCGACCGGGGCAGCCGTCGACACAGGCGGCCTCGACCCGGCTGCGCTGCTCGAAGCGAAACGTCGCGGCAGTGTGGCCGGTCTCCCTTCCAGCGGCCGACCGGGGATGTCGGCTGTCGAACTGGTTCAGAGCACGCGAGCGACAGTCGTGCTCGAGTCCACCCCGGTCAACCTCCGCACCGCGCAGCCGGGCCTCGATGTGTGCCGGACCGCGCTGCACCGCAGAATGGCCGTCGTGCTGGCCAACAAGGGCCCCCTCGCACTGGCATACGAGGAGCTGGTCGGACTGAGCGACCTCACCCACTCGCGCGCACCGGCGCTTCGGTTCAGCGCGTGTGTCGGCGGCGCACTCCCCACGGTCGATCTTGGCCGTCGGGTTCTGGCGGGCGCCCGGGTGCTCAAGGTCGAAGCCGTGCTCAACGGAACCACACAGTTCATCCTGCGGGAAATGGAAGCCGGACGGACGTTCGGAGCGGTCTTGGCTGAAGCGCAGCGACGGGGCCTGACTGAGACCGATTCATCGCTCGATGTAGACGGGTGGGACGCGGCAGCCAAGCTCGTCATCGTTGCCAACGCCGTCCTGAAGCAGTCGGCGACCATCCGGGATGTCGAAGTGGAAGGGATCGGAAGCGTGACGCCGGAGATCCTCGCCGCCGCATCGGCCAGGGGCGAGCGGGTGGTCCTTCTTTGCCTCGCGGACCCGGCGGGAACCGACGACGGTCGTTTTCGGTTGCGGGTCGGCCCAATGGCGCTTCCTCGCGCGCATCCCTTGGCTCGCATGGATGGCGAGGAGATGGGTGTGGTCTATTACACCGACATCGCAGGCCGTGCCACGGCTCTGACGCTCGAGCACGATCCCATTCCCACGGCCAGCGCCATGCTTCGCGACCTGCTCGACGTCGTCGGCGCAATTCCAAACTGAGGGCAGCGCCTCTCGCTCCCGGTCTTGCGCCGGGAAGAACGGAAAGTCTAACGTTTCGTGGAGTGACTGTTGTCACCGCCCGGAATCGAGTCGACGGTGTACGCTTGGGCGAACAGTTGATTGATGAGTCGGGGTTCAATGCGGCTCGGCGTGGTTGGCTCCGGATGCTGTGCGCTCTGGCTATTCACCGCTTTGGTGAGCGGATGCGGCCCCCGCCATGCGGCCGACAATGAAGTTGCTCCCGACCCCAACGAGCCCACACCGCTAACTGTCCGAAACGACAATTTGCTGGACGCCATCGTTTTCGTTTACCACGATGGCCAGGTGACGCGAGTTGGAACGGTGACTGCGGCTTCGAGCGCCAACTTCATGCTCGCACCGTGGCTCCTGGGGCCAACCCGCAACATCAATCTGGCCGCACATCCTATAGGATCGCCCACCTCGATCAATACTGAGTTGATCCACGTCCAGGTGGGTCAGTTTATCGAGTGGCGGCTGGAGAACGACCTCGCGACGTCTTCCGTCTCAGTCTACTGATCCTAGCCCCTGAGCTTCTCATTGATTCTGGGACAGCTAGCCGCCGAGCACGCAGGCTCGCTACGTTTCCAGCATGCCGGTTACCCTTCGCCTGCTTCCTCATTTGGGGCGTGTTGCTCGCGGCCTGGTCTTGCTGTCGGCGTTCTGCCTCGGCCTCGCCGTCCAGTTCCTGGGTGACAGCCGCTCGCATTGCCGGCGCCATGCGGAGCATGGACGCTCCCACGCTGCATCGGCCGTCGTGGTCGCGGCATCGGCCCCGTCGTGCGACCATTGTCCTAATCCGCAGTGCGGCGTGACAGTCTCGTGTGCGGGGGGATCGAGCACCGGCATAGTGGTCTCGGGCCCCAGGGTGGTCTGGGCCGAGCCTCGCCATCTGATCGATGATCGGCAGCCGGTCGTGCTCGGCTCGCGGACACACCCACCTTTAACCCCACCACCTCAAGCGATCGCGTAGTCCCCCGCCGAGCAACCTGCACGGCGGTCAGCATCGACTGCGAGGATCGTATCATGAAGAGCCTGACCCCGGTCACCATTGCGGCCGGCATTCTTTCGTTCGCGGCGCGGCCCGCGTCCGGACAAATCGACTATCGAAATCTTGATGACGGGCGCCCGGTCGCCACCGAGGATGCCTATTCGATCGAGCGCTTCGGCTTCGAATTGTTGGCCCCCTACCGGTTCGAGGCCGATCATGCCGGGGCGAACAGTCACGTTGTCGCGCCCGAACTCGAATACGGCCTCTTGCCCAACACGCAAGTCGGGATCAGGACCTTGCTTGCTGCAGTCAGCGATGCCGGCACTACCGATTGGGGGCTCGCCGGACTGCGCGTGTTCGGTCTCTACAACTTCAATACCGAAAGCGCCGGGTTGCCTGGTCTGGCGGTGCGAGCCGAGACGGCTATCCCTGTGGGGCAGCTGGCCGGCGACGCCTTTAGCCTCGCGCTGGAGGGAATCGCCACCCGCTCCTGGGGCGCAACGCGAGCGCACATAAACGCCGGAGTCCGGGTGGGCACAGATACCGACATCAGCTCTGTGGATACGCCTCCCCGCTGGCAGGTGAGCGGAGCCATCGACCACACGTTTCTGCGCCAGAGCCTGCTGGTCATCGGGGAACTGCTCACCGAACGCGAGACAAATGGCGCGCCCGTCGAGGTCAACCTTTCTGCCGGGCTCCGATGGCAGTGGCAACCGACCCTCGTACTCGACTTCGGTCTGAGTCGCAGGCTCGCGTCCAACGGCCCTGACCTCGGACTCACAGTGGGACTCTCGCACGCATTTGCCGTTCGGAGTCTGATCCCAGGAGCCGGCCGATGATCAGGACACGTTGGTCCGGCGGGCGTGTCTTGGCTGCGGCCCTGACTCTTGTGGCTGCAGGTGGCCTGTGTCGGAAGGCGGATGCGCAGGAGGGCAGGGACGAGCAGTTCTATTACCCCGGCTCGTTCAACTGGCAGTTTCTGCGTCGCTACCCTGACGCGGCCCGGCTATTCAACGCCTTCGACTACGGGCACGCGGTGCTGTATGAGGTTCTCTTCACCCGGAAGGGTGATTCGGGGCGAGACCGTCTGGCCGAGGAATTTCGATATCTGACGACCGACCTGCTGGTGCGTCCGCCCCGCTTCGCCATTGCCGAGGAAGCGGTCATGCCCAGCTACGCGAAATCCGCGTGGCGTGCCAAGGAGGCGTTCGACTGGGCGCATCTGCTGCATCGCCAGATCTACGACGTGTACGCCGATCCGCGCATCGAGTCCGCGGCCAAGGACTCGCTGATCGAAAGGCTCACCGACTACTACCTGAGCCGGGTAGGCTACGCGTTTTCAGCCCGACCCAAGTCGATGGCCCTGATGGATGAACAGTATTTTAGCCAGACCTTTCGGCGGTTCGACCCGCGCTTCAACGGATTGATCTGGGCCTACCACTGGCTCCAGGTTGGGCTCTACGAACCTTTCGTCAGGTACCGGACCGAGCCGGAGCAGAAGGCAGCGGTTCAGAGGGTGCTTTCCCGGTTCTGGGCCATGCTGCGAGATCCCCCTTCGCGCATGCCACGGGCCATGCCGATGGCGGCCACCATCGCGCCAGAGTTCTCGCGGCGCCACCCGAGGGCGGCGGCCATCTTCGACAACCTCCACATGATGCACGACATCATTTCGGATATCCTGGCCTCGGATTCGGTTCCGCTGGAGAACAAGAAAGATGTGATCTATGCTCAACTGCGGGAGCTGGGTGACTCTACCAGGCAGGTGATGACGTGGGAGGAGTGGCACCACATGGGCCACATGATGGGTGGGGCAGATGTCATGGGGGGTCCGGTATTCGACGACGAAACAACCGCTCCGCGGTAGAGCCGGGCAGTAGAAAGGGCAGCCTGCCGGCGGCCCCGTTTGCTGCTTGGTCAGTGAGCGCCGGACCGGCACCGCCCCTAGTGGTTCCGAGGCCGGCCTCCGTGTGAAAGACGATCTACTTCCGATTCGCTCATCCGGTCAGCGTCGAGCCCGTGGTGTCCAGTGACCCGGTTCCACGCATCCCGTACGGCGTCCTTCACGTCTTCCCACAACGACCCGCCCGGTCCCTTGCCCTCGAAGCGGTCCCAGCCGGACCGTAGATCATCTTCGGCGTCTTCCCAGCTGCGTCCCATGTAGTGGGTACCCGATTCGTAGCCGTAGCGGTACGCCGGTCGAAACTCGTCGTATGTGCGATCCACGGCATAGGGTCGAGAAGGGAACTCCTGTTCCCACCAAACATCTTCTTCCATCCATGTTCGATTGGCCATGACATCTCCCTGACGACTGTACAAAGGTTCCTGCTTCGCGGTCACACGTTAGTCGGGGCGAGTCGGGATGGGAGTGATGGTGCCCACGATACTAGACCCACCGTGGCCACGGTAAATCGTGGGTCGACACCCGTTGCAATCGAGTTCCTGTTTGTTTTCTTGACGGTTATCGTCGTGTTTCGAACGGCCTAATGCGTTTCTATGCTATTGTACCGCAATAATTTCATCATACGACCCGACCCCATGGCCCATTAATTGTTATACGCCGGGCCGAAGTCCATCAAATCGGGCGCCGCCAGAGGCGCCACCAGTCAACGCTGCTCAGAGTAAATCCGCCGAAAGGCGGGGGCACAGAGCTTCGGGGCTACCGCGATCCATTGATCGTCATGTCAGCCGGGCCGCCAGCGCCGGTTCCTCGATTCGGGGACCGACGACTGGCGTTTTCAATGCCTAATTCTGGGAGTCGGCTTCATGACGTACGGGTACAAACTCGCTCGACGGATCGCTCGCCTTCGCACTGCGCCTCTTGCACTGATTGCCGGAGTCGCCGCCTGTACCGGCGCCGAGCCAACCGGTCTTGGCAGCGACGATGGAAACGCTTTGCAAGTCCCGGGCAACGCCCCGGTCCCCGCGTCGGCCCCGTCGCCGGCGGACACGATCAAACCCATTCCAGCGTCACCGTCCAGTACCGGCACCCCCGGAGTCAGCAGCACATCAGCGACGCTGACCTCGGTTGTCATAAGCCCCGCAAGCGCGTCCCTCGCTCCCGGGAAGACCCAACAGTTCAAGGCGACAGGGAAGATGTCCGACGGCACTACCAAGACGCTGTCGCCGAGCTACACCGCAACCGGTGGAACGATTTCAAGCACCGGCCTGTATACGGGCGGTAAGACGGTCGGGGGCTTTCGCGTGATCGCAAAGGATGCCGGTGGGAAGGCTGATACCAGCAATGTGACGATCAGCTCGTCTACCTCGTCGACGTCGGCAACCTTCGTCGGCGAGTTTGAAACCGGCAGCCTGAGCCAGTATGCGACGGCCCAGCAATGCGCACCCAGCCGGATCAAGGTGTACTCTGCCGCCTCGCACCCGACCTGGCCGGCGCCGCGCCAGGGCAGCTATGCGGCCCGGTTCAACGTTTACGACACAGACGTGTATCCCTGCACCTCGACGCAGAATCCGCGGGCCCAAATTGGGAGTTCCAATTTTATCAAAGAGGGCGACGAATACTGGGTGGCGTTCAGCGTCTATTTCCCGACGAACCTACCCGATGTAACGCCATACGACTGGGTAGTCATCCAAAGCTTCTACGGTAGTCCGGGTGGTGGGTCGGGGCCCACACACTTTGTCCTTGGCTGGGACGGCCGTCTCGGGAAGACGGTCCTGTCGTATCCGGAAACCGGCCTGGCTATTCCGCTGGTGCGCGGGCAATGGCTCGACCTGATGGCGCATGTCAAGTTTTCCAAGAATCCGAGTCTCGGCTGGGTCGAGGTCTATTACAACGGCGTCCAGCAGAAGCTGCCGGCGTGCAACTGTATGCGGATGGTGAAGCAGACCATCAACTCTGAGACCACGAGCGCGCTGCACTCGAAGCTCGCCTTCTATCGCAAGGCCGGCATGTGGCCGGGCGCCGTGTCGGTTTTCTTCGACCGGCATCGGGTGGGACTGACACGGGCTTCGGTCGAGTAAGCTCTCGAACGCGCTGATCCGCCGCTGCTACGGCCTGACGGAGACAAAACCAACGGGTAACAGAGAGCCGCACGGTCCGCCCTCCGGGCGGGTCGTGCGGTATCGTTGCGAGGCAAGCTGCGGCGATTTCATACGGGAATCGAGCTCATCTGCCCCTCGGTATCTCTCGGCAGATTCGGCCCGTGACGAGCTCTGCAGAGATCAGCACCATAGGTAGTCCGCACCCGGGATGAGTGCTCTGACCGACGAAGTAGAGATTCCGATATTGGGCGTGACGATTCCGGGGGCGGAAGTATCCGATCTGGGTCAGTCCGTGGGAAAGTCCAAAGGCTTCGCCGCGCAGATTCCCGAACTTCCCGGTGAAGTCGGCCGGAGTCATGAGCTTTCTGGTTACGATGTGCTGGCGGAGATCGCGGCACCCCAGCGCTTCGAGGCGCTCGAGAGTTCGTTGCTCGACCTTGGGCGCCTCCACCGACCAGTCGACGGGGTGATCCGGGTCCTGACTGGGCGCGAGCACCAGAACGAAGAGACTCTCACAGCCGGGCGGTGCCTGCGCCGGATCGGTCCGGGTCGTCGCGACGACATAAAACGACGGGTCCGCCGGCATCCGATGCTCGTCGCAGAGCAAACGACAGGACTCCAAGAGGTCGGACGAGACCACCAGATTGTGGTGGAGGAGGTCGGGGAAAGTCCGGTTCACGCCGAGACAGAGCAGGACGACTGAGCAGCTGAACTTCTTGCGGTCGATACGGGGGTACGGCTCGCCCAGCAGGTGAGTGTAAGTATAGGGCAGATCCGCGTTGGCAACCACGATATCGGCTTTGATTTCACGGCCGTCCGCGAGGCGCGCCGCGGTAACGCGATGCGCCTCCGTCGCCAGACGAGTAACGTCGGCGTCGTAGTGGTACTGGACTCCCAATTCTTTTCCGACCGCCTCTAAGGCGGTCGCGAGCTGGTGCATCCCGCCAATGGGGTAGTAGATGCCTCCGGCGATCTCCGTATGGGCCAATAGTCCGTAGATGCCTGGGGAGGCGTAGGGCGAGAGGCCGAGGTAGAGAGTCTGAAACGTCACCGCCTGGCGCAGCCGCTCATCTCGAAAAAATCGACGTGTCATCGCCTGCAGATCACCTAGCGCCGCTCGCCCGTACCGCAGCCCCATCTGGCCTAGCTGGAGCACCGCCCAGGGCCGGTCCATGCCTCGTCGGATGAAACCGATGCCGCGCCGGTACAACTCGCCGGTATGGGCCAGCCATTCGAGTGCGCGCGGGCCGCATCCCGGCTCGATGCGCTCGAAGTTGGCGATCAGCTGGGGGAGGTCGCTGGTGATCTCGAGCCGGGAGCCGTCGGCAAAATGGAGCCGGTAACACGGGTCGCACCGGATGAGCGTGATGTAGTCGTCCAGCCGACGATCGACTGCAGTAAACAGCTCATCCCAGTACTCGCGCATCATCACCATCGACGGCCCTGTGTCGAAGGTGAACCCCTTGGACTTCCAGACCCCGGCTCGGCCACCTGGCTCGGCATGGCGTTCGACCAGAGTCACAGCGTAGCCCGCGTGCGCAAGACGGATCGCGGCAGCCAGTCCGCCGATGCCAGCGCCCACGACGAGCACCCGGACTCGTGTGGAGGCTCGGGAGTGTGGCTGATTGCGGCGAGAGACGGCAAGAACTTGCGTCATGGCAGGCAACGTCTCGCGGGAAGGCGTCGCAGTCAACCGGCCCGCCGATTGCCTGCCGCCTCATGTGTCTGAGCCGGACCGCTGCCTCGCGGGTTGCGCGAGCAGAAGGCTTGCGTGGCCGCCCGCTAGGCAGCCACGCAGGGGGGACGAGGTCGTTACTGGGTTACTGTAATGGTCCCAACGAAACCCGGGTACACACTCGGGGGATGGATCGAGCAGTGGTACGGGAACGTGCCTGTCGTACTGAACGTCATCTCGAACGTCCCGGCGTTCGGACTCAGTACTGCGCTGTCCCAGACCCCCATGTCGCTCGTGGTCGTATGTGCGGAAGGCCCGTTGTTGGTCCAGCGCACGGTGGTGCCCGCCTTCACAGTCACGCTCGCAGGCGTGAACGTAAAGTCTCGAATGGAAACGTCGACAACCGAACCGTTTGACCCGCCGCCGCCGGTAGGCGGCTGAACGACCGGTCCTGTCGTATTGCTGCTGCATGACACCAGCGCTGTGACTAATAAGGCATTCCGAAGTGCGATTCCAAGTTTCATCGAAAACCTCCCGGGCAAGGGGGAGGTGGGCAACTGGCAACCTGCGGTGGTGCAGATAGCACGATGTCCGATCCCCTCATGAGTGCTAAGGACGACCGCACTCGACTGTTCAGCCACAGAAGGCGCGCAGCCCGCGCGAGGGGACAAAATGCGCGCGCGCGACGGGACAAAATGCCCAGCCTGCGGTGTAGTTCGATTAGCGATCGGTGTGGGCCGTGCGGCGGCGGGACAACTTTTCCTGCTCGTCCAGGCGCCGACCGCGATACACGCTGACTTCCGAGCCCTCGGCCAGAAAGGCCGAGCGGGGAGGCCCCGTCAGGCACTCGGCAAACCCGGCGCCATAGACAAGGTGGACGTCGCAGTCGAACTCGGCGCTGACCGCCTGCCAGACCCGCCATGGTGGATGCACCACCTGATATTCCTTGCAGCCCCCGTCGCGCTGCGCTGTGTAGCCCCAGTAGTGGTCGGTGACGAATTCCGCTTCGGAACTCTGCTGCGGCAGAGCAGCGCCGCCGACGGTCCGAACCTCGAGACTGTGCCAGCGACCGCCGAGCTGCCAGAAGTACGCCGCTCGTCCGGGAGCGCCGTCGCCTTTGCCCTCCAGGGCCAGCTCATGGCGCATCGGCACCACGGTGTAGGGCTCGTTGTAGCACCAGCGCGCGACTACGGCGACGGCGCGGCGGGGCACCAGCTCGCGGACAAAAACGACGGCGCGCCGCCAGCGCTCGTCCTCTCCACGGCGGCGCACGTAGAAACGCAGATTCACCTCGTCAAAGTCGCGATGACCGGGCACGGCGATTCCGAGCACGCGAGTGTCGAGAAACCGAAACCCGACGACGCTTGCCAGCACGGCGCCGTCGAAGGTGTCGAGCTCCGTGCCGGCGGGCACGAGTGGCTCGAGGAGCGACCGGGGCACCTCGTAGTTGAGCATGGCGAGGTGCCGCCACGCGGCAGTGAGAAACGGTCGTTCCGTGGTCATGCTGCGTGATCGGCCGCGTTGATCGTGGATGCTGGTGGATCGTCGATGCGGCCGCGATAAAGCCCCGTATGCGAGGCCCTATTCGCCGGGTTGATTCCGATGGCCATGCCACCGAGGCAGACGCCGCCAGGCACTGGCGAGTACAGCCAGCAACGCAGAGGGCAACCAGACCCATGGCAGTTCGGTGCGCAAGGCTGCCAATCCGCGCGCGCTGAAAAAGCCGCGAGGGGTGAGAGGCGACACCCGAATCGGGCGGATTGGGAAGAAGTAGCGAGTGTTATCTATCGGGGCAAAGAACGCCACCCCGCGCCCGCCGTCCGTGAACGCGTCGAGAAATCCGTGCGACGCGGTGGCGAGAAACAAATAGGCCCACAACGCGGTCGCGCGGAGCCCAGGAACTCCGCGCCGGAAGCCAGAAAATGTGACCACGGCTGCCAGGCCCGCTGCGAAAAGGAGCGAATGCGACAAGCCTCGATGGCCGAGCACGTCGCCGTAGGCGATGCCGACGCGAAAGCCTATCACGTCCAAATCCGGGACCGCGGCGCAGGCGGCCCCTACGACCCACACCCGTTTCGGGATTTCAGGGCGGTAGAACAGCGCGCCGATGCCGAGTGCCGCCACCGCGTGGGAAAAGGCTGAGGGCATATCAACCTCGGTGAAGTGGGGCTCGTTTGACTACCGCCGCTCCGCAATTGTCCGCCACTTGTCCCCCTCATGGTAATCGTCGTCCCGGAGCGAGCAGCGCGAACTCGAGGCGCGGTTGGAGGTGACTGATGGAACGACAAACGCCCAGCCACCTAAATTCGGCAGGTCGGCGATCATAGGGTCCTTGGTGGCGTCCTGAGTCCGGCGTCGCGGTGGAAGCGAGGACCCGTGGCTTTGCGGCCCCGGCTTTCGCTGGGTGAGCCTTTGTCGATGGGTTGCGCTGGAATAGCGATACCCTACGATCCGGCATTGAGGCGGTGAAAAGCGAGCCACTCCTGACGCCACTTCGCGGCGTGTTGCCGTGTTGGTAAGCCGACCGGCCCAAGTTCGCGCTAGCGTGGCGCTGTACCCCCTACCAGATTGGATCGCACATCGGCAAGCAGCGGCTCCGCCGATGCCCTCTCGCCTGCTCCAGCGACAAGTCTTGCCTGCGGCAAAGGAGGTCCCGATGCCTCGCACTTTTCCGCTCGTGCTCGGGTGGATGGTCTCCATCGGGAGCGCCTGTGGTGGCAACGATGCCGCGGCGCCGACCAGTGGCACCGCCGAGCGGACGCCGCTTGCCGAGGTCCGCACCCTCTCGGGGTCGATCATCTGGGACGCCAAGTCGCAGATGAAGCAGGTCGCTAGCACCAAGGGGTGCGACTCGTGGACTCCGACCTGGGCGCCTGACGGGAACCTCTATAGCGGCTACGGTGACTGCCAAATGTCGGGGGTGCCAGTCAAGCTGGGCATGGGGTTCGCCAGAATTTCAGGGTCCACAGCTTACGGTGTGTCGGTCGCCGCCGTGCCAACTGGTGACCCAGCCAACTGGAACGACGCAGCCACTGGTGCCGGCGTGGATGCGACCGGTAACGGCACGGCCAGTGAGAAGCCGGCCGGCATGCTCCAGATCGGCACCCGGCTCTGGGCCTTGATCCGGAACATCAATTCCGGTGGCCATGGCGTGCGGCTCAAATACTCCGACAACTACAACACCACCAGCCCTGACTTTACCTGGGTCAGCTGGACGTTCACCGAGCTCGGATACGCGTCGTTCGTCCAGTATGGCAAGGGCTACGCCGGCGGGCCGACCAGCTATGTGTACGCGGTGGTACCGATGCGGTCGAGCTCGACCGGAAGCGTCAGTAACAGCGCGTACGACTCAGTGCCCGCGTTCGGGCTTCTCCGCGGTGCTCGCACCGACCTCAGGATTCGCACCAACTGGAAGTACTTCTGCGGTACCGCATCCACACCCTCATGGTGCTCCGCTTCTTCGTCGGCGAAGAACGTCTACTTCAAGTCGGGCACGAAGTTTCGTCCGCGACCAGGCATGAGCTGGAATCCCGGACTGGGGCGCTTCATGCTGACGCTGGTTTACGACGCGACCCCTGACACCAGCAACACCCACGACACCCGCTTTGCCGGCTCTCTCATGGTCCTCACGGCA
>Ga0114129_10000436_pt1 | contig 49537 bp, 42 predicted proteins | sample RhiMetdeltSRZDD1_FD_80071 | JGI IMG/M metagenome (GOLD analysis project Ga0114129, IMG submission 80071) | Populus rhizosphere microbial communities from Tennessee, USA - Rhizosphere MetaG P. deltoides SRZDD1 (version 2) (version 2) | ecosystem: Host-associated > Plants > Roots > Rhizosphere >...
ACCCAGCCGGCGTCCGGGCAGATCCGGCTCACCTGGAACGCGTCGACCGACAACGTCGGCGTCACCGGGTACGACGTCTACGCCAACGGCGCGCTGCGGACCAGCGTCGGCGGGACGACCCTGTCGTACACCGACAGCCAGCCGGACAGCGTGACGGTCTCGTACTTCGTCCGGGCCCGGGACGCGGCCGGCAACCAGTCCGCGAACAGCAACACGGTGACCCGGACCGGTAGCGGCGCCGGCTCGAACCTCGCCGTCGGCAAGCCCATCACCGCGTCCGGCTTCGTCCACACGTTCGTCGCCACCAACGCCAACGACAACAACGTGACGACGTACTGGGAGGCCAACTCCGGCGCGTTCCCGAACACGCTGACCGTCCAACTAGGAGCGAACGCGGCCACCACGCAGGTCGTGCTGCGCCTCAACCCGGACCCGGTCTGGGGTACCCGCACGCAGAACATCCAGGTGCTCGGCCGCGGGCAGAGCGCATCCGGGTTCACCAACCTGGTGAGCGCGGCGAACTACACGTTCAACCCGGCCACGGGCAACCAGGTGACGATCCCGGTCAGCGCGGCGGTCGCCGACGTCCGGCTGGTGTTCAACTCCAACACCGGCGCGCCCGGCGGGCAGGTCGCCGAGTTCCAGGTGTTCGGTACGCCGGCGCCGAACCCGGACCTGACCGTCACCGCGGTCTCGTGGACGCCGGCCTCGCCGGTGGAGACCGACGCGATCACGCTCTCGGCGACCGTCCGCAACGCGGGCACCGCCGGGTCCGCCGCCACCGACGTCGGGCTCTACCTCGGCACCACCAAGGTGGGTACGGCGGGCGTCGGCGCGCTGGCCGCCGGTGCCTCGGCAACCGTGTCGGCGAACATCGGGTCGCGCAACGCCGGCACGTACCAGGTGACCGCGAAGGTGGACGAGAACAACACGGTCATCGAACTGAACGAGGCGAACAACTCGTTCACCGGTACCACGTCGCTCGTGGTGGCCCCGGTGGCCAGCTCCGACCTGGTGGCGGGCTCGGTCGGCTGGACGCCGAACAACCCGCCGAACGGCTCGACCGTGACGTTCACGGTGGCGATCCGCAACCAGGGTACGGTCGCCTCGGCAAGCGGCGGGCACGGCATCACGCTCACCGTCCTGAACGACGCCGGTACGACGGTACGGACGCTCACCGGCTCGTTCACCGGCACGATCGGGGTCGGCGTGACGACCGCTCCGGTGACGATGGGCACGTGGACCGCGGCGAACGGGCGGTACACGGTCCGGGTGGTGATCGCGGTCGACGCGAACGAGCTGCCGGTGAAGCAGGGCAACAACACGTCGGACCGGTCGCTGTTCGTCGGCCGCGGCGCGAACATGCCGTACGACATGTACGAGGCCGAGGACGGCGTGACCGGTGGCGGTGCGGCGGTCGTCGGTCCGAACAGGACGGTCGGCGACGTCGCCGGTGAGGCCTCCGGCCGCCGCGCGGTCACGCTCAACACGACCGGTGCGTTCGTGGAGTTCACCACGAAGGCGGCCACCAACACGCTGGTGACCCGGTTCTCGATCCCGGACGCGGCGGGCGGCGGTGGGATCAACTCGACGCTGAACATCTACGTCAACGGCGCGTTCCACAAGGCGATCTCGCTGACCTCCCGGTACGCCTGGCTCTACGGCGCCGAGGCGAGCCCGGGCAACTCGCCGGGAGCCGGCTCGCCGCGGCACATCTACGACGAAGCGAACATCTTCCTCAACTCGACCGTGCCGGCGGGCAGCCGGATCCGGTTGCAGAAGGACGCGGCGAACACCACCACGTACGCGATCGACTTCATCAACCTCGAGCTGGTGGCGCCGATCGCGAACCCGGACCCGGCGCGGTACGCGGTGCCGACCGGCTTCACCCACCAGGACGTGCAGAACGCGCTGGACCGGGTCCGGATGGACACCACCGGCAACCTGATCGGGGTCTACCTGCCGCCGGGTGACTACAGCACCGCGCAGAAGTTCCAGGTCTACCTCAAGCCGATCCGGGTGATCGGAGCCGGACCGTGGTACACCCGGTTCATCGCACCATCCACTCAGGACAACACGGACGTCGGATTCCGGGCGGAGAACACGGCGAACGGCTCGGTCTTCGCCAACTTCGCCTACTTCGGCAACTACACGTCCCGGATCGACGGACCGGGCAAGGTCTTCGACCTGAACAACGCGTCCGGCATGACGTTCGACAACATCTGGACCGAGCACCAGGTGTGCCTCTACTGGGGTTCGAACACCGACAACATGGTCATCCGGAACTCCCGGATGCGTAACCTCTTCGCCGACGGCCTGAACATGACCAACGGCAGCACCGGCAACCTGGTCACGAACAACGACGCCCGGGCCACCGGCGACGACAGCTACGCGCTGTTCAACGCCCAGGACGCGGGTGGTGGCGACAACCGGGACAACGTGTACGAGAACCTCAGTACCACGCTGACCTGGCGGGCCGCCGGGTTGGCCGTCTACGGCGGGCTCGCGAACACGTTCCGGAACATCTACATCGCCGACACGCTCGTCTACGCGGGCATCACGATAAGCTCGCTCGACTTCGGCATCCCGATGAACGGTTTCGGGGCGAGCCCACCGACCCGGTTCGAGAACATCTCCATCATCCGGTGCGGCGGGCACTTCTGGGGCGCGCAGACCTTCCCCGGAATCTGGGTGTTCTCCGCCTCGAAGGTGTTCCAGGGGATCCGGGTGTCCGATGTGGACATCGTGGACCCGACCTACCACGGGATCATGTTCCAGACCAACTACGTGGGCGGCCAGCCGCAGAATCCGGTCACCGACACGCTGTTCACGAACATCTCGATCTCCGGCGCGCAGCGCAGCAGTGACGCCTTCGACGCGAAGTCCGGCTTCGGTATCTGGGCCAACGAGCTGCCGGAGGCCGGGCAGGGACCGGCGGTCGGCTCGGTGACGTTCACGAACCTGCGGCTTACGAACAACTTCATCAACATCCGGAACACGACCTCCACGTTCACCATCACCGTCAACTAGGTCCGGTGCCAGGCGCGCCCCGGCGGTGGCCCGGGGCGCGCTCGACACCAATCATCCGTTTCGCCGGCCCGGGCGCCGCGACGGTGCGCGGCGTGCTAGGACAGGGGATGAACGGTGCTTCTCACGTCATAAGGGAGTGGTGATGAGGAAGGTCGTGCATTTCGAGATTCCGGCGGACGACGTCGAGCGGGCGCAGCGCTTCTACAGCGAGATCTTCGGCTGGCAACTGCAGCCGATGCCCGAGATGGGGTACACGATGGTGACCACCACGCCGTCGAACGAGTACGGCCCCACCGAAGCCGGCGGCATCAACGGCGGCATGCTGGCCCGGCAGAGCCCGTTCACCGGCCCGGTGATCACGATCGACGTGGACGACATCGACGAGGCGCTGGCCCAGGTCGAGAAGCTGGGCGGCAAAACGGCGATGGGCCGGCAGGCGGTGGCAGATATGGGGTACACCGGCTACTTCCACGACACCGAGGGCAACCTGATCGGTCTCTGGCAGACCGCATCCTGACCGTACGGCGAACGGGCTTGCCAGGGTTGCGCGGGTCCGCTCCACTGGGAGCGTGAAGCGCACCGGCGTACTCGTCCTCGTCACGCTGCTCGCCACGGCGGGCTGCAGCTCGAAGGACCCGGTCGCGGCGCCTCCGCCCTCGGCGGCGCCGGCCGGGTCCACGACCGCGTCCAGCGGTCCGGCATCGCCCACCCCCAGCGCGTCGGCGGGCGCAGCGGTCGAGTTCACCGTCGACGGCGCGGGACCGTACCAGTTGGGCACGACGCTGAGCACGTTGCAGGCGACCTCGAGCGTCGAGGAGGTGGCCCCGAACGCCGGCTGCCCGGGCAACACGAGTGCCCGGGGGACCGGGGTGTGGCGGGACGTGCGGCTGTCGTTCCGCAAGGACGGCCAGCTGTACCTCGCCGTCAACCGGTCCGCGTCGATCCCCACGCCGTCGGGCGCCTGGCTGGGTACCCCGCTCGCGCAGCTCAAGACGATCTACAAGGGAGTCGCCGGCGACGACCTGACCCGCGGCGCGAACTCCGCGTTCCTGGTGACGACGATCTCCGGCCGGGGCATCCTCTTCGACCTGGACCCGGGCAAGAAGGTCATGTCGATGGTCGCCGGCGAGTCGTCCTACCTGCGCACCAGCTATCTGGGTGGTACCGACTTCTGCTAGCCCGGTCGGCGGGCTGCGGCACGCTGGTCGAGCGGGCCGGCGGGTTCGGCGACCGGCTGGTCATCGCCGACCGGCCGACCTCAGCCGCGCAGGCCGGCGATGCCGCGGGCGAGGTCGTCCTGGCTGATCGGTCGGGCGCCGCCGCCGCGGGCCTCCTCCATCGCCTTGGCCAGCTGGACCCGGCGCAGGACCTCCTTGATGTCGGCGCCCGTCATGCCGTGGCTCAGCGTGCCGAGTCGGCCGGGGTCCACATCGTCGGCGAACATCCGGAAGCCGGAGACCTCGTGCCGCCCGATCAGCTCGCCGATCATCTTGGCGAAGATCTCCGCGCGCCCGGCCTCGTCCGGCAGCGGGATCGACATCTTGACGTCGAAGCGCCCCGACCGGATGAGCGAGTCGTCCACCCGCTGCGGGAAGTTCGTGGTGGCCACGACGATCACGTTCGGGTTGTCCTCGATGAGGTTGTTCATCTCCTGCTTGAAGATGCCGGCCACGGCGTTCACCGCCTGGCTGGCCGCATCCATCCCGGCGCCGGTGTAGCTGATAATGCTGTCGAACTCGTCGAAGAGCATGACGGTCGGTTCGCGGTACCGCCGGGCCTCCTGGAAGATCCGCTTGATGTTGCGCTCGGAGCCGCCGAGCCACTTGTCGAGGATCTCCGGGGTACGGATCTCCCGGAACGTCGCGCCGATCTCGTTCGCCAGCGCGCGGGCGAGCATGGTCTTGCCGGTACCGGGCGGGCCGTACAGGAGGAGGCCCTGGGGCCGGCGCGCACCCCAGCGGGCCATGATCTCCGGGTGCTGGAACGACGTGGCGATCTCGCGGAACTGGGAGACGACCTGGTCCAGCCCGCCGACGTGGTCGAGCGTCACGGTGTCGGTGCGGTCCTGCCCGGCTGTGCGGGTCGGTGGGCGCAGGCTCAGCACGTACCGCTGGCCGCGGAACGCGTCGGGCTCACTGCTCGCCGAGAGGTCCCGCACGACGCCGAGGACCAGCCGGAACATCGCGCCCACCTGCGCGGGATTCAGCGGACCGGCGGCGGTGACCACGACCGCCGGGTTCGTGGTCGCCTCGTAGGTGACCGTCGCCTCGAGCCCGGTGCCGGCGTCCACCCGCGTGCCGGTCGCCGGATCCCGGTACGTCGGCGGGCCGAGCAGGCGGTCCGCTTCCGAGGCGACCCGGTCGGCGAGGCGGCTCGCGGTCGGGCTGCTGGCCACGAGCTTGCGGGCCAGCACCACGCCGACCGGGGCGGCCAGGCCCGGCATGGCCACGGCGATGAGGTCCTGCGCGCTCCGGCTGGTCCGCAGGTCGATCCGGACGACCAGGGAGCCATCCGGGCCGGACGTGCCGTCGACCCAGAACTGGACCTGGCGTACCGGCGTGGGGAAGATGCCCGTGCGCAGTATCTGGACGCGCTCGGCACGGGCCGCGGCGAGAATGCCGCGGGCGTCGGCGATCACCACCCGACCGCCGAGACACTCGAACTCCTCGACCTCGGGGCGCAGGTCGTGCTGCTGCTCCGCCATGGCGATCCAAGTCTGACACGCGGAGCGGCCGGCAGCACCCTGACTCAGAGGCCAGGCTCGACGAAGATGCCCTGGCGGAGCGCCTCGTCGTACCGGTAGATCTCGCGACCATCGATGTACGCGCGCTCGACCCGGCTCATCACGTCGAGCGGGTCGCCGGACCAGATGCACACGTCGGCGTCCTTGCCGGGCTCGATCGAGCCGAGCCGGTCGTCGACACCGGCGATGCGGGCCGGATTGATCGTCACCGCCTGCAGCGCGGTGTCCCGGTCCAAGCCGTGCTTGACCGCCATGGCCACCTGGTGGATGAGCAGATTGATCGGTACGACCGGATGGTCCGTCGTGATCGCGATGGTGACTCCTCCGGCGGCGAGCCGCCCGGGGTTCTCCAGCGCGCGGTTGCGCAGCTCGACCTTTGACCGGGAGGTGAGCAGCGGGCCGATGATGACCGGGATGCCGCGGTCGGCGATGAGGTCGGCGAGCAGGTGCGCCTCCGTACCGTGGTCGATGACCAGTTCGTAGCCGAACTCCTCGGCGATGCGCATCGCGGTGGCGATGTCGTCCGCGCGGTGGCAGTGCTGGCGCCAGGGAATCTCCCGGCGCAGGACCCGGACCAGCGCCTCCATCCGAAGGTCGCGCTCGGGCGGCTTGCCCGGTTCCGGATTCTCCCACTTGCGGATGTAGTTTCCGGCCTGGGTGAACGCGTCCCGGATGACCGCCGCGGTACCGAGCCGGGTCTGCGGCGTCTGCTTGCGCTCGCCGTAGACCCGCTTGGGGTTTTCGCCCAGCGCGGACTTCAGCCCGCTGGGTTGGCGCAGCGCCATCGCGTCCACGGTCCGGCCCCAGCACTTGATCGCCACGGTCTGGCCGCCGATCGGGTTGCCCGAGCCCGGGTTGACGTTGACGGCGAGCACGCCGCCGCCGACGGCGTCGCGGAACGCGAGGTCGCTCGGGTTGATCGCGTCGATCGCGCGCACGTGGGCGGTGTTGGGGTCGGTCATCTCGTTGGTGTCGTTGCCGGCCCATCCCTCGGCCTCCTCGTGGACGCCGAGGTGGGTATGCGCGTCGATGAATCCGGGCAGCACCCAGCGGCCGTCCGCCGCGACGATCGTGGCGTCCTCCGGCACGGCGAGATCTGATCCGCCGACCGCCGCGATCCGGCCGTCCGCGATGACCACGGTGCCCCCGTCGATCGGGTCCGCACCGATCGGGACAACATGACCTCCGACGATCGCCAGCGGCCTCGAATCCACCCGAACCACCTCCCAGGCGTACGTGCCGGTCGCCTGCGATCAGATCACGCCGAGCCGGTCGGAGGCTATGTCGCCGGCCCGCGGTCCAGCACCGCGTCGGCCAGGAAACGGTTGTGGAAGCGGCGGTACGGCGTCCGGCTGCGCATCAGATCGCCGGCCAGCGCGCGGGCGGCACCGGCCAGCGGTTCGCCGCCGAGCGCCCGTACCAGCTCGTCGTGCGGCCCGCCAACCCGTACCTGGTCCTCGCCCGGGTCCCGGTACGTGCTGCGGCCCACCTCCAGCGCCGGGTACCGGTCCGGGAACGTGGTGTCCAGCATGGACTGCCGGACGATCACGAATGCCGGCAGCGGATCGCCCGGCCGTTCCGGCTCGTTGAGCACGAGGACCTCCATCCACTTCATGCTCACCGCCGCGAGCCGGTCGGGGAACGTCGACGGCAGGCACGACAGCGACCACCGGTCCCGCTCGGTCGCGACCGGGTCTGCGACGGCCGCGTCCAGGTACGCCCGGACGGCCGCGACCACCGCGGCGAGGTACGGCGACGCCTCCATCCGTTCGAACTTCGCGCGGCTCCGCTCGTCGAGCTCACGACCGTCCACGGTGGTCCCCCGTCGGGTGTGGCGGAGGAACGCCGAGCGCGGCCAGCTGGGTCGCCACGGCACCGATTGTGCTCCGTAGATGTTCCGTGCTCGCCCGACTCGCCCGACCGGCATGCAGCTCGGCTGGTCAGCCCCAGCCACGGCTGGGGCTGACCGCTACCAGGACGTCGGCTTGTCCGGCTGGTAGATCCAGACGTCGAAGAAGTGGTCGAGGTCCACGCCGCTGTCCCGCTCGGCCAGCGCGATGAACTGAGCCGTGGTCACGTTGCCGTACCGGTGCTCGGCCGCCCAGTCGCGCAGGATCCGGAAGAACGTCGCGTCGCCGAGCTTCTCCCGCAGCGCCTGCAGCGTCATCGCTCCGCGGTTGTAGATCGTCCCGTTGAACATGAGCACCGGGGTACCCACGACCGCAGGCGGTGGCGTCCAGAACACGGTGTCCTGCGCCGGGGTGTTGTAGAGGGTCTCGAAGTACTGGTGTGCCGACTTGCGTCCCTCGTGCTCGCTCCAGATCCATTCCGACCAGGTCGCGAAGCCCTCGTGCAGCCAGATGTCGGGCCACTCGGTGAGGGTGACCGAGTCGCCGTACCACATGTGCGAGATCTCGTGCGCGAGCGTCGCCTCGTCCGGCGGGCGGTCGAAGACCGGCTTGGTCTGGGTCTCCAGTGCGTAACCGACGTGCTTCGCGTCGTCGACGATCGCACCGACCGCGTCGAACGGGTACGGCCCGAAGATCGACGTGTAGAACTCCACCATCGCCGGCAGCTTCCGCAGCACCGAGGTGGTCGACAGGGTGGGATCGACGGCGAGGTAGACCGGCAGCCCGTCGGCCATCCGGCTCTCGGTGACGTCGAACCGCCCGAGCGTCGCGGTGGCCAGGTAGGGCGCCATCGGGAAGCTCTCCCGCCAGACGAACGTGGTGCGGCCGCCGGCCGAGGTGCGGGACAGCAGCACGCCGTTCGCCATCACGGTCAGCCCGTCCGGGACGGTGACCCGGAAGTCGTACGTCGCCTTGTCCCGCGGGTTGTCGTTGGCCGGGTACCACCCCGGAGAGCCCTGCGGCTCGCCGACGACGTACGCACCGTCGTTGGTCGGCACCCAACCCTCGATCGACTGGTCGGGGTCGGTGATGACCTGCGGCACGCCGGCGTACCGGACCGACACGGTGAACGTCCGGCCGGCGCGGAGGCCGGCCCGGGGAGTGATGACCAGCTCCTGCCCGTCACGGGTGAACGAGGCCGGCCGGCCGTCGACGCTGACCTCCGCGATGTCGAAGCCGCGCAGGTCGAGGTCGAACCGGGAGAGGTTCTGGGTCGCCCGCGCGCTGATCGTCGCGGAGCCGTCCAGGTGCCGGGTCGCCGGATCGTACCCGAGCACGAGCGAGTAGTTCGTCACGTCGTAGCCGCCGTTGCCGGCGAGCGGGAAGAACGGGTCGCCGAGCCCGGCGGAGCCCGGAGTGAAGCCACTGTCCGCCGCCCACAGCGGACCCGGCACCGCGAGCACGCCCGCGACCACGACCGCCAGCACCGCGCTTCTGACCCGCATCGGGCACCCCTCTCGCTCGGTCAACCCCCGATCCGGACGGTACCGTGCGACCGGCTCGATGCGCCGCCGTGCAAACGGCCCATCCCGCGACGACCGGCGTGTCGTAGCGGTACCCACCCCGTCCGGCCACTGTGGACACCAACCGGACGGGTCGCGCTACGCCCCGGTCCGGGCCGGGCGGGCGCGCTGGTACATCTCCGCGATCTCGACGGTCGTGGTCGCGTCCTCGGGCACCTTGTCGTCGCGCCAGCGGCCGGTGAAGCGCGGGAACCGCAGCGCCAGGCCGGCGCTGTGGTTGGGCGAGGGGGTGATCTCGGCGGCGAGCACCTCGACCACCACGGCCGGCTCGAACCACACGTCCGCCTCGACCCGCGCGTCCACCCGCGCGGGCCGCCCGGCGCGGGCCAGCGGGGCCATCCGCTCCGGCAGCGCGGCGAGGTCGGCGTCGCTGAAACCCGTGCCGCACCTGGTCACCGTCTGGAACCGGTCATCGGCCGGGTCGTACGACGCCAGCAGTAGCGCCCCGTAGACCCCGACGCGCCGCCCGCGACCGTAGAACGCACCGACCACGACGAGGTCGAGCGTGTCGCTGAGCTCGGTACGGTAGTCCCGCTTGAGCTTGATCCACAGCCAGCCCCGGGCACCCGCCTGGTAGCCGGCGGTCGGCGACAGCGACTTGCACAGCAGGCCCTCGCAGCCGTCCGCCACCGCCTGCTCGAACACCGCCTCCAGCGCGGCCTCGTCGGTCACCCGGTCCGCGGTGGCCAGCCGCAGCCGCTCCGACGGGGTGACCGCCTCGGCCAGCCGCCGGCGCCGCTCGACGTACCCGAGCCGGGTCAGGTCCTCCCCGTCCACGTAGAGCAGGTCGAAGCAGAACAGGCTCACCGGCATCTCGCCGACCGCCTCGGTGATGCCGTGCTTGCGGCGCCGGTACATGACCTCGTGGAACGGCCGCAGCTCCCCGGAGGCCGGGTCGAACGCGACCACCTCACCCTCCAGGATCGCCTCGCGCGGGCCGAGGCCGGCGTCGAGCACCTCGACGACGTCCGGGAACTGCCAGGCCATCCGCTCCAGCCCTCGGGTGTACAGCTCCAGCTGACCGTCGGCGGTGCGGTGGGCCTGCACCCGGATGCCGTCGTACTTGTACTCGGCGGCGCAGCTCCCGCCGAGCTTCGCCAGGATCTCCGCGGTGCTCGACAGCCGCTGCGCCAGCATCGGCCGGACCGGGTTGCCGGCCCGCACATGGATCTGCTCCACCGCGGCCAGCCCGCCGGACGCCAGCGTCGAGGCGACCAGGCCGAGGTCGGAACAGATGTTGTACGCGCGTTCGAGCACCGGCCGGGCCTTCCGGCCACCGGCGTACACCTGGGCGAGCGCGTCCAGGATCGTGGCGGTGCCGATGCCGAGGCGGAGGTTCCCGGTCACGGTACGGACCAGGTAACGAGCCTCCAGCGGCGTCGCCTGCCGGAGCAGGCCGGCGAAGAGGGCGAGCTTCCGCCCCTGCGACCCGGACCCGGCCGCGGCGGCGACCTCGTGCAGGGTGTCGAAGACGACCTGGACCTCCAGGCCCGGCGCGGTGGTCGTCTGCGCCAGCAGCTGCTCAGCCGTGAGGCCGAGGTCGCCGGTGGTACGGGCGTGGGCGAGCACCTGGTCCTGCGTGACACCGACCGCCTCGGCGACCGCCCGCGCGGCCAGCCGTTCGGCCAGGCCCAGATCCACGCCGGCGAAGTCGGGGGCGATCTTTCCCTGGCAGAGCAGTGCCACGGTGGGTAGCAGCTCGGTCGGGGTCTCGGCGAACAGCGTGGCGAGCCGGCTGATCAGCTCCAGGCGGGCACTGCCCTGCTCCAGGTCGCGGTACGCGTGCGCGAGCTGTTCGTACAGCATCGACCAAGATTACGTCCGGCCGGCGACAGCGGTGCCGGCCGTTCCCTGCGGCCGGACGTTCCCTGCGGCCGGACGTGGCATCCGCGCATGCGGTTGCCGGAGGCCCCGGTTGACCGCCCGCGAGGTCCTTCAGGTCCGGGACCGCGCGGGGAGCGGTCGGGGAGCGACCGCCGGCACAGTGGGTCCGAGCCGTGCGGTATCCACGGGGGATACTGCCCGGCACAGGTCACACCTGGCCGCGCCAGGGTTCTCCAGGTGCGCGCGGACGACGTCGGCCCGGCTGACCCCGAGGTCGGCGTAGATGTTCAGTGCCTGGCGCCAGAAGCGGGAGTCGCCGGTCGCGTGGGCGAGGCCATCCAGCGCCAGCGCCTCCTGCATTCGGAACCGTCCGGCCCGAGCCAGCTCGTACGCCTCCTGGAACGCCTCGGCGGCCGGGAAGCCGAGCCGTAGCGACGTCTCGCCGAGTCCGAGCAGGGTCGTGCGCTCCGCGGTCCGGCTGCCCACCCGCCGAGCCAACGCCAGTGCCCGCAGGTGGTGGTCCAGCGCACCCCGCTCGCCGAGGCGCCCCTCGGCCAACCCGAGGTTGTTCCAGACCAGCGCCTCGGTGTGCAAGCCGCCGTGCTCGATCGCGAGCGCGCGGCGCAGGTACCCGGTCGCCTCGACATCCTGGTGGCGCAGGTGGGCGAGCATGCCCAGGCTCGTCAGCGCGACCGCTTCGAGCTGTCCGTGTCCGAGGCCTTCGTGGCAGTCCAGTGCCTGGTGGAAGTGCGCCATGCTGTCGGCCAGGCGGCCGGTCCACATCGCGAGCGCGCCGAGGTTGAAGTGGATCAGCGTGGTACCGAGCGGGTCGCCGGCCGCGTACCGTAACGCCCGCTCGTGGGTCGTCTGCCAGTCGACGAAGTGCCCCTCGAACTCGAAGAAGGCCCGCAGGACGCAGGCGAGCTGCCAGCCGTCGGTGACGGTCGCGACGGCGACCAGGGCGGCGCGCTCGGCGGCCAGCCAGGATCGGGCGGCGTCGAGATCCGCCAGCGGCGGCAGCCGCTGCGACGGGTGGGTGAGGGTCGGTTCGAAGCGCCGGGACTCCCGGTTGATCAGGTCGGTCGCCGCCGTGGCGGCGGCCAGGTAGTAGTCGTGCAGCCGTGCCCGGGGCTCGGCGCGGTCAGCCGGGGCCAGTTCGCGGGCGTACTCGCGCAGGAGGTCGTGGAACGAGTACCGGCCCGCGGCCGGCTGGCCCAGCAGGTGCGCGTCGACGAGAGCCTCCAGCAACCGTTCCGCCTCGCGCAGCGGGACGTCCGCGAGCGCCGCCGCCGAGTACGCGTCGAAGTCCGCCGCGGGATGCAGCCCCAGCAACCGGAACATCCGCTGCTGGTCCGGCTCCAGATCGGAGTACGACAACGCGAACGCCGGGCCGACGCCGCGATCCTGGACGGTCAGCTCGCCGAGCCGGCCGGTCCCGCCGCGTAGGCGCTCGACCAGTGACGCAATTGTCCACAAGCGACGGTGTGCGAGCCGGGTGGCCGCGACCCGGATCGCCAGCGGCAGGTACCCGCAGAGCCGGACCACCTCGGTCGCCGCCTCGGACTCGGCGTCCGTACGGGAATCACCGACCACCGCCCGGAACAGCTCCAGCGCCTCGGCCGGCCGCAGGACATCCAGCGACAGGACGGTGGCACTGTCGAGCACGCCGAGCCGGCGCCGGCTGGTGACCAGGGCGAGACAGCCCGGTGCTCCGGGCAGCAGCGGCCGGACCTGGCCCGCCGTCGCCGCGTTGTCGAGGACGACCAGGACCTTACGGCCGGCCAACTCGTTGCGCCACGCGGCAGAGCGCGCGTCGAGCCCGTCGGGTATCGCCTCCGGCGGTACGCCGAGCATGCGCAGCAGGAGTTCCAGCGCCGTGGCCGGCTCGACCGGCTCCGCGCCGGGGGTGTGCGCGTGCAGGTCGCAGAAGAGCTGACCGTCCGGGTAGCGCGGCGCCAGCCGGTGCGCCGCGTGCACCGCCAGCGCGGTCTTGCCGATGCCGGCCATCCCGTCGATCGCGTTGATGACCACGGCGTCGGCGGCCGTGAGCAGCCGGTCGAGATCCGCGCTACGGCCATGGAAGTCGGGCAGGTCGTACGGCAGCGTGCACGGCGCCTTCCGGGCCGGCGGATCGAGAGCCGGGTCGCCGCGCAGCACCTGCTGGTGCAGCCGGATCAGGTCCGGCCCGGGATCGACGCCCACCTCCGCGGCGAGCAGCGCCCGGATTTCGGCGTACGCGGCCAGCGCGTCGGCTGTCCGTCCACAGTGGTACAACGCGGTCATCAGCCGGCACCAGAGCGCCTCGTGCAACGGGTGCGCGGCGACCAGCTCCTTGAGCTCACCCGCCACCGCGGCGGCGTCCCCGGCGGCCAACCGGAGGTCCATCAGCATCTCGATGACGGCGAGCCGGCGTTCGTCGAGCGCGGCCGCCGACGCCCGCAGTGTCCGGCTGTCGATCCCGGCCAGTGCCGGCCCGCGCCACAGGTCCAGCGCCGCGGTGAGACTCGAGATCGTGGGTACGGCCGCCAGCCTCGCGAACGTGGTCGCGTCCAGGGTCGAGCCGCCCAGGACGACCCGGTAGCCCGGCCCGTCGGTGACGACGACCCCCGGTACCCGACGCCGCAGCTTGCCGACGAGCTTGTGTACCTGGTGTTTCGCGGTGGCGGGCGCCTCGCCATCCCAGAGCGCGTCGATCAGCGCGTCGACGGAGACCACGTGGCCACCCGCGAGCAGCAGCGCCGCGAGGAGCTTCTCGGTCTGCGCCCCGGCCAGCTGTACCCGCCCCTGGTCGGACCAGACCTGCAACGGCCCGAGGATCCGGAACTCCACTCCGACGAAGGTACGTGGCTCGGCGGCTGGTTGCATCCCCCTTCCTTTCGCGTCCATTGTGGATGCTGCGGAGTGTCGTACGCCTGTTCTAGTATGGTGGATGGGCCGTTGCCGGCGCTCCGGCAGGCTCTGGTCGCCGGTGCGGTCAGTGTGGAGCAGGCCCAGGGCTGTGCTTACTCGTCACTCGGGTTCGGCGTCGGCGGGGCTTGCCCGCCGGTGTCGCTGCCGGCCGGTGAGGGGTTGGTCGTTGGGCCAGGGTCAGGTCCGGTTGTCTGGCTACCGGGCGTGGCGGTACCGCCGCCGGGGCCCGGCGTGCCACCGCCGCCGGGGCCGCCACCGCCACCCGGGCCGCTACTGCCCGAGCCGCGGTTGGTGGTCGGCGTGGCTCCCGGTCCGGTGGGTCGGTCGGTCTCGCCTCCGCGCGGTTCGCCAGTGCCGGGCTGGATCTCCGGGGAGGCCGGCGGCGTATCCGGTCCACGTCCGAACCCGGTGGGGTTGGCCAGCGCGAACACGATGCCCAGCGCGGTGAGCGCGACAAGTACCGCCGCCCACGCGTACGCGGTCGAGCGGCGGCGGCCCACGCGGCCTTCGATGACCCTGGTCGACCCGGCAGCGTCCGTGCCCTCCGCGCCGGGCGCGCCTGCGCTGCGCACGCCAGGTCCGCCGGCTCCTCCGGCCGCGGCACCCGTGGCCGTCCCGCCGGCCGCCGCGCCAACCCAGCCGGCCGCCCGGGTGCCGGGCGCGAGGTCGACGTCGTGACCGCCGGCGCGGTGGGCGGCGTCGGCCATGGCGCCGGCGTCGGGGTAGCGATCGCGCGGGTTCTTCGCCATCGCGGTCGCGACCAGATCGCGGACCGGTTCCGGAACGTCGGCGGGTAGCGGCGGCGGCTCGTCGTTGAGGTGGTGCATCGCGATGGCGACCGCGTTGTCACCGAAGAACGGCGGGTGACCGGCGAGGCAGTGGTACGCGACCGCGCCGAGCGCGTAGATGTCCGTACCCGGGCCGATCTGCTGTTTGGAGACCTGTTCCGGGGCGATGTAGAGCGCGGTTCCGACCACCTCGTCGACGCCGGTCAGCTCGGTGGACTCGGTCGAGCGGGCCACGCCGAAGTCGACCAGCACCACGGTTCCGTCCGGCTTGACGATCAGGTTTCCGGGCTTGACGTCGCGGTGGATGATCGCGGCGGTGTGCGCGGCGTGCAGGGCGCGGGCCGCCTGGGCGACGATCGACATCGTCTCGGCCGGGTCGAGCCGGCCGGCCGCGGCGATCCGTTCGTCGAGCGGCTGGCCCTCGACGTACTCCATCACCAGGTAAGCGCCGTCCTCATCGCCGGTTTCGCCGTAGTCGTACACATTCACCACGCCGGGATGGCGCAGCGCGGCCATCGTGCGGGCCTCGTGGCGGAACCGCGTCTGGAACTGCGGGTCACTGGCCCGCCGCGGGCGCAGCATCTTCACCGCCACGACCCGGCCCAGCACCGTGTCGGTGGCCCGCCAGACATCGCCCATGCCACCGGCCGCGACGGGTTCCTCGAGGCGGTAGCGACCGGCGAGGAGGTCTCCTGAACTCACCACGAAAAGGGTCCTACCCCGTCGGGCCGCAGACTATCCCCCTGATGTGACGGCCACCTCACCGGACCGGCGCAGCTTCTGCCAGCGCAGCCGGCGCCCGGTGAGCGCTGTCACCACGGACTGCAGCAGCACCAGATACATCACCTGGCGGTAGACGAACTGCTGCAACGGGAGTGCCCACAGTGGACGCAGTGGTTCGCGGTCGAGCCGGAAAGCGAGAATGGCGGTAACGGTCTGCACCACGAGGACGGCCAACCAGCCGATGACGGTCTCCCACCGGTCGAGGAAGATCGCGCCGTAGACGGCCATGACATCCAGCAGCGGAGCCAGCAACGGGAGCAGCACGGTGAACAGCGCGATGAACGGCAGTCCGCGGCGGCCGAACCGGCCCGACGGGCCTCTGTCCACAATGGCGCGACGATGCTTCCACATCGCCTGCATCGTGCCGTAGCTCCACCGGTACCGTTGCATCCACAGCTGCCGCATTGTGGCCGGCGCCTCGGTGTGGGCGCGCGCCGACTCCTCATAGACCACGCGCCAGCCGGCCCGGTGGATCGCCATGGTCAGGTCGGTGTCCTCGGCGATCGTCTCCACGCTCAGCCCGCCCGCGTCGGCGAGAGCCTGGCGCCGGAACGCCCCGAGCGCGCCGGGGATGGTGGGGATGCAGCCGAATGTGTCGTAGAGCCGGCGGTCGAGGTTGAACCCGATGACGTACTCGATGTGCTGCCACCGGCCGAGGATCCCGCGGCGGTTGGCCACCTTGACGTTGCCGGCGATCGCGCCGACCGACGGATCGGCGAACGGCTGCGCGAGCCGGTGGATCGAGTCCGGCTCCACCACCGTGTCCGCGTCGACCATCACCAGGATGTCGTGACGGGCGAGCGCGACGCCGGTGTTGAGCGCGGTCGCCTTGCCGCCGGGCGGTACCCGGACCACCCGTACGTTGTCGAGACCCAGCGACTCGACCACCTCGGCCGTACCATCCGTGGAGGCGTCGTCGACCACGATGACCTCGACATCGCGATGCGCGGAGAGAGCCAGCGAGCGCACCGCCGGGCCGATGGTCGTGCGTTCGTTGTACGCCGGGACGATCACCGAGACCGGGTCGGTGACGGGCGGACCCCAGGACCACGTCGTGGCCCGCCGCCGCCGGGCGTGCCGGACCGCGAACAGGAACAACAGGAGGGTACGAGCGAGCGTCAGCGCTCCGACCGCCAGCAGCAGCACCCAGAGCAGGCGCAGGGTCCCGTCCGCGACCCGGATCGACCACACCAGCGCGCCGCCGCGCCACACGTCGCCCGAGGCCGCGGGCGGGTTCACCGGCCGGGCGGCGCCGAGTGCGGCGGAGACCGTGCTGAACTGGTACCCGCGCTGCTTCATCGCCGGGACGAACCGGTCGACGGCGGCCACGGTCTGTGCCCGGTCGCCGCCCGCGTCATGCATCAGCACGATCGAGCCGCCGTCGCCGTCAGGTGTGGCGTTCCGCACGATCGCATCGACGCCGGGCCGGGCCCAGTCCCGGCTGTCGGTGTCGTTGAGGACGGTGAGGTAGCCGCGCTCGCCGGCCTCCCGTACCGTCGACCAGCCCTCGTCGTCCAGCGCGCCGGGGAACGACGAGTACGGCGGCCGTACCAGCGTCGTCGACACGCCGGTCGCGTACGCGATTGCGGTGTGGGTCTGGGAGTATTCGAGGTTGCGCCGCCACGCCGGCAGTTCGGCCAGCCGCGGGTGGGTGAACGTGTGAGCGCCGATCTCGTGTCCCTCGGCCGTCAGCCGGCGGGCGAGATCCGGATAGCGGGCCACCTGCGAGCCCACCACGAAGAACGTCGCGTGCACCTGGTGCTTGCGCAGCACGTCCAGGATCCGCGGAGTCCAGATCGGGTCGGGCCCGTCGTCGAACGTCAGCGCGATCGTGCGTGCCCGCAACCGCTGCGACCTGGGCCGGTCGCCCGACGTGTCGATGATCGGCCCACCATCGCGGACCGCTCCTGGTACGGAACGGGCCGCGCCGGCCGCGCCGGCCTCGCCGCCGAGCGCGTCCGGGCCGAACCGCGCGTTCGTGTACGCCTCGACCAGCAGCACGTTGCCCACCAGGACGAGCACCCCGATCGTGAGCAGCCAGCGCAACGCCCGCCGCCGGCGGCGTACCGCGGGGATGTGACCGGAGGTCGCGGCGTCGTCGACATCGCCCGCGCTGCGGTAGATGGTCATCGGCAGCCTGCCTGGGCACCGCCGGCGGACGCCGACGGGCACGGTCGTGACGGGCCGGCCGGCGCCGCGCCGCCGATCTGGCTCAGCCACAGGACCAGCAGCACGAACAGCAGCACCGCGCCGAGAATGTAGGTGATCCGGCGCACGCGGCGGCGGCGCGCGCCGCTGGGATCCACGAACACCGGCGGCGCGGGCGGGCCAACCTTCATGACGTCGGTCAGTGCCCGGTCCGGTGTCCGCGCCTTGCCCACGGCGCGGCCGACCACAGCCCGGCCGACGGGACGCTTCTTCCCCACGACCCGAACCTAAGTGATCACCGGAGAGTCTGCATGATCCACTGTGGCCGGTGGTCGGCGACCCGCGGTGGTTGAGGCGCGGGAGGCACGGGTATAGCTCCTGGTGGCTGTACCCACTGGAAGGAGACCGGTCATGGGTATCGGCGTAAGCGTGTTCATGATCGCACTTGGCGCGATCCTCACCTTCGCCCTGGACCTGCAGGTCGGATTTCTCGACATCGACGTGGTCGGCTGGATCCTGATGGTTGTCGGCGCGATCGGGCTGATCGTCACCATGATTATCTGGGGTGGCCGGCGCCGCGATGTCGTCACAACCGAACCGACCGAGTACCGCCGCGTCGAAGAGCGCCGCGATATCGACGCTCTGTAGCTCAACCACCACTGTTGGTGGCCGCGGGCGGATGCAAATGGCCCGCGGCCACTGCTCATGGGTACGCGCGGCGGTGGGTACGCGCGGCTGTACCGCCGGAGGGCGGGACGTCTGTCCATCATGGACGCGTTGGCGGCGGATCGGATCCGCGCGCCGGCCGGTCTCCGAGTGCTGGAGTCACGGGTGTCGGCCGTCGGACACAAGCCTGGCCGATCGTGTCCTGGTCGGGGCGAACGGTTCGTGCGAAGCTGCGGCCGTTCCCAGGTGGGAGGTCGTCGTGGCGTGGTTCATCGGACAGTCGCTGTTCATGATCGCGTTGGCCTTCGGGCTCGGTCTGCTGGTCGGCTGGCTGTGGTGGGGCCGGCGGCGATCGGCATCGCCGGCAACGGCCGCGGATGCCGGGACGGTGGCGGTTCCGGAAGAGGCTGACTCGGAGGCGGTAGCCGAGCCCGAGGAGGCGATCACCGAGCCGGAGAGGGCCGTGCGGGTTCCACACCTGGTGCCCGCGGTCGCGGCCGAACCTGCGGGTGCGGTGGAGCCCGCGGCCGGGCCCGAACCAGCGGCGGCCGGGCCCGAACCAGCGGCGGCCGAGCCCGAACCAGCGGTGATGGCTGGGCCCGCGATCGCGAGGAGGCCGGCGGCGCGCAAACCGGCCGCGAGTGAGCCGGCCGGAACTGAGCCGGAGGACGACCTGAAGCGGATCGAGGGGATCGGGCCGAAGATGTCCGCCGCTCTCCGTAACGCCGGAATCCGCACGTACGCCCGGCTTGCCGAGACGGACGTGACGGAGCTCCGGTCGGCGATCGAGGCGGCCGGGTTGACGTTCGCGCCCAGCCTCGTCACCTGGGCGGCGCAGGCGCGCCTGCTCGCGGACGGCGACGAGGCAGGGTTCGCCGACCTCACCCGCCGGCTCGTCGCGGGTCGGGACACCGGGCGCTCGTGATGCGCAGGTTTCCCGGGTACGTCGCGGTGGTCGTCGCCGTCGTCGGGCTGGCGGCCATCATGGTCGTGCAGGGCATACCGAACCGGCACGGGGTCGAGCAGAACCTGACCGCCCGATCCACCACCGCGCTGCGCGCGGCCGGACTCTCCGATGTGGACGTCGCGTTCGTCGGGCGGGACGGGACGGTGACCGCCGGCTCGTCGGCCGAGGCGGAGCGCGCGCTGACCGTCGTCCGCGGCGTCACCGGGGTCCGGGTCGCCCGCGCCGTCGTGGTCCAGCGGGCCGCGCCGCCGCAGGAGACCGCGCCGCCGCAGCAGAATCCGCCCACCACCCCGCCGAGCGTGAGCGCCTCGGTCGACCGGGGACGGGTCGTGCTCACCGGGAACGTGCCCACCGAGGCGAGCCGGACCGCGCTCGGCGACGCCGCCGCGGCGAGCTTCGACTCGGTCGACAACCAGATCACCGTCGACCCGGCCGTCACCGACGCCGGGCTCTCCGGACTGGCCGGTGTGCTCAACGCGCTCGGCCCGGAGGCGGAGCAGGCGACCGTCGAGCTACGTGGCGGCAGGCTCACGCTGTCCGGCACGGTACCGTCCGAGGCCACCCGGGCCGCCGCGGTCGCCGCCGCGACGGCCGTGGTCGGCAGCGCCGCGGTGACCGACCGGCTCGTCGTCGTCACCATCCAGCAGCGGCTGGGCACCCTGCCGCCGGTCACGTTCCAGGACAACAGCGCCGTCCTCACCCCGCAGGGACGGGCCGTGCTGGTCCGGGTCGCCGCCGTCCTCACGGCCCACCCGACGGTACGGGTACGGATCGAAGGGCACACCGACAGCACCGGCTCCGCGGCCGCGAACCTCGCCCTCAGCCAGGCCCGGGCGGCCACGGTGCTCGCCGTGCTGCGGTCGCTGGGCATCGCGGCCGAGCGGATGACCTCGACCGGGTTCGGCGAGACCCGGCCGAAGGTACCCAACGACACCCCGGCGAACCGGGCGGTCAACCGGCGGGTGGAGTTCGTCGTACAACAGTGAGTCACCCCAGCCGGTACGCCCGGATGATGGTCTCCTGGACGGTGTTGCCAGCCGTATCCGTCGAGGACGCGCGCAGGGAGACGAAGCCGGGGCCGGCCGGGTGGTTCAGCAGGGCCACCCCGTCCTGACCCTGCCGGATCACCGGCACCGGGCGCCAGGTCCCACCGTCGTCATAGGACACCTCGACGGTGAGCGTGGCGACCGGGCCGGCCGCCGACCGTTGCTGCCGCTGGACCTGGACCGGTACCGCCCACAGCCGTCCGGCGGGTGCGGTGTTCCGGTCGTCCAGCCGGGGCAGGAACCGTACCACCGACAGCGGCAGCGGGACGCCCTGCCTACTGTGGACAGTGCCGGATCGGAACGTCCACACGCAACTGACCGATATGGACAGTGAAGCGTCGGGCCGGGTCAGCTCCACCCCGAGCCGGTAGCGGGCCGTGCCCGGCGCTACGTCCACGGTGCCGAAGTCGGTACCGGTGAAGACCCGGGTGCCGTTGCGGTCGAGGGTGATCCGCTGCGAGTCGGTGCCCTGCAGCACGCCGTACCAGTTGAGCTGGTCGTTGACCAGGGTCGGCTGCAGCGTGAACGTGTCCCGGTGCCGGCTGATCCACCCCTGCGGCGCGTCGGTGTGGCTGAAGCCGGGCCCGTACACCGCGACGTTGCGCTTCTCCCGGTACTGCCGGCCGCCCTCGAACCGGGTGCGTAGGCTCACCAGCACGGTGCCCAGCGCCGGGTCCTCCACGTCGGTCAGGAACAGTCTCCGGATCCAGCTGACGCCCTCGTCGGTGTTGTAGTACTCGACCCGGGCGCCCGGTACGGCGACCGGCGAACCGGGGCTGATCGGCGCCGTCCACCCCTCCGGCCAGACGGGGCTGAGCTGCAGGAAGCCGTCGGTCGGGCGGTCCGCGGCGTGCTCGGCGTGGACCGCCGCGAGGTCCGACGGTCGCAGCCGCTTGGTGAACCCGGGGAACATGCGGCCCGGCTCGCGCCAGAGAACCTGTGCCAGGTACGGCGAGTCGAGCGGATCGGCACCGTCCCGCGTGTACTGGCCGGCGATCAGCGAGTGGATCGCCGGGCTGCGCCGGTCCGGATGCGCGGACCCGACGTAGAGCGTGTTCTCCGGATCGCCGAAGACCACGCCGGTCAGGTTCCCGATCGGTGTGGCGACGTCGCCGACGGCGGCCACGAACTGCGGTGTCGCCCCGGGCAGCGGAACCGACACCGAGACCGGGCGGCCGTGCCGCGCGTCCATCGTGATCGTGACGTCGCGGTCGATCCTCGTCTCGGTCTCCAGCAGCATCGTGGCCGCGGTGTCCGGGCCGAAGATGCCGGAGATGGCCGCGTAGCTGCCCGCCGGCACGCGGACGGTCGCCCCGTCGGCGACCGGCTCCAGGACCGTACCGGTCCCGGGATCGATCAGCCCGGTGAAGAAGTTCTCCGTCGGCTCGCCGCGCCGGTCGAGGTGGTGCAGCGTCACGGTGTAGCTCTCGACCTCTTTGTCCACCGCGAACGGGGTGGTGACCCGGGCCGGACCGGCCTGCGCCACCAGCTGGCCGGCGTACCGGGCGTCCGGGACGGCGACCCGGGTGTCGCTGGTGAGCGCGACCGAGGCGGTCCCGCCGGCCGGGACGGTGAGCGTGCTGGCGGAGAGGGTGAACAGGCCGGCCGGCGCGCCGCCGGTCAGGCTGAGGTTCAGCGTCACCGCGGCTGAGCCCAGGTTGCGGTAGGTGACCGTCCGGGTGTCCGGCTCGTCGTCGGTGTGCGGCCACCACTGCCGGCCGTAGCTCAGGCTCGGCGGGTCGGCCACCAGCGTTCCGGTGATCGCGCGGGCCACGTCGAGCCGGCCGGCGCCTTGCGCGTACACGTCGATGTCCGATGCCGTGGCCGAGCCCATCAGGGCGGCCTTGAGCTGCCCGGGCGTCCAGGTCGGGTGCTGCTGGGCGAGGATGGCGGCGGCGCCGGCCACGTGCGGGGTGGCCATCGAGGTGCCGGAGAGCGGCAGGTGCGACTCGCCGGGGTTGCCGAGCAACCCGTCCTTGCTCCGCGCCGCAACGATCTCCACACCGGGCGCGGTGATGTCCGGTTTGATGGCGAAATCGCCGATCCGCGGACCGCGGCTGGAGAACGGGGCCAGCGCGCCCGCCTTGTCGAGCGCGCCGACCGTCAGGGCCGAGTCGGCGCTGCCCGGCGACTCCACGCTCTGCTCACCACCGGAGTTACCCGCCGCGATCACGAACAGCACGCCGAACCGGGCGGTGAGATCCTCGACCGCCGCCTCCAGGGGATCCTGCTCCGGCGTGTCACCGCCGCCCAGGCTCATGTTGACGACCTTCGCGCCCTGCTCCGCCGCCCACTGCATGCCGGCGAGGATCGCCGACTCCGGGCAGAACGGGTCGGTGCAGACCTTGGCCGACAGTAGGCGCACGTCCGGTGCCACCCCGCGGTACCGGCCGTGGTTGCTGGCGATCGTGGCGGCCACGTGCGTACCGTGGCCGACCTGGTCCAGGGTGTTGCCGGCGCCGGTGAAGTCCTGCGCCGCGACCACCCGGCCGGCGAGGTCCGGGTGCGTGTCGTCGATGCCGGTGTCGACGACCGCCACCGTCACGCCGGACCCGGTGTACCCGGCCGCCCACGCGGCCGGTGCGCCGATCATCGGAACGCTCGCGTCGAGGCTCGTGCGGCGCAGCCCGTCGAGCCATACCCGGGACCGCCCGGCGGGCCGGGCGGAGAGCCCGCCGGCCAGTGCGGACCAGAGCGCGGGCAGGTCCGTCTTCGCCGGCCGGATCGCGCTGCCGCCCGGCACCGCGCGCGCCGTGCCGGCGGTGTCAGCGGTGCGGCCGGCGGCCAGCGGTTCACCGGTGACGATCAGCGGCAGGTCGGTGCGCCGGTGGTAGCCGAAACCGACCAGCGCCGACACGTCGAACAGCCGCGGGTCGAGCCGGCCGGCGTGCAGGAACGGCAGCGCGTCGGCGGGGACGACCCGCAGGTGCCCGCCGGCCCGGAGGGAGAAGAACGGGATCCGGGTACGGCCGGCGCCCGGCACGATCCCGGCGAGCGAGACCTGCTCGCCGTCCACCGTCACGCGTACCCGGTCACCGGTCACCAGGGTCACCGTGCGGAGGGGTTCCCGGTCGACGCGGGCCCGTGCAGCCGCCGCGCCGGGAGCCGGCAGCAGCATGAGCACGCAGGCGGCAGCGATCAATCGTCGGTACATCGGAATGCTCCTCAGTGGACACCGGCGGCGAAACGGATCAGGTCCTCGCGGGAGAGCGCCCCGTTCTCCGCGGCCCTCACCTCGAAGGCGAAGCCGGGCCGGTCGACGGCGATCGTGATGCGCCCGTCCTCGAGCCTGACCGTGCCGGGGTCCGGGCCGACCTGGACCGGATCGCCGCCGCCACCGGTGGTGTCGGTTCGGCGGCTGAGGCACAGCCAGGTCTCGGTCTCGTGGAGGCTGGCCGGTGGGGCCAGGCAGAACTGGAACTGGACCGGGGTCTGCTCCGGGTGGATCTCCTGGAAGATCACCTCGTAGTCCCGGGGTGCCAGCGACAGGGCGAACGGCAGCGGTGGCGCCAGCGGTGCGGGGCGCAGGTTGTCGGCGTACCGCTCGACCTGCGCGGCGGTGAGCACGCCGGAGCTTCGCAGGTCCACCCACCGCTGGTCGGGCAGTTGCCAGGTGATGCGGACGGCCGGCTGGTTGCCGGCGTCGGTCCCGGTGGCCAGCGTGCCGGGGCGGGTACCCACGCTGACCGGCCGGCTCGTCGCCGGGGTCCAGTCGGGCGGCGCCAGGTCCGTGCCGACGGTGGCGAACAGGGACACCGACTGCCCGGTGTACCCCAGGTGGATCTGCTCCTCGTTCCGGCCCACGGCCGGCCGGCCGGCGCCGGGCGGTGTCCACTGCGGACTCAGCGGGAAGGCCACCGGTGCGAAGGCCGGCGCGACCAGCGCGACGGTCGATCCCTCCGACGGCGGCGCCGGACTGCTCGGCACCGGACCGGGCGGTACGCTGGCGCCGATCCCGGAGCCGCCGCCACGCAACGGGCTGAGCACGTACGGCGTACCGATGGCGACGGCGACCCCGACGGCGGCCGCGACTCCGGCCAGGCCGAGCCGGTACCGCAGGTCCAGGCGGCGCCTCCGGGCGCGTACCCGGTCCAGCAGGTCCGCCCCGCTCGGCGCGTCCTCGGCGCGCGCGGACAGCAGGCCGCGGAGTTCGTCGTCGAGGTTCATCGTGGTTCTCCCTGTGGTTGCGGGAACGCCTCTGACATGCGGGTACGCAGCTTGCCCAGGGCCCGCGAGGCGTGCACCCGGACGGTGGCCGGAGCGCAGCCGAGCACCTCGGCGATGTGGACGTCGTCGAGGTCCTCGTAGAACCGCAGGACCAGGACCGCCCGTTGCGCCCGTGGCAGTCCGGCCAGCAGCGCCCACAACTCGTCGCGGACCGCGAGCCGCTGGGCGAAGTCCGGCACCGGGCCGCGCGGGTCCGGCGGATCGGCGAGTACCTGCTCGGTGCTGGCGCGCCGGCGCCGCCAGGACAGGTGGGCCCGGACGACCGCCGACCTCAGGTAGGCGTCCGGCTGCTCGGCCGTGATCCGGGACCACCGCCGGTGGGCCCGGGCCAGGACGTCCTGGACCAGGTCCTCGGCGAGGTGCCGATCCCCGCACAGCAGGTACGCGAACCGGAGCAGCCGGCTACCGCGCATGGTCACGTACTCTTCGAACGACTCCCGCACCGGCACTCCCTCGCGGTTGTGCAGCCCTGCCAGATAGGACGTGGTGGATCATCCGGACCGTTTACTGATGGGTTGAACCGGAAGGGTCCGTCAAACGGCCACCCGGGTATCCCCGGTTTGTCCTTGTATCGATGGGCCTTTCCCGTGTCTGCTAGTGGGGCCGCCACAAGCGCACAGATGTGAAGAATCCTCGACTCTTTGGCCGAACCGGGGGATGAGCGGAAAGGTACCGCCCGATGGTGGACCGACGACAGGCGTTGCGGCTGCTCGGCGGGCTCGGCGCGGCAGGGATGGCTGCGCCGTGGCTGTCGGCGTGCGGCCAGCCCAGCGCGAGCGGCAGCGGAACCAGCAACCTGCCGCCAGTGAAGATCGGCGTGCTGCTCCCGATGACCGGGGTGCTCAAGACCGACGGTGATGACCTCGGCAACGGGTTCCGGCTCTACGTGAAGCTCAACGGCAACCGGATGGGTGGCCGGCAGGCGGATGTGGTCTACGTCGACGAGGGCCAGACCGCGGAGTCCGGCAAGGCCGGCCTCGAGACACTCCTGACCAAGGAGCGGGTGCAGATCGTCAGCGGCGTCATCAGCTCCGGCGTGATGACCGCGATCCGGCCGCGGATCGAGCAGGCGCAGATCCCGCTCGTGGGCTCCAACGGATCGCCGACCACTGTGGACGGTTCAAAGTGGATCTGGCGGACGTCGTGGGGCCCGAAGGACCCCGGCCTCTCGATGGGCAGGTACGTCGCAGAGAATGCCGGCGGCACGGTGGCCATCCTGGCGGCGAACTACGCGGCCGGGCACGACTTCATCAAGGGCTTCCAGGAGACGTTCAACAAGGCCGGCGGCAAGATCGAGGGTCAGATCTACTGGACCCAGTTCGCTCCGACCCCGTCCTCCGACTTCCGCACCCAGCTCGCGGAGATCAAGGCGTCCAACGCCAAGGCGGTCTTCTGCTTCTACGCGGGCGCGCTGGCGGCGGCCTTCATCAAGCAGTACCGCCAGCTCGGCCTCACCCAGACCCTCTACGCCGTCGGCGCGCTGACCGAGGGCGGCACGCTCAAGCTGGCCGGCCCCGAGGCGCGCGGCATCCTCACCGGGTTCAACTACTCGCCCGACCTGGACACCCCGGCGAACCACGCGTTCGCGACCGCCTACCAGCAGGAGTACCAGCTCACCCCCAGCACCTACGCAGTCGCCGCATTCGACGCCGCCGCCATCATCGACCGGGCCATCACGCTGGCCGGACCGAACCCGACCTCCCAGGCGCTGAACGACGCCATCGGCCAGGTGGGGCAGATCCACTGCCCGCGCGGTACCTGGCAGTTCACCGAGAACCGCACGCCGGTGCAGAAGTGGTTCCTGCGCCGGGTCGACATGGACGGCCCGATCCTGTCCAACATCGTCATCGCCGACCTCGGAACCCTGTAGGGCTCACCGTCTCATGGTGAACCGGTTCCTCCTGGCCAGCGCCGGGTTCGAGCGGCGGCTCCGCGAGGTGGAACCCGACCAGTGGACCTGGCCCACCCCGTGTACCGAGTGGGACGTGCGCCAGCTCGTGAACCACATGACGCAGGCCAACCTCAGCTACGTACGGCTGCTGCGGGGCGGTACCAGCACGGAATTCGTCCAGTTCCGGGAGGTCGACGCGCTGGGCACCGATCCGCTCGGCGCGTACACGCTCTCGGTACGCACGTGTGCCGATGCGTTCGGGCAGCCCGGAGCGCCGGGGTTGCGGCTGGACCACCCACTGGGGGAGATGAGCGGGAAGCAGGCGCTCGCGGTACGGACCACGGACAGCACGATCCACACGTGGGACCTCGCCCGGGCGATCGGCGTTGACGAGACCCTCGACGAGGACCTGGTCGCCTGGATCAGCGACCATATCGAAGAGATCTACGCGGGTCTGCCGGAGACGCCCACGTCCACGGAGACGACGCACCGGTTCTTCGCCGCGCCGCAGGGCGTACCGGCGCCGGACGCATCGCTCCAGGAACGGCTGCTGCGCCGCACCGGCCGTACACCTTGACGCTTTTGCCCTGTCTTGATCTCGACTGTCCCCACCAATCGGTCGGGCCATCGAGGAGTGCGGATGACGAGCCGCAGGTGACCCTCTACCGCAAGCTCGACACGCCGGACCCGGTCCGCCGTGAAAGGCCGGCATCGGCGTCCGCTTGTTGTCGGCGGGGCGTAATACGCTGAGCCGGTGCCGGCACCCCCAAGCCCGCTGTTGCTCGTGCTCGACGGCAACAGCCTGCTGCACCGTGCCTACCACGCCGCCGCGACCGGGCTGCTGCTGGACCGGGCCGGGCGGCCGGTCTGGGCACTGAAGGGACTTGTCCTGTTCATCGCCCGGGCGGCCGCGCGGCTGCGCCCGGATGCGGTGCTGGTCGGCTTCGACTGCCCCGAGCACAACCACCGGAAGGTGGACTATCCGGAGTACAAGGCGCAGCGCCCGGAGAAGCCGGACGACCTCGTCGAGCAGCTCGTCGCCGCGCCGGGCCTGTTGCGCGCGGCGGGCTTCTGCACGGTGGTGCACGAGGCGTACGAGGCCGACGACGTGCTGGCCAGCTCCGCCGCGCAGGCACGGCGCAGCGGCTGGCGTTCGGTCGTGGTCACCAGCGACCGCGACGCCTTCGCACTCATCGACGCCTCGACCTCGGTCCTGCGCATCCGCAACGGCGGGCTCGACGAGGCCGTGCTGCTGACCGAGGCGTCCCTCGTCGAGGCGTGCGGGGTCCAGTCCTGGCAGTACGCGGACTTCGCGGCCCTGCGCGGCGACCCGTCGGACAACCTTCCCGGGGTACGGGGGTTCGGGTCGGCCACGGCCGCCCGGTTGCTGACCGCGTTCGGCAGCGTCGACGCCGCCTGGGCCGCTCTGGACAGCGGCGAAGCCGAGGCCGTCCGGGCGGTCCGGGCCGCGGTCGGGGACAGTGCGAGCGAGTACCTCGGCTCGCCGGTGATGCGGCACGTCGTCGACCGCAACCGGCGGCTCATGCGGATGCGCCACGACCTGCCCGTACCGGATCTGGAGACCGCTCGCCTGCCGCTCGACCTGGCCGCGATGCGGCGGGCGCTGGCCGCCCGGGGGATCAACCTCGGGCCCTCCCTGTGGGCCCTGACCGGTGGGAGCCCGCCGCCGCCGGATCCGGAGGACCTCCCGCCCGCGCTGCGACCGTGGAGCCCGCGCCGGTGGCGGCCCACCCGGGAACCGATCCCGGGACAGCTGGCGCTCTTCTGACGGGATGCGACTCTGAGGGATGGCGGTGGAGGATGCGGATCGCGGTGCTCTCCGATATCCACGGTGTGCTGCCGGCCCTCGAAACGGTGCTCGCCGAGCCGGACGTCCGGTCCGCGGACCGTATCGTGCTCACCGGCGACCTCGCCGCCGGACCGCAACCGGTCGAGACGCTCGACGCGTTGGTCGCGCTCGGCGACCGGGCGGTGTGGGTACGCGGGAACGCCGACCGGGAGCTGGTCACGTTCCGCCGCGGCGGGCAGATCTCCATTCCGGACCCGGTCGCGCCGTGGGCCGCCGCCCAGCTCCGGCCCGATCAGGTCGAGCTGCTCGACTCCCTGCCGCTCTCCGTCGTGCTGGACCTCGGTGCGCTCGGCCCGACCCTGTTCTGCCACGCAACGCCCCGCGACGACGAGGAGGTCGTGCTCGTCGACAGCCGGGTCGAGCGGTGGGCCGAGGTGTTCTCCACCATGGATGGTTCGGTGTCCACTGTGGTCTGCGGGCACACGCACATGCCGTTCGTCCGGCTCGCCGACCGCCGGCTGGTGGTCAACCCGGGCAGCGTCGGCATGCCGTACGGGGGTCCGGGCGCGCACTGGGCACTGCTCGGCGGGGACGGCGGCGTGACGGTACGGCGGACCCGGCTCGATCTGGACGCCGCATGCGCCCGGGTGGCGGCCGACTCGTCGTACCCGGACGCGGCCAGGTTCGCCGACTACTTCATCCGGTCGCGGGCGTCGGACGTCGACGCGCTGCGCCTCTTCGGCCCCCGCGACGGCCGGGCAGCCGGTGGGAGCGGCGGATGATGCGCCAGCCGCGCGCCCCGGTCCCGTCCCCGCCATCGACCGTCCCCGCCATCGACCGTCCCCGCCATCGACCGTCCATGCCGTGGCGGACGGCACGGACGTGGACGAGGTCCGGGATCCGCGACCTGATGACCCGCCGCCGACCGTCATCAGCGCGACGACCAGCGTGCGGGACGCGGCCGAGCGCATCGAGCCCGGCGACTGAGGGGGCCAGGGCCAGGGCCGTGGCGTGGCACGGGCCCGGCCGATGACCGAACGGATGACGTTTCGATGACCGTCGCTGCCAGCCTGGCGTGGACATGTCCCGTCCACGCCAGGAGGACAGATGCGCTCCGTACCTCGATTACCCAGGCTGCTCGCCGCCGCGGCGTTGCTCGGCGCCCTGCTGCCCGCGCTGCCGGCCGCGCCGGCGAACGCCGCGACCGCCGCCGTCTGGTCACTGATCAACGTCAACAGCAACGGTTCGCCCAGCTACCTGTTCAGCTACGGCAACACCGGCTGCCGCGGGGTGACCGGGGACTGGGACGGCAACGGGACGACCACCGTCGGCGTGGTGTGCCCGTCCGGCAACGTGTGGAACTGGAGTTTGATCAACGTCAACTCCAACGGGTCGCCGAGCTACCCACCGTTCAACTACGGCAACAGTGCCTGTACCCCGGTCACCGGCGACTGGGACGGCAACGGGACGACCACGGTCGGCGTGGTGTGCCCGTCCGGCAACGTGTGGAACTGGGGTCTGATCAACGTCAACTCCAACGGGTCGCCGAGCTACCCGGCGTTCAACTACGGCAACAACGCCTGCACACCGGTGACCGGGGACTGGGACGGCAACCGGACGACCACCGTCGGCGTCGCCTGCCCGTCCGGCAACGCCTGGAGCTGGGGTCTGATCAACGTCAACAGCAACGGGTCGCCGAGTTATCCCGCGTTCGGGTACGGCAACAACGCGCTCACGCCGGTGACCGGGGACTGGGACGGCAACGGCACCACCACCGTCGGTGTCGCGGACACGGTGTCCGGTACCAACCCGGGACCGTCCACTGTGCTCTGGGGCGTCGACTCGTTCAACCCGATCACCACGAGCTTTCTCGACGCCATCACCAGCTCGTACGGCAAACCGGACGTCTTCGCGCGGTACGTCAACGTGATGTCGGCGGGGGAGGTGACGCTGGCGCACAGCCGCAACATCAAGCTGCTGCTGATCCGGCAGGCGGGTACCAGCAACACGACCGGGTACAGCCGGGCACGCTCGACGGCGAACACGGCCGTCGCCGAGGCGACCGCGCTCGGCGCGCCCCGCGGCATCGCGCTGTTCATCAACATCGAGGCCGGCAACGCCATCGACACGCCGTACATCCAGGGGTGGTACGACGGCATCCGGGCCAACGGCTTCTACCCCGGCTACTACGGGCACACCGGTACCGGCGGGTTCAACTCCGCGTACTGCGGTGCGGTCAGGGCCAACAGCGCGATCGGCACGTCGATCATCTGGACGCCGTCGCCGCTGCCCGGACCCACGACCAAGGCGTCCATGCCACCGTTCGCGCCGAACCCGCCGCCGTGCCCGTCGCGGACCGAGGCGTGGCAGTACGGCTTCGGCAGCCAGGACCCGAACCCGCTGAACATCGACACCGACGAGTTCAAGTCCTCCATCCCGCTCTGGTAGGCCAGTCGTGCGGTCGTCTGCCCGGTGCCGGTCACCGGGCGGACGACCCGCCGGCGCAGGAGGTTGGTCCGTTCGCCGACGGGGGCGGCCGGGCGGTGACTACGATGACCGGCAGGGAAACCGCGGTCGCGCGGGCGATCCCACATGGGGGCGTGGCATGAACGATATCGACAGCATGGGCCCGATCGACTACCTCGTCGTCGAGTTCCCCGGCAACCGGATGACCGGCGAGGGCATCCCGCTCCTGCTGGACCTCGTCGACCGGGGCATCATCCGCATCCTCGATCTGGCCTTCATCCGCAAGGATCTGGACGGCACGGTGGCCGCCCTGCGGATCGAGGACATGGATGCCACCGGGGCACGGGAGTTCGCGGTCTTCGACGGCGCCTCGTCGGGGCTCCTCGGTGAGGACGACCTCGCCGAGGCGGCGAACGCGGTGGAGCCGGGCAGTTCGGCCGGCGTACTCATCTATGAAAATCTGTGGGCGGCGCCGCTGGCGCGGGCGCTGCGCCGGGGTGGTGCGCAGCTGGTCGCCGGCGGGCGGGTTCCGGTTCAGGCGCTGCTGGCCGCGGCCGAGGCCGGCGGCTGAATCACGAGCGGACGGGGGTAGGACCATGCCAGGGCTTATTCGCGGAGTCGCGCGGACGGCGGTCATCGCCGGGACGGCGACGGCCGTCTCCAACCGGGTCTCCCGCCGCCAGGCGGGCCGGTGGGCTCAGCAGGAACAGCAGCAACAACAGCAGCAGTACGAGGCGCAGCAGCAGTACGCGGCCGAGCCGCAGGCCGATCCGATGGAGGCGAAGCTGGCCCAGCTCAAGTCGCTGGCCGACCTCAAGGCCCAGGGCATCCTGACCGAGGCGGAGTTCGAGCAGCAGAAGTACGCGATCCTCAGCAGCTGATTGAAGGGACCCGGACGGCCGGGACGGCGGCGTGGCGCCGAACCATCCGGCCGGCGACATCGCGCTCGACCGGGCTGCCGGGGCGACGCCGGCATCAACACGTTCACCGTGCCGACTCCCGGGCCCCCGCCGTCGCGCGCGAAGCGTAGGTTGTGCCCATGAAGATCGTGGTGGACGACCTGTCCGGCCCGGAGATCGCCGCTTTCCTCGACGAACATGTCCGGGAGATGCGCTCCATCACGCCGCTGGAGAGCAAGTACGCCCTGGACCTCGACGGCCTCCGCGAGCCCGACATCACGTTCTGGTCGGTGTGGGACGGTGCCACGCTGGTCGGCTGCGGTGCGGTCAAGAGACTGGACGCCGGCCACGCGGAGCTCAAGTCGATGCGTACCGCGCCGCCGCGCAAGCGCAGCGGGATAGCGTCCCTGTTGCTCGGCCACGCCATCGACGAGGCCCGGTGGATGGGGTACACCCGCCTGAGCCTGGAGACCGGATCGGCGGAGTTCTTCCGGCCCGCCAGGAGCCTGTACGAGAAGTTCGGGTTCGAGTACTGCGACCCGTTCGCCGACTACCGACCCGGACCGCACAACGTCTTCATGACCCGATCACTCTGAGGTCGCCTGGTGGACATACCCACGGGTACCGTGCCGCCGGCGCGCCCGTGCGACATCCTTGACCCTGTGTCATCCCGGCGCGGGAGGGGTTGGTGACTGAGCTGCTGTTGCTCGGACCGGTTCAGCTCCGCGTCGCCGACCGGGCCGTGGATCTGGGACCGGCCAAGCAGCGCACCGTACTGGCGGCCCTACTCGTCGACGCCGATCAGCCCATGCCGACCGAAGCACTGATCGATCGGGTCTGGGGTGAGGCCCCTCCGGCATCCGTGCGCAGCGCGCTCTACAGCTACGTCGCCCGCCTGCGCGGGGTGTTGCGGCACGCGGTCGACGGGGGTGAGCCACCGCTGCTGGAGCACGTGCCGGGCGGGTACCGCCTGGATCTCGCCGCGCACCAGGTCGACCTGTACCGGTTCCGCGAGCTGGTTGGACTGGCCCGCGACGACGGCAACGACGACGAGCGGCGAGCGGCCATGCTGGACGAGGCGCGGGGGCTGTGGCGCGGGCCGGCCCTGGCCGACCTGCCCGGCGACTGGGCGGCGCGTACCCGCGAGATGCTCAACCAGCAACGGCTGGATGCCATGGTGTTGTGGGCCCGGATCCAGCTTCGCCTCGGCCGGACCGGCGAGGTGATCGGTCCGCTGCGCGAGGTGCTCGGTGAGCATCCACTCGTGGAGCCGCTCGCGGCGATGCTGATGGAGGCGCTGCTGCGTGAGGGTCGGTCCGCGGAGGCCCTCGACTGCTACGGCGCGACCCGGCGCCGGTTGATCGACGAGCTCGGCGTCGAGCCCGGCCCGGAGCTGCGCCGGCTGCACGCGGCCATCCTCAATTCCGGTGGCCGCCCGGAACACCATGCCGGTCCGGGCGAGGACGCCACCCGGCCAATCACGATCCCGGTCCAGCTGCCCTTGGACGTGTACGGCTTCACCGGCCGCGGCGCCGAGATCGCCCGGCTCGACTCGCTGCTGGCGGCGGCCGCGACGCAGCCGAACGCGGTCGCCGTGTTCGCGCTGTGCGGGGGCGCGGGCGTCGGGAAGACCGCTCTCGCCGTCCACTGGGCGCACCGGGTCGCCGGCCGATTCCCCGGCGGCCAGCTGTTCGTGAACCTGCGCGGGTTCGATCCGACCGGCGATCCGATGACGGCCGCCGAGGCGGTCCGCGTCCTGCTGGACGCCCTCGGCGTACCGCCGGACCGGGTACCGGTGAGCGAGGAGGCGCAGGTCGGCCTCTATCGCAGCCTGCTCGCCGGCCGGCGGGTACTGGTGGTGCTCGACAATGCCGCCACGGCCGAACAGGTCCGGCCGCTGCTGCCGGGATCGCCGGGGTGCCTGGCCGTGGTCACCAGCCGCGACCGGCTCAGCGGGCTGGGTACGGCCGAGGCCGCCCACCCGCTGACCCTCGACGTCCTGGCCGCGGCCGAGGCCCGCGACCTGCTCGCGGCCCGCATCGGTGCGGCCCGGGTCGCCGCCGAACCGGACGCGGTCACCGAGATCGTGAACCGGTGCGCACGCCTCCCGCTCGCGCTGGCCGTGGTGGCCGCGCGGGCGGCCGCGCAGCCGCACCTACCGCTGACCAGCCTCGCGGCCAGGCTCGCCGAGGGTCGCCTCGAGGAGTTCGCCGACACCGATCCGGCCGCCGACCTCAGGGCGGTCTTCTCCTGGTCGTACCGCACGCTGAGTTCCGCGGCCGCCAGGCTGTTCCGGTTGCTCGGGCTGCACCCGGGTCCGGACATCGACACCGAAGCCGCGGCCAGCCTGGCCGGGGTCCCGCGGCCGCAGGTCCGGCGGTACGTTGGCGAGCTGGCCCGCGCCCACCTCGTCACCGAGCACCGGGCCGGCCGGTTCGGCCTCCACGACCTCCTGCGGGCGTACGCCGGTGAGCTGGCCCACACCCACGACCCCGCGCGTGCCCGCCGCGCGGCCGTGCACCGGGTCCTCGATCACTACGTGCACAGCGCGCACGCGGCGGCCCGCCTGATGACGCCGCACCACGACCCGATCGAACTCCCGCCGCCCCGACCGGGCGTGATCGTCTCCGGGCCCTTCGACGAGCACCCGGAGGCACTGGCCTGGGTCGCCGGGCGGCGCGCCGTGCTGCTGGCCGGCCTGAGGCTGGCCGCGCGGGCCGGGTTCCACGCCCACACCTGGCAGTTGGCGCGGGCCCTCGGCCCGGCTCTGGACCGCAGCGGGCACTGGCGCGAGCTGGCCGACGCCCACGAGCTGGGCCTGGCCGCCGCGGTCCGGCTCCCTGATCGGCGGCGTGAGGCGTACAGCCATCGCATGCTCGGTCGCGCCTGGACCCGGCTGGGCGACCTGGACACCGGTCGCATCCACTTCGAGAACGCGCTACGCGTCTGCGCCGAGATCGGCGACCAGCTCGGTCGAGCCCACACCCACCTCAGTCTGGGCTGGTTACGCGAGCAGCAGGACAGGTACCGCGAGGCGCTGGGTCACGCGCGGCAGGCCGAGGCGCTCTACGCCGAGGCGGGCCACCTCGCCGGTCTTGCCGGCGCCCTGAACCAGGCCGGTTGGTACCACGCTCAACTCGGCGAGTACCACGAGGCCCTGGTCGACTGCGAGCGTGCGCTGGCCCTGCAGGTGGCGTCCGGGCACCGGTTCGGGCAGGCCGGCACCTGGGACAGCCTGGGCTTCGCCAACCACCAACTGGGGCGGCACCGGCAGGCGGACGAATGCTACCGGCGCGCGCTCCAGTTGCATCGGGACAACGGCGACCGCTACCGGGAGGCGTCGACACTCGCCCGTGTCGCTGACTGCCACCATGCTGCGGGTGACGCCGAGGCCGCGTGTCGGGAGTGGACGGCCGCTCTGACGATCCTGCAGAGCCTCAACCATCCCGACGCCGCCGGAGTCAGTTCGAAGCTCCAGCGGCTTGCCGCCTCACCGTCCTGATGCCGTCTGCTGGTATCCCTCGGTCACTTCATCCTTGTGCGCCGCGAACGCACTCAGAACCTCCTTCTTCTCCTCCTCGGGAATGGTGAACGCGTCCAAGCTCCGCGCCAGCTCGGCCGCTACCTCGTCGAACTCCGCCGGAGAGATCCGGAACGTGCGGTGGGCCTCCTCCAAGCCGAGTGCGGTGCTGCCCGGCTTCGTCGCGGAGAACTGGAAGGGGCCGCCGGCCACCTCGCAGACCCACAGCGTCCGCATGAACTTCAGGCCCGGCAGCCGGCCCAGATTGTTGGTATGCCACTCGCGGAGGGCCGGGTTCTCCGACCCCTGACCGACCACCGGGTTGTGCACCAGGGCATCGCTGAAGTGGTCGATGACGGCGGCGATGGCGAACACCCCGCCGAGTCTCTCGTACAGGCTTGTCTCAGACATTGCACGCGTACCCTCTAACGACGTTGGCGTTGCTGGATGCGAATCGGTTGCCGGCGGCATCGACCGCTTTGACGGTGACCGGGTTGGTCCCGGCTTCGTGAAACGCAGCACGCCCCAGACGCCCGAGAAGGCGCCGCGGTCGACGAGTGAGCCGAGCAGGACGCCATCGGCGAAGACGTGGTACGCCAGGGCGGACTGCGGCGCGCGCCGCGCCACCGGTCGCCGACGTGGCCAGGATCGCGGCCGCCGCCACGACCACCGTCCTCACGAGGCGTCGAGACACCAGCCCTCCTTCCGCACTGATACGGTTCTGCGGATGATCCTGGACGGCCGACCTGGTACGTGACCTTGGATTTTCCTTGAACGTCCTGGAGGAAGCCATGAAGGCCGTGGTCTACACCCGGTACGGACCGCCCGACGTGCTCCGGTTGGCCGATGTGGAGACGCCCGCGCCGCGGGACGACGAGGTGCTGGTCAGGGTCCGCGCGGTGTCGCTCAACGCCTCCGACTGGGAGATGCTGCGGGGCAAGCCGCTCTACTCGCGGATGTCGGGCCCGTTTCGGCCGCGACACCAGGTCCTCGGGTCGGACGTCGCCGGGCAGGTCGAGGCGGTGGGCCGGAGAGCGACCCGGTTCCGGCCGGGCGAGGACGTGTTCGCGGACGTCCTCAGCCACATGGGCGGGTTCGCCGAGTACGTCTGCGTACCGGAGCGCGCGCTGGCGCCGATGCCGTCCGGCATGACGTACCAGGAGGCCGCGGCGCTGCCCCAGGCAGGGGCGATCGCGCTGCAGGGCATCCGGGAGAAGGGACGGGTACGGGCCGGGCACCAGGTGCTCGTCAACGGCGCGGGTGGCGGCTCGGGCATGTACGCCATCCAGCTCGCCAAGCTGCACGGGGCCGAGGTCACCGGGGTGGACAACCCGGAGAAGCAGGAGTTCATGCGCTCGCTCGGCGCCGACCACGTCATCGACTACACGCGGGACGACTTCACCACGAACGGGCGCAGCTACGACCTGATTCTCGACCTGGCCGGGCATCGCCCGGCACGCGCGTACCGGCGCTCGCTGGCGCCCGGGGGACGGTATCTGTTCGTCGGCGGATCGATGCGGACGCTGCTGCAGGTCCTGCTGGTCGGGCCGTTCCTCGGGCGGGGGACGGGCACGAAGGTCCGCGTGCTGGCGGTACGACTCGGTGCGCAGCACCTGGGGCCGATCGTCGAGCTCTGCCGGACCGGACAGATCCGGACCGTCATCGACCGCCGGTACCGGTTGAGCGAGGTGCCCGACGCGCTGCGGTACCTGGGCGAAGGGCACGCGAAAGGCAAGGTCGTCGTCATCGTCGACTAGCGCGGCCCTGAGCCGGTGGGCGACGAGGTTTCGGCGCTCTGTCCACTGTGGTGCGCCCCGGGACGGAGGCGCATGTCATGCGCGGGTTCGTGGTCCGGCTCGACCGAGGTCCCCGCACGATCGGGTGGTTGACGCAACCATTTGGTTGCGATAGGTTCAGTGGCAACCAACTGGTTGCTACTGAGGAGACGACTATGGGATTCCCCGATCGCATCGAGCGCACCGTCCAACTGGCCCACCCGCCGGAGCGCGTCTGGCAGGCGCTGACCACCGCCGAGGGCCTCGGCACGTGGTTCGGCCACACCGCCGAGGTCGACCTGCGCGTGGGTGGTCTGGTCAAGCTCACCTGGAACAGCGGTGACACCGCCACGCTCACCATCGAGCGCCTGGAGCCGCCGCGCGTCTTCGCGTACACGTGGGGCATTCACGGCCTTCCCGAGGGCGATCCGCGCCGGACCCGGGTGGAGTTCACGCTGGAACCCACCAGCACCGGTACCACGCTGACGATGGTCGAGTCCGGGTTCGCGCAACTGCCGGACGCGGACGAGCACAAGGCGGCTTATTCGAGCAACACCGAGGGTTGGACGAGCGAGCTGGGCGAGCTGGTCGCCTACCTCGATGGCCAAGCCTGATCTGGAGGCGGTTGCGCAGGAGGTCTTCGCCGCCCTGGCCGACCCGAGCCGGCGAGGCATCCTCGCCGCGCTCGCGGCCGGTGGGCCGGCCACCGCGACGGACCTGGCCGGCCGGCTGCCGATCACCCGGCAGGCCATCGCCAAGCACCTCGCCCTGCTGGCCGAGGCGGGGCTCGTGGTGGCCGAGCCGGGTGAGCGGCGCCGGGTCCGGTACCGGGTGGACTCCGCGCCCATGAAAGTGGCGCAGCAGTTCCTCGCCGCGCTCGCCCGGGACTGGGACGGTCCGTTGGCCGCCCTGAAACGCCAGCTGGAGTGATCCTGGATGCGCCCGCCGCGGACACCACCGAACCGGGACCCGCCGACGCCGGCAGGTCTCGGATGATCATGCGCCGGGTCAGTCCTCCACCGCCGCCGCGGCAAGGAGCCGGGCGAGCTCGACCGGCCTGGTGACCATCGGCCAGTGGCCCGAGTCGATGTCAACGAAGTCGAGGTGCTTGGCCTTGGCGAGCTCGGGCAGGTCACCGGCGGCGATCCACTCCTGAGCCTGGGCCGGGGAGAACTCGGGGCACACGAGCACGACCGGGACGTCGTACCGTCGCTCGTCCACCAGACGCACCACGCCCTTGGTCACCCCCTCGGGGACCGGGATCGCCGAAGACGCGATGCTGCGCCTGGTCTCCTCGTCGAGGTCGGCGGAGTCTGGTCCCTCGAACGGGGCCCAGCCCGGGAAGGGCATGACGCCGTCCTTCGGCTCGAACAGGTCGGCGTAGGGCTGCCCGTCGGCGGACGGGAAGCCGCCGATGAGGGCGATTTTGGCCACCTTCTCCGGTCGCGCGTCGGCGGCCAGCCAAGCCAGGGTACAGGCGGCGGAGTGCCCTACCACCATGGGCTTTCCGGACGCCGAGTCGACGGCGGCGAGCACCGCTGCCACCTGGTCGTCGAGCGTGGCGGAGGCGGATCCGTCACCCTGACCCGGAAGGGTCAGCGGTACGGGCCGGTGGCCGAGTGTCTCGAGCGTGGGCACGACCTCGTCCCATACGGATCCGTCGAGCCACAGGCCGGCAATGAGCAGGATGTCCATGATCAGCTCTCTCCCCAGTATGGTCAGATCACGTTCGGCATAGAGGCGGTGTTCCCACTCCTCGATGAGGACGACGCGGAGACACTCCTTGACGGGAAAGTTCTCCTGCCGGGGCCAGCCGGGTTCGGTGCGAGTCACAACGGAGGCGAGTTGCTCGTCGGTGAGTGACTCCATGACGTGACGGACCATCGCCTGGCGTTCGCGCCGGACCGTGAGCACCTCGTCGAGCGGGGGTTGCGCCTCGCGGTCCCACGGGATCCCGTCCCACCCGGGCGCCTCGTCCCACGGCAGATCCAACTGGTGCCACGGCGAGGCGTTGCCGAGGATCATCCGGCCCACCCAGGCGGCGCTGGCGAAGTTGAGGTGCCGCAGGGTCTGGATGAACGACCATTCGTCCTCGACGCCGCGATGGAGCGCCGCCTCGGGGAATGTCCTCGCCCGCGCGACGGTACCCTCCCACAGCCGCTCCAGAATGGCCCACGCCTCACGGAACCCGGCCGGGTCGTCGGGGCGCATCCTCGCCCGCTCGGGCAATCGACGGTTCAGTTCGGCCTCGACGAGCGGCGCGACGTCGACACCGTTCATGACGACGTTGCGCAGCTCGCCGTAGATCTCGACGTCCACCAGCTCGACACCGCGCAGGCGGGTCCCGTTGAACAGTGAGCCGCGGACCTGCGCTCCGGTGAAGTCGACTGAGCGCATCCTGGCGTCATTGAGGTACACCCGGGCGAAGGTGGCACCCTTCAGGCTCACCCGCTCGAAGTGTGCTCCGGTGAGGTCCTGCTCGCGAAACTCGGTCATGAGCATCACGTTAGGACCAGTTCCGGACGATCCGCGTCCGGTTCACCTCGTGATCAACAGAGGTCTGCCCATCACTGGCAGGCGGCCAGCTCGTCCACCGCCCGCTGCCGGATCACCCGTATGTTCAGCTTGCCGCTCGGGCTGCGCGACAACGAGTCCACGAACAGGACGGCCTTGGGCTTCTTGTAGCCGGCCAGCCGGGCGCCGACGTGGTCGATGAGTTCCTGCTCCGTCACCGGCGCCGCCCCGTCCAGCACGACGAGCGCGGTGACGGCCTCACCCCACCGCCGATCCGGTGTGCCGACGATGACACAGTCGGCCACCGCGGGGTGGGTGAAGAGAACGCCCTCGACCTCCGCCGGGTAGACCTTCTCGCCGCCCGTATTGACGACCCCCGACCCGCGACCGAGGAACTCGATGCCGCCGTCCTCCGCGACGGTGACATAGTCACCGGGCATCACGTAGCGGGTGCCCCGGATCTCGCGGAAGGTCTCGGCGGTCTTCTCGGGATCCTGGTAGTACCCCAGCGGCATGCCGCCCGCGTAGGCCAGCCTGCCGACCCGTCCGGATCCCGGCTCCACGGGCTGGAGGTTCTCGTCGAGCACCGTGGCGCCGGCGGCCAGACGGAACCGGCTGGGCAGCTCATCGACGTTGTTGACCACGGCGTACGCGAACGGCCCACCCTCGCTGGCGCCGAGGATGTCCAGCAGCTGCGTCGGTAGGCGCTGCAGGAGCGCACGTTTGACGTCGTCGGTCCAGACCATCCCGGAGCTGTGGATCGACCTGACGCTGGAGACGTCGGGTACGGCACCGGCGAGTTCGAGCCGGCCCAGCTCGTCGGCGAGCGGCGCGCACACGGCGTTCCCGGCGATGATGAGGCGGCTGACCCGGTGGCGTTGCACCGACCGCCACACCTCGGCCGGATCGAACGTCCCTCGCGGCAGGAACACCACACTGCCGCCGAGCAGCAGGGTATCCATGACGGAGAACAGCGCCGTGGCGTGCATCATCGGGGTGATGGGCAGGGTACGGGGCGCGGCCTCGCCCATGTCGACGGCGATCTCCACCACCTCCTGCACCGATGTCGGGTACGCGCGGCCGAGCACCCCGTACGTCGGGTAGCGCTGCACGTCGAAGAGATCCCGGTGCCGCCACACGACACCCTTCGGCCGTCCGGTCGTCCCGCCCGTGTACATGAAGATGTGGTTGTCCCCGCTGCGCTGCCGCGGCTCCAGCGGTGCGGTCGCCAGCGCCTGCTGCCAGGGCACCGCGCCGGGTATCGGCGGCGTCCCGTCGTCGTCGACCTGGACCAGGAGCTTCAGCGGCGCGACGTGCTCCAGCGCGTCCCGTACGTGCCGGGCCAACGATCCGGGAAAGACCAGGACCTCGGCGTCGGAGTCGTCGAGCAGGTCGGCCAGCTCGCCGCCGTGATAACGGTAGTTGACGTTGACCGGGACCGCCTCGAGCTTGACGGTGGCGTAGACCGCCTCCAGGTACTCCGGACAGTTGTACAGGTAGCAGGCCACCTTCGAGTCGCGCCCCACCCCGGCCCGCGCCAGGGTTGCCGCCAACCGTCCGGCGCAGTCGTCCAACTCCCGGTAGCTGACCGCGGTGTCGTGGTGGAACACGGCCGGCCGCTCGGGTACCGCCGCCGCCACGTGCTCCCACAACGTCGCCCAGTTCGCATCGAACATCGAAGGTCTCCCGTGTTGAACGGCGACGCCACTGCGGCGGTCGGTCCGGATCGGTCAGCGCAACACGAGGACCAGTATGCCGGCCGTACACCCGATCTCGCCCAGCGCGCCTCGGCCGCTTGGTCGCCGGCCGGTATGGCGGCCCCGGGCGTAGATCTCAATGACGTCGCTTCGCGGCCGCGGGGAGTCGGCCTTCCCACCAGTCGAGCACCCGGAGCGCGCGCAGAGTGTTCCAGCGGCTCGGTTCCCCCACGCCAGCATCGAGCGCGAAGTGGACGCGACCGGGATGAACGCGGTCGAGCAACCAGCGGCCGTCCGGCTGCCGCTTGGCGCGCACGACCTCCACCGCCTCCGCCATCCGGGGATCCGCGTCGGCGCCCGACCGCCGGAAGTAGTCCAGCGCGCGCAGCACGTCGTAGCGCCAGTAGTACGGGAAGGCGAAGTCGAGATACGCGGCAACCGCGACCTCGCCGGTGCTCTTGCGGCGGAACAGGCCGCGCTCGAGCAGGTACTCCTCCCCGCTGTGTCGCGCCTCGCGTACCTCGGCGGACCCGACGGTCGCCCGCTCGAACTCCAGCAACCCGTCGAGCACGGTGATCGTCGTGTCGAACGAGGAGCGCACGGATCCGTTCTCCACCTCGCAGTTCCATCCGCCATCCGCCAGCCGCTCACCGAGAACCCGCTGCACGATCGGCGCGACATCCACCCCGAAGTAGGCGCCGGTCTCGATCGTCCTGCCGTTGATACACGGCTCGACCTCACCGTCGAAGTACCGCTGCCCGGCGTGCTCCCAACGCCCGTGCTCGGCGACGAGCGCGATCGCGCGGCGCGCCGCCTCGCACGCCGGGTCGAGCCCGAAGATCTGCAACGTCTGCAGGGTGTGCATCGTCGCCGTCCAGGGCTGGCCCGGTTCGTCACCGGTGTAGGACGCCGGAAAGCAAGCCCCGCCATCCCACAACCCGTCGGCACCCTCCAACGCCAGCAGACGGGCGGCCCAACCCTCGCGCTCCACCCGCGCTCGTTCGGCGGCGACCTCATCGGGCGAGGCGCCCACGAGATCGCGGAGCACCTGCCAACGGATCGCCGGGTCGGAATCGAGCAGCCAGCCCACCACGTTTATCGCGACAGCCTATCTGTCCGCACCGTGGGGTGCACCGCTACCGGATGAACGGGCTCGTGGCCTGCTCGGTCCTCAGCTCGCGGCTTTCTTCACGAGCGCGCCGATCCTCTTCTCGTCGGCGGCGGTCAACTTGGTCAGAGCGAAGGAGGTCGGCCACATGGCGCCTTCGTCGAGGTTCGCCTCGTCACTGAAGCCTAACGTCGCGTACCTCGACTTGAACTTCTGCGCGCTTTGGAAGAAGCAGAGGACCTTGCCGTCCTTGGCATACGCGGGCATCCCGTACCAGAGTTTCGGTGTGAGGGCCGGTGCGCTGGCTTTGATGATGGCATGGAGCCGCTCGGCCATGGCGCGGTCCGGACCCGGCATCTCGGCGATCTTCGCGAGTACGTCGCTTTCCCCGTCCGCCTTGGCCGCGCGCAAGCCGCGACGCGCAGCGGTCTTCAGCTCCTGGGCGCGCTCCTTCATCGCGTCCCGTTCCTCGTCGGTGAATCCGTCGTACTTCTTCTCGTCCGCGGTGGTGCTCTTGGCGGACTTCTTCGTGTCCTTCATCGCCGGTTCCTCCGTGCGTCTTGATCAGGATGAACCTAATGCTAGGGAGCCGGCGCGGCGGTGGCTTCTCGGAAACTGATCTGTTGGTACCTGTGCGGCTGCCCCGATCGCCGCCGACATCGCAGGCCACGCTGGCGGTGCCGTGGTGCGCTGCTCTGGCCCGACCCGGGCGGCTGCCGGGGCAGGATGTTGTCGGGGCGGGCCAGGACGATGCCGCGCCGGCATCGAGGCTGGGCTCCTCGCTGATCGGGCCGGGTGGCAGGGTCAGGTGCCGGCCAGGGCGGGTAAGTCCAGTAGCGCCGCGAGTTGGCGCAGGTGGGCTGCGATGGGCCGGTAGTAGATCCAGGTGCCGCGACGTTCGCCGTCGATGAGTCCGGCTTCGCGCAGGACCTTGAGGTGGTGGGAGATGGTGGGGCCGGATATCTCGAATGCGTCGCCGGTGATGTCGCAGACGCAGATTTCGCCGTCGGGGGCGGAGGTGATCCGGGACAGGAGCCGCAGTCGGGTCGGGTCGCCGAGGGCTTTGAACACGCGGGCCAGGTCGGCCGCCTGTTCGGTGTCGAGGGACGCTTCAGTGATCGGCGCGCAGCATGCCTGGTCGACCTGGTCCAGGACCACGAGCTGTTTCGACATGCTTCTAGGTTGACAGATCTCGAAACACGGTGCAAGCTGGCGAGCGTCACATTGATTCGACTGCCATCCAAACAGGTCCCGGCCTGTCTGGACCGCTGACTGCGAGGAGCAGGAGATGACGGCCGAAACGACCCACGCCGTTACCCGGGGGTTCGCCGGCGATCCCGCGGAGGCGTTCGCTCCGCCCGCGTCGGCGGGCGGATGTTGCGGTACCGCCGCCACCGCGACGGCCGAACCGATGGCGGGCATGTGTTGCGGGACGGTGGCCGAGGCGCGGGCCGCGGGCGGGTGTTGCGGCGATGAGGCGAAGGCGCGGGCGGTCGCCGCCGGTGCCGGGTGCTGCGGATGAGCACTGTCGTGACGGGGCCGGCGCCACCGCGGCAGACGAATGCGGGCACCGAGGTTGAGCTCAGGCGGTCTTCTCGATCAGCCTGGCTGCCCGATCGGCTGCCGCATCTGCGTCCTTCGCCAGATCCGGGTGTCCGGCGGGCTGTGGCACGGACAGCCACAACGCGCTGGGGACGACTTCCGCGATCAGCCGACGTCCCGGGTCGATGAGGTCGCCATCGAGTTGTCTCGGCTGTGGTCCACTGCTGAGCACGTCGATCCGGGCGGCACGATGGACCTCCATGGCCGGCGGCCGGGTGCTGCGCCGGATCACCGCCAGGGCCAGCGCAGCCCACTGCCGAAGGGAGCGAGGCGTCAGGATCGCGATGTCGAGCAAGCCGTCGTCAGGCTGCGCCTCGGTCAGCAGTCGTACGCCGCCCGGCAGGCGGCCCACGTTGGCGATCAGCACGGACCGTGCGTGGCGCCGCATCGGCTCGCCGTCGTCGATGCGGATCGAGACCCGCATCGGCCGGTCCCGGAGATGACGGATGGCGCCGAGCACGTACGCCGGCCAGCCGATGCGGGCTTTCGCCGTCTCCGAGGTGGCGGCCAGCATGTGGGCATCGAAGCCCATACCAGCCATCACAGTGAAGAACTGCCCGTGCGAAGCACCGACGTCGAGCCGGCGAAGGCCGCCCTCCAGTGCCACCTCGAGACCGGCTGCCAGATCGGTCGACAGCCCCAGGTTTGCGGCGAGCAGGTTGCCGGTCCCGGCGGGCAGAACCGCCATCGCCGTGTCGGTGCCTACGAGCGCCGAAGCCACGGACGCGACGGTCCCGTCGCCGCCGCAGACGAAGACCACCTCGGCACCGGCCTGTACCGCTTCGCGTGCCTGCCCACGGCCGGGATCCTCCGGTGTGGTCTCGAACCATCGCGGAACCGGCCACCCGGCCCGGGACAGTGCCATGCGCACGGTCCGTCGCAGCTCGCTGAGATTGTCGACCTTCGCGGGATTGACGACGACGGCCGAGCGCGTAGCCCGGCCGACGCCAATCCGATCAGTTGTATCCATCAGTTGTCCCGACACGAGGGGCCTGGTGGCCGTCGGGATCCCAAACCTCGTCGATCCGGGACTCAGCGGGTGGTGCGTGGCTCGACGGCGCGGCTGCGGGAGCCCGACTTCGCCAGGCCGCGACTTACCAGGTAGCTGATCGTGAGCAGGGTGATGAACCACCACGCCTTGTCGGCCGCGAAGTAGTCCTGGCCGTTGTTGTTGGCACCGTCGCCGACGACGTTCGAGGCGATCAGTACGCCGATGACAGCGGCGAGATAGACAAACAGCTCGGTGGTCTTCCACGAGGGCTTGGTCTCATCACCGTGCCGGGGGGCGTGCGTCACATCCCTGGTGTCGGATTGTCCGTGGTCCGTCGACAAGGAATGAGGGGTCATGGTGCTCATATATGTATGTTCTCCAAGCGTTCAGGGTCGTTTCACCGATAGGGTTCGGTGAGCTTCCAACGACACTGGGATACCCGCCGCGGGGGTTCTCAACCTTCGTCCGGGAATTCCTCGGGTGTCGTGTATCACAAGATCCGCATAGACTGTCAGGGAATATCGGATTGATCAGCGCAGAAATATTCGGTGAACACCTGGCCGGCCTGATTGTCCACAGTGGTCAATGAATGCCTGTCCGCCGATTCATGCAAGGCCCGGTCCATCGGGTCCCGGGTCGGCGCTTCGTCTGCGGACGTCAGGGCACAGTGGACGATCGAGGCGGCTCGCACTACTTCGCTGCTGTACCGACCTCCACAGAGTCGGGCGGCAGGGACGCTCCTACGAGTGTTACCGACGGCGGCCGCGCGGTGTGCCAACCATGATGCAGCCGCCCGGCACCGGGAGCATCTTGAAGCTGAGCTCGTCGTCGTAGGGCCATTCCTCCTCGATGACCGGCTCCCGGTTGATCGCCCGCTGCACAGGTGGTGGCAGCGGCTGGTGAGGGTCGGGCAGCATCGGGACTGGTACTACCCGGCCCCGGATGGCTGTGGCCGCCGCCGACCGGCGCGTCATCACCGCTCCACAGGCGGAGCACTCGCGGCCGCCTTGATTTACCGCCTCGCAGACGCTGCACCGCCAGATGGTGTTCATCGTGTCCGCCGCTCGTCGCGCTTGCCGAGCAATTTGCCCAGGAGCGCGCGTCCGCGACCTCCCGGGGGCTCAGACGGGTGGTCCGAGGTCGTCGCGTGAGGCGGCGTTGAGGCGCGCGGTGCTGACGGCGCGGAGGGCGCCGAAGCGGTCGGGGCCGGCGCACCGGTAGCGGTGGTCCCGCCAGCGATCCGTACCCCCTTGCCGCGCAGTGCGGGGGCGCGGCGCGCTCCCGGGGTAGGTGAGCTGGTGGTCGCAGCAGTCGTTGGGCTGTCGCGAGGCACGACGGGGCGGCGGATCGGGACCGGTGCACGCGCGGTCGTCGACGAGGCGGCACCGCCCCGTAGGCTCATCAGCGTCGAGTGCACCTGGGCCACGCTCGGTCGTGCCACCGGGTCCAGCAACAGCATTTGCTCGATGAGGTCGATTATCGACGTCGGGGCCCGGCTGGGGCCGAGCGTCAGCGGCTGTCCGTGCAGCACGGCGATCGCGGGCTCGTGGTGGGCGGGGTCGAACGGCGGCATGGCGCCGGTGAGGTACTCGGCGTAGATGAGCCCCAGGGTGAAGATGTCCGACGCCTCAGTCAGCTCGCCCGGCGTAGCGCTGCCCTGGATGTAGCGCACCAGCTCGGGCGAGTAATAGTTCATCGTCCCCACAATCTCCTCCGGCGGTGGCGGGTTGCCGACGATGTAGGAGCTGTCGAAGTCGATGAGCTTGGTCGTGTAACCGAGCTCCGTGCGCTTGATCAGTACGTTGCTCGGCTTGAGGTCGCTGTGCACAATCCGCAGGTCATGCAGAATCTTGAGGCTGTGCGCGACAGTCTTCAGCAGAACCAGCTGGGTGGGAAAGTCGCGGGTGGCGACGTCGCGCGTCTGCAAGCCGGCCACGTCGACCTTCTCGGTGACCTTGTAATACTTGGCACCGATACGAAAGAAGTCGAGCGTGGCGATGAGGTTCCCGCCGTAGGTGGTGAGCGGCGCCATCGCAGCTTGGATACCGCGGTGGTGCGCCTCGAACGCCGCGCAGCGCGCCCGCTTCTTCGCCTTGATCAGCTCGCTGCCCGGCGCGTCGGCATCCGGGTAGGTGGGACTGAGGAAACGCTTGATGAAGAAGATCCGGCCACCGCGCTCGGCGAAGCTCCACTCCGAGAGGCCGGCGCCGACCACGCGGAAGTCCTCGAGCAGCCGGTACCCGTTGAGCACGTCGCCGGCCCGGAACACGTCGCTGCGGGTCACTCGTCCTCCTCGCGGCCCAGATAGCGCTCATACTCGGGTTTGTAGGCCGCCCACAGCGACGTCTGCAGTGCCGCATGCCGGCGGCGCGCCTCGGCGACCGCCTGCTCCGCGCGGCGCACCTCGGACTCGAGCTCGTTGAGCGGAACGATGCAGCGCTGCTCGATCTCCGCCGTCCGGGTGGCGAACAATTCACGGAACTCCCCATGATCCGCGCCGACGCCGAGCACGGCCATCGCCGCGTCGTCACCCGTGATCGCGGTGATGCGTTGCTGGAAGAGCCGTGACCAGGACTCGGACCCGGTGGAGTCCCGAAGCGACGCCAGGACGAGATGCTCGAAGTGAATCGGGGTGCGCACGTAGCCGAAGCACCCATCCGTGGCGGCCACCGCGAGAAACGGCGCGGTGAGCTCCACCTGATGGTGGTGAACAACGAAGTCGGTGTCCGCGGACATCGCGTTGCTCACCACTGAGTCCTGCCGCAGGTTCACCAGCGCATCGCCTTGGTCGCGCAGGTCGTCCCGGGTGACCTGGTGGGCGCCCGTCGCCGGATCGAAGACGTAGACGCGCGAGTCGCCGCTCCAAAAGACGTACCCGGCCCAGCGCCCCTTTCGGGGCTCGCGGCGCTGCAGCGCCATCAACGCCATCGTCGTGGGTAGCGCCCGCAGCAGCCGCGACCGCAGGCCGCTCGTCGGCGCGTGCAGCCCCGCTAGCGTGTCGGCGAGTGCACGCTTGACGCTTCGACTCAATTCACGCGCCGCGGCCGGGCCATCCAGGTTCCACTCCGGGTCGAGGAGCGTGAGCATGCGCTCCTCGACGATGTCCCGAGCGACGCGGGAAGCCAGATAGGCGCCGGTACGGGGCCCGTTCGGAGTCTCGTAGACGGTGCCGCCAGCGCCGCCCATGCCGTCGAAGACGGCCACCAGCCCCAGATCGCGCCCGTCGCGGACGATCGGGTCTGAGTCCTCGCCCTGGCCCGGCACCTTCGCGAGGTTGAAGCCGAAGGACAGCGTTGGGCCCGCCGGAGACACCTCCGTCGCGGCCGGAGCCCACGCCGCCGACCGCCGGGCGTCCGTGACTCCTCGATCGGGCGGCGCGCCCCGCCCAATCTCGGCGGCTTCCACATGCGCTGTTCGCTCCTCCGCCGTGGCGTTGTCTGCGGCCACCACGTCCTCGGCCACCACGTCCTCGGCCACCACGTCCTCGGTCGCCACCCGGCGGTCTCCGTCCGGCTTCCGGAGCCCGCTGTCGGCCGCAGCGACCTCGGCCGTAGCCGCCTGCTCTCCGCCGTCGAAGATCCCGGGCTCCTGGTGCTCGACGTCCTGCTGCTCGCTCACACGGAGTTGCCGATCGAGTCGATGATCGTGCCGTAGTCGACATCGGACAGCCCGCCACCGGCCTGCGAGGGATGGTGGACGACGTTCTCCCAAACGCTGGAGATGTCGCTCCAACCGGGTCCGTCCGGCGCGAAGAGGATGAGCCGCTTGCTGCTCGAGCCGAGCGGGCCCTGCGGGTCTTCCCACATGTCGGTGAGAGCACTGAAATCGGCGGGCACGCGCCCGGCGAGCGCGGGCGGGAGCGCGGAGGCGTCGAGAGGATGCGCCGGCTGGTCGGTCCATACCACGATGACCTGGCGGCGGCGGTCGCCGCGCGTGGTCCACGGCGAGGTCATGGCCAGCGCGACGGCCTCCAGACCGGACTCGGGCGCATCCCCGCCGCCCTCGGCGACCAGGCCGTTGACGAAGCCGCTGAACCCCGTCTCGTCGGCGGGCAGCTCGAAGAACGGCGACTCCTGCAGGGCCGCCTCGCCGTCCGCGACGATGTCGCGGAACGCGACGACGCGGACGCGAAGCTCGTCGATGGTCTTGCCCTTCGCGGTGAGGTTCGACTGCACGTCGCTGTAGAAGCGCAGAGCGTTTGCCTTCACCTGGTCGAGGATCGGCGTCATGCTGCCGGTGACATCGACGCAGAAGACGATGTCCACGGCGTAGCTCAGCCCGCGCGGCGCGGGCGGCGGGACGGCCAGGCTGCCTTGCTCCACGGCGGATGCTCCGGGTGCGGCAGCGTCCGGAACCGGGGCAGCGGTTGCTCCTGCGGCAGACTCACCGGCGACCGGCGCGGCTGCGGCGGCCTCGGGGGTCTTCTCGGCCGGACCGGGGATTGCGTCGGTCATCGGTCCTCCAAAAGCGTCGGGGGCGGTAACTCCTCCGGTACAGTAGGGCGGAATCGCCCCATAACGGGAAGGTTCATCCCGCTTCGCGTATTAGGTTCCCGTGCATGCGACCGTCAAACGTGCAGGCAGCGTCCACATAGCGCGTACCGTCGCGAAGCCGTCACTCCTGAGTGACCAGGGGCCTCTGGGGCGCACCTGGTGGGGTCGGCCAGGAGTGCGGTGCAGGCCTCGCGGGCGGTGTAGCG
>Ga0114129_10000438_pt1 | contig 49348 bp, 34 predicted proteins | sample RhiMetdeltSRZDD1_FD_80071 | JGI IMG/M metagenome (GOLD analysis project Ga0114129, IMG submission 80071) | Populus rhizosphere microbial communities from Tennessee, USA - Rhizosphere MetaG P. deltoides SRZDD1 (version 2) (version 2) | ecosystem: Host-associated > Plants > Roots > Rhizosphere >...
CAATTGGCAAACCCTGTAACGGTTGTAACCACGTTCTTTAAAAAAATTCCTGTAACCTATATCCGGCGTGAGCTGTGGGACTGGTTTCATGCTGGTATAACATTTGGCGGAACTTACCCCGAAAACCTGTGGCCTGAAGTTGTATTTAACCTGTACGATTATTTATCATGCCTTACTGAAGCAGGTTATAGTCTCTCGCAAAATTTGTCACGATTTGTACAAGTAGGGAAACGATAAGGCGGAATAGCATTAAGAAAAGCTTTTATTGGGTATGTGTTTTACCGACTTATTTTACTGAGGCCCAGGATTGGCCTAATAAGGTTCTTTTGCCCCTTTATTGCCTGTTTTGCCCCATAAAAAGTACCTTTTCCGGTTGTCCCCATTTTATTGATCAACCTTTTTGGGATCAAGTCGAATTCCTGGGGGATTGGCTGCTCAATTTGATGCATTTGTTGCAAAAATAAAATGTAGCCAGGTTGGCTACACCCTGGCTAATCGGTTCATGTAAACGCACCAGCTTTGTAATCATAGAATTGATCTCCATGACAAACACTTACAATATTGCCGGCACAGATGGTAGTGTAATGGTATCATAATGGTACAGGAATGGCAGCCTAATGGCCTGGGGGTTGCACTGGAATGCTCTAAAGACTCTATAGAATACAGGGGCGCAGTGCAACCCCCAGGCCATTCCCAGACAATCCTTAGACCATTCCCAGAGCATTCGCCTACAGTCTGTCACCCATTCAGGTAGCACCCTGCGCGGAACCCGGCTTTAACCTTGCAGGGCGTGCCCTTCGTTCATTAAAATGCTTTTGGCGGTACCGGTCAGCCAATTATTCAATCATCAAAAACTAAAACAATGGCCCAAACAGCATCATTTGGCGGAGCGTCAGCAGGCGGGATTAAGATTGATCCGGCTTTTGAAGGTACCCGGTAGAACAGGCCGACTTTAAACGTGTCGGTAAAGCAGTCTGATGCACGATATTCGGGGGTGTATAATCAACGCTAAGGACAATATTACTCAGGCGCTCTATACTTGCCCGAGGCTGGCTGATCGGTACTTAATGAAAAAGAATAGTGTATGGGTATTGTTTACAAAAGGGGCCGGGGGATTTGAAGAGGATTACTAAGAAAGCCGGATGGAAATTCAACCAGAGAGCGGAGGCAAAGTTGGATGATCGAACAGTATAAGCTGACTGTTGAAGGTAACGGGAATATTGTACAGGGGTTGACCAGTCTTTCAGACAGACAGGATCATATCTTCCTTTACCTCATTGAAAGCGCGCCCTTTCATCTCTCGCAAAACTTCCCAGACTGTTGAAGTAGAAAGCTGCGGAGATTGCCCCTGGTAAAAAATGTATGTTTTTTCGTTTAATGTTTATTTTTCGCCACCAAATAAATTGTTACTCCTATGGCTCAAAGATTTCTTTTTTTCCTGGTAAAGAAAAGAATGGTTTGAAGAATATTATTCCACGAATTTTAAACAAGGTGAAGGGTTACCATATCATGAAAATTTAGGAATAACTAAAGAAGAGTATCAGAAGATTAAAGATCTTGATAAAACGCCGCCGACAAAAGTAGTGAGCACCGCATCAACGGCTTAAGATTATAAACTAAACTATTGCTTTATGGCCATTGCGCTTCTCAGCAGTACGTGTGGGCCTTAATGTAACGCCATGGCTCCGGCAATTCTGCGAGTCTTAGAATGTTTGTTTATTGCTTTTGTTCTTTTCTTCTTTTGTATGTGGATTTTTAAAGCCATTGGTAGCGATCCCAAGGAGAATGAAAAAAATGAGGGCAACGATAAGAAAAATAAACTCCAATATAGTAGGTGGGCCCCCACGAATACCAAAGTGTAAAAATGTCATATTTTACAAAGTTTTTTTACGTAAGAAATAAAAATAAATATACTGTTCAATATTTGCAAGCTTTATTATTGTTATAAAGTACAGGATACATACCTATACATCCAGCCAATACGAATTTACTCTTATAAATTGTTTTAATTACTGCGTCTGCATCGCCGGTATTGCATCCTTCGTATATTTTTATTAGTTTTTACGCATGTCCTTGTGCGCGAAGTTTTATACAGGTCTGTCATTCTTATTGCTATTATCCGTTTTGGCATGTGGGCAATCTATTTACAAAACTCCATCCGGTAAGAAATATCACCTTGGCAGTTGTCGAATGGTTGAAAATGTGTCGGAAAAAATAACACCGGAGCAAGCGTTGCAATTACATCTTGAACCCTGTAAAATATGTAAGCCTGATTTAATTCACCTAAAACCATCTACGGAAAACAAAGCTCAGGGACAAAGCGTCACTGTGCAATGTAAAGGATTAACCAAACAAGGAACACGCTGTAAGCATAGAACAAGTATTGCCAATGGTTATTGTTTTCAGCATCAACCGCGTTTACAAAATTGATAACCGGTAGCTATGTTTTAAAAGTTAAGTGGCGATAATGGCAGGTAGAAAATAAAGTGGAAATACAAATAAAATTATTAATAACCATTCGCTACCTCCGGGCATGGATATTAAAAGAGTGGCCGCATTCGTTGTTCATACTTCTACAAATTGTACCCCTTTTTCTCAAATTTTTTGCGGTCAAAGAAACATATCTTTGGTTTGCGCATCATCTTCAAAGTGATTATGAAAATTAAATGGTTCAATTTTGCCATACATGCCCTGGCCTGGCTGTTGTTACTGGTTATTCCTTACGTTTCAACCGATCAGGTTTTCAATGCGTTAGACCCTGCATTGGATATGAAATATCTTTTACATTGCTTTGCATTAAGTGGCGTATTGATACTGACTTTTTACTTCAATTACCTTTTTCTCATTCCCAAATATTTACTTGCAAAAAAGTACTGGATCTATTTTTCATTTCTGTTGTTGGCCATAGCAACGGTATTTGTGCTCTCGGGCGCCCTGTTTTTATATTCCGATTTCAACCCCGAAAAACTGGCCAAAACGAATCCGGCTGTTGAAAAACTTATTCCCGTTATCATCATCAATGCCTTTTCAATGTGGCTCTTATCCATTGTGCTGTCTGTTTTATGGACAGTTTACAACAGGTTAAAGCAAACGGAAAGCGAGAAATTGTCGGCGCAAATAGCTTCTCTTAAATCACAGATCAACCCGCACTTTCTGTTCAATACCCTGAACAATATTTACGCTACAGCCATCGATACGTCGCCAAAAGCGGCAGACATGGTTGATAAATTGTCGGAGATGATGCGTTATACGATGAAAGATACTCAACAGGATTTTGTTTTGCTGGAAGATGAAATAAATTACGTCAGCAATTTTATTGAGTTGCAAAAACTGCGTTTGGATAGAAGTGTAAAACTGGAATATTACAGCCCGGAGCATATCCCTCCTTTGAGAATTGCTCCTATGCTGCTGATCCCTTTTATTGAAAATGCTTTCAAGCATGGAGTGAATTCCGAACAAAAAAGCCGTATTAAAATTGAAATAACCACGAACAAAAATGAATTTAAGTTAACGGTGACAAATAATAAAGTGGATGTTCAGCAGGATATTTCTGAACGAAGCGGATTGGGAATTGAAAACACAAAGCATCGCCTGAATTTGATCTATCCTTCAAAACATTTGCTGGTCATTGATGATGCCGAAAAGGAATTTTTTGTTTCTTTATATATCAACTTACAATGATGAATGCCATTGCCATAGACGATGAACCGTTGGCGCTTAAAGTAATTACATCGCTGTGCGATAAAAGCGGAACTATCAATCTGCAAAAAACTTTTACTCAACCCAGTGAAGCGTTAAAGTATTTGCGCAAATTTCCTGCTGACCTGATCTTTTGTGATATACAGATGCCTGCCATGACCGGAATTAATTTAGTAAAGTCATTGCAGCAAAACACCATGGTGATCTTTACTACTGCTTTCAGCGAATATGCAGCCGTTAGTTACGAGTTGAACGCCATCGACTATTTACTCAAACCTATCAATCAGAAACGTTTTTCACAGGCCATCACCAAAGCCCGCGAATATTTTGACTACATCAATAAAAAAGACCTGAATGCAGATAAAAGCATCTTTATTCGTGCCGATTTCAGTTTGGTAAAGATCCCTTTGGCTGATATCCTGTACATTGAAGGCCTGGCCGACTATGTAAAAATTTATATAAAAGACCGCAAAACCATTGTGGCGCGGATGCCCATGAAAGACATGATGGAAAAGCTGAATGCTGCCGATTTTATTCGTGTGCATCGCAGTTTCATTTTGCCATTCAGCAAAATTGAGGCAGTGCGGGGAACAACTATTTTCATTGGCGACGCAGCATTTCCTATTGGAAGAACTTATGCCGATGAGTTTTTCAGCCGCTATTCTTCTTAAAGCATTCTTCGCTTAACTCTGTCACTTCTTCTCAAAAACTTTTACCACGATTTTTTTGATTTCATATTTGTATCGTAATCATAAAATGATTTACGATCATGTACAAAAAAATCATAACAAGCTTTCTTCTTTTATTCAGCGCCACACTATTGCAGGCACAATCGAAATTTACCGTAAGCGGAACGGTAAAACAACAATCTTCGGGCGAAACACTTATAGGTGTAAGTGTAGTAGTGGTGGAGAAACCCGGTGTGGGTGTAATTACCAATGAGTACGGCTTTTATTCTCTTTCGCTTCCCAAAGGCAATTATACATTGCGTGTTACTTATGTTGGATACAAACAGGAGTTGATCCCCGTGAAACTGGATGCGAATGTTACGTTAAGCATCGATCTGTTAGACCAGGGTAGCATGCAGGAAGTGGTAGTAGGCGCTAAGAAAACTAACGATAATGTTACCAGGGCCACGATGGGTACAGAAGTGCTTAATATGAAAACGGCTGCAAAGATCCCGGTAGTATTTGGCGAAAAAGACCTGGTAAAAACCATTCAACTGATGCCAGGGGTAAAATCCAATGGCGAAGGCAGCAATGGCTTTTCTGTAAGAGGCGGTGCTACCGACCAAAACCTGATATTGCTCGATGAGGCGCCCGTATATAACGCATCGCACCTGTTAGGCATTTTCAGCACTTTCAATAGCGACGCCATCAAAGATGCTACCATTATCAAAGGCAATAGCCCCGCGCAATTTGGTGGCCGTCTTTCCTCGGTACTGGATGTAAAAATGAAAGAGGGCAATAACAAGGATTACCACGTAAGCGGTGGCATTGGTTTGATCAGTAGCAGAGTGACAGTAGAAGGACCTATTCAAAAAGAAAGATCGTCGTTCATTATTTCAGGCAGGCGTACGTATGCAGACCTCTTTGCCAGACTTAATTCGGATTTTAAAGATGTTCAACTGTACTTCTACGACCTGAATGTAAAGGCCAATCTGGCAATCAATAATGAGAATAAAATATATTTTTCCGGCTATTTTGGCCAGGATGTACTGGGGGTTTCTAAAACGTTTGGCAGTAAATGGGGCAATTCCACCGCTACTTTAAGATGGAATAGTGTATTGAGCAGCAAATTATTTTCCAACACTTCTTTCATTTATAGTAATTATGACTTTAATGTACGTTTTAAAAGTGATGGTAGTGAGACAAAATTTAATTCCCATATCAGGGACTTTAACGTGAAGCAGGATTTCTCTCTGTATCTGAATGCTAAAAATACCGTACGCTTTGGCTTTAATCTGATACACCATACCATTACCCCCACCAAAGCAGAAGGAACGGATATTGTAAGTAATAAAAAAAGCCGTAAGGGATCAGAGAATGCGGTGTATGTGAGCAATTCCTGGAAGGCGGGTGACAGGTTCAATATTGACTATGGATTGCGGTTTTCTCTTTACAATGTTTTGGGTGAGGATACTTATAATGTTTACCAGGATAATCAACTCATTCAGTCTATAAAATTGGGTGAAGGCAAAGTCGGCAAAACTTATATTAATTGGGAGCCCAGGTTATCTATGAGTTATAGGGTGAGCAATACGGCAAGCGTAAAATTGGGTTATGCCCGGAACACCCAAAACCTTCATCTCATGAGCAACTCCACCGGTGGCAGCCCTACCGACCAATGGATAGGCAACAGTTATAATATAAAACCAGAGATAGCCGACCAGGTGAGTTTGGGGTTCAGTAAAAATTTCAATGGCAATTCGTATGAATTGAATACAGAAGTGTATTATAAAACCATGCAGCGCCAGATAGATTACAGAGACGGTGCCGACATAAATACGGTTCCTGATATAGAAAGCGAATTGCTATTTGGTAAAGGCAGGGCTTACGGTTGGGAAATTTTATTGAAAAAGAAAAAAGGAAAATTGACCGGATGGGTTGGCTACACACTTTCCAAAACGGAAAGACAAATAAACGGCATTAACAACGGCCAATGGTACAATGCCAAACAGGACCGTACCCACGACCTGTCGATAGTAGGTATTTACGAGCTTACGCCGCGATGGACACTTTCAGGTACATTTATATACACCACCGGAAACGCAGTTACATTCCCTACAGGTAAATATGTTTTGAACGGTGTGGTGATATACCAATATGGCAGCCGCAATGCCGACAGGATGCCGGCCACACATAGATTGGATGTTAGCCTAACCTACGAAAAACCTGCCAAACGAAAGTTTCAAAGCTCGTGGAATTTCGGGCTGTACAATGTTTACGGACGCCAGAATCCGTACAGCATGACTTTTAAAGAAAACAAAGACAATCCGCAGAAAATAGACGCGGTGCAAACAGCGCTCTTCCAGTGGGTGCCCGGTGTAACTTATAATTTCAAATTTTAAGATAAACAATGAAAAATAGTAGCAACATTCTTTTCGTCGCCATCGCCTTATTACTTTTTACAAGTTGCGAAAAGAAAGTGACTTTGACTTACAAAGGCAATCAATCCAGGATCATCATAGAAGGTAATGTCATTAATCAGCCCGGGCCGTATTTTGTAAAAATTACAAAGTCAGTTAGCTTAACGGCAACCGAAACATACCCTACAATCGATGATGCCGTAGTTACCATTAGCGATAATGCGGGAAACAACGAAACCCTTACCCCGCTCGGGAATGGAATGTACCGTACCGATCTATTGAATGGGGTAGAAGGCAGGACATATACACTGGCAGTAAAAACAGAAGGCAACACATACACTGCGCAAAGCACGATGCCGCAGCAGGTAGCATTTGATTCTATTAAGGTAGAGAAACTGACTATTACCGGTGAAGTAGAATACAATTTGATACCGGTATACAAAGACCCAATTGCAAAAGGTAACAATTACCGGTTTGTGTTATCGGTAAACGACAAGCTCATTAATCAGCATTTTATTCAGAACGATGAAGTGAAAAATGGTCTTGTAAATACTTTTCGATTGGAAATAAATGATGACGACGTAGAGCTAAAACCAGGAGATGTAGTCGATATAAAAATGCAATGTATAGACAATAGCGTGGCGCTGTTTTACAGGGCGCTGGCGCTGATGGCTGACAGTGGCCCCGGAGGAGGCACTACACCCAACAATCCACCGAATAATATTTCGAATGGCGCATTGGGTGTATTTTCAGCTCATACTGTAGCAACGAAGCGTGTTACGATACCGTAAATAAGATGTAACAATCATGCTTATTTGGAAGGCAGTAGATTCATGGGCATATAAAAGGGGCAAGTCATTCAGTTTGACTTGTCCCATTTCCGTGCCCATCATTGATATTGACCAGGTGTTTTTTTAAATAATCAAAATGGAGCTGTCTTTTAAAATCCATTCTTTTCCGTTTGAATGAATAATTATTGTTCTATCAAAAAGTTTTCTTTGCAAAGAATCTACTAAAACGTCAGTTATTTTTTCTCTATTGTTAAGGCGTAAAACTAATTCCCGAACATCAATTGTTCCCCAACCTATATCATCAGTCCTAATAAAATCTATGTTTAATTCTCTTGAAACTTCAGGGTATCCTATCCTATAAGTTCCATGACTCCCAGCCGTTGCATTAAACGGTGCAGGCATCCCTTTTTTTATTCCTTGAACGGTTCTGGTAACTGAACTTACATCGTAGCTGACTTTTATAATCTTTGCTTTAAAGGATGCTTTGTTTAATTTGTTATTCAAAATTTCGTTGGTTAATTTGATATTAGCTGCTCCCAACTGCCTTTTTTCATTTTCGTGTGGAGTGAAGGTTAAAATCAAGCATGTTCTTTCTTCAAAATCTGTATAGTGGTAATCTAATAAATTATCTAAAAACTGCTTTCTTTGCTGAATGTAAGAGATGTGGAAGAAACGGTTGTCTCCATTCTCATCTCTTAAAAAACCGTAGCCCTTATCCTCTTTATAATCAATTACTACTCCTTTCATTTTGTAATATCGTTTATAAAATTAAATAAAAAATCGACCACAAAAAATGCCGGGAAGGTAAAAATAGCGCTGGAAATTAAAGATAGAAAAGGTGCTTTAATTCTGCCGCTGTTTTAGGACGAGGTCCTGCTACTGAATCTGCAACGGGTGCTTGTACCTGACCTGTATTAGCTGTTGGATAAGATTGAGCATTGTTACACGATATGATAATAATAAAGCCTGTAAAGGCTGATAGAATTGTTGAAAGATGGTTCATTATGCGAGGTTTGGGTGCCTTTATATACGATTAATGTATATTGTATATTGCAATACCAGGATTGATAAATTAAGTTATAAGTGAAAACCCTCAGACTTCTTTCCCGCAATGCGGACATAGATTTTTTTCAGTCTTCATTCTTCTGAATTCATCAGAGAATCCCGAAGCCAGAATACCTGCCGGCAGAGCAAACATTCCAATTCCCATTATCGAAATACAGGCTGTAAGAAATTTACCTAATGGAGTGATCGGATATGCATCGCCATATCCAACGGTGGTAAGCGTTGCGACACTCCACCACATTGTTTCAGGGATGCTTGAAAATTTATCTGGTTGTGCGTCATGCTCCGCATAATACATAACACTTGACGCTACTATTATCAGGAAAAATGTAATCACAAAACTTAATACCAATTCTTCTTTTTTTGATCGGAATACATTTCCAATCACTTTTGAGGCATTTAAATATCGGCCGAGCTTAAAAAATCTGGTAAAACGAAGTAATCGTAATATCCTCATGAAGCGCAAATCAAACGTTGTAACGAGCGGAAGATAAAAAGGAATATTTTTGGTTCGATTGTATGCGGTTGTCGATGAATGTTAAACATATAAGGAATGTCGGCATGTAACCTCCGGTATTCATTGTTATCAAGCCGTGGTGAACACATTTAAGAAATAAAATAAAATATAACATAAGCGCAAAAATTATATAACAAAAGCCCGGAAATACTGCTACTTTTGTTGCACATGAAAAGGCTCCTCGTTACCATATTGGCTTTGCTTTACCTTGGCACTTCAACCGGTGCTACGGTACACCTGCATTATTGCATGGGCAAGCTGGTTGATATGAAGCTCTGGCACTCGCCTACGAGCAAATGTGGTAGCTGTGGGATGAAAAAGACAGCATGTGCTAAAAAATGCTGTAAAGACGATCATAAATTAGTAAAACTGGAAAAAGCTCACCAAAAAGCCAGTCAAAACGCCTTCCAGTTCACACAAGCAGTTCCTGAAATTCCTGCAGATTATATTGAATTTTCACAGGTATATATTCCCTCGGTGACACAGGAACTTCCTCTCAGTCACGGCCCACCCCAACGTATTCCGATACATATTCTCCATTGTACTTTCCGCATTTGATACCTTCTGCCAACCCGGTGGAGGGGCATTGTTTATAAATTCCCTCCTTTCCCTTAGCTTAATACTGATCAGGTACATATTTTTCAATAAATCAAAATATCCAGGATATGAAATTTAATCATTGTATGGCACTTGCTGCTATTGGTACTTCAATTGTTTTAACTGTTCCTGCATGCAAAAAACATAAAATGAATGATATGGAAATGGAAGAAAAAAACATTGATTATGCTGCCGCTTACGTAGTAAATGGCGAGAGTAACACAATTTCGGTTATTAATCTTAATAACAACACCGTTACTGAAACTATTGAATTAATGTCTTCCGGCGCAGGTATGGCTATGTGGCCACACCATGTTTATCATCATGGTGCAGGTGATATGCATCACCTGGCTATCGGCGTACCCGGCATGGATTTAAGCGAAGGCCATACAGGTGGTATGGCAGGTATGAAAGGAAAAGTATTAATCGTAGATGGCGTAAAAGGCACTATCGTTAAAGATCTGGAAGTGCCGGTCATGAATCACAATGCTGTCTATTCTCCCGATGGCAGTGAAATCTGGACTTCTCAGATGGACATGAATGGCAAAGTGCTGGTATATGATGCGCAAACCTATGCACTAAAGAAAACTATCCCGGTAGGCATGCAGCCGGCTGAAGTAACTTTTTCTGCCAATGGCGCGAAAGGATATGTGGCCAATGGTGGCGATAATACCGTTTCAGTAATTGATCCTGCTACTAAAACAGTTACTGCTACCATTTCTGTAGGCGCTGATCCCGTTGGGGCATGGGTAGGATATGATGGAAAAATGTATGTAGACAATGAAGAAGGTGAAAGCATCAGCGTTGTGGATGTAGCTACTAATACTGTGATACAGACTATTCCGCTTGGCTTCATGCCCGGCAGCGCTGCTCACAACGCTGTTACAAAAGAATTGTGGGTTACTGATCCGGATAATAGTAAAGTGCATTACTGGACATGGAATACCACGGATAACCTGTGGGTGCATGGGGGAGCCTTTAGTACCGGCGCAGGTGCACACGCAATAGCATTTACCGCCGATGGCAATACTGCATATGTTACCAATCAATTGGCAGCAAGTGTATCTGTTATCAATGTAGCCGATCATTCTAAAATTAAAGATATAACTGTAGGCAAAAAACCTAATGGCGTTGTAATAAAACAATAACCAACATTCACGTATTCCGAAATCACAGAAACCATTGATTAATGATAAACCACATATAATAATGAATAACATCCGACGGATTTTTTTGCAATTTGCTATTACACTTTCTTTGTTGCTATTTTTTTCAGCAAGTGGTGAACTTAAAGCGCAATCCGGAGAGGTGTGCTATAATCCCAACCTGATAAAAGACACCAGTAAAAAAAGTATTAAATCTATGGCCGCAGGTATCATAGGGAAGGATTCTGTAAAGATCAGCTATCACTCACCGGCTGTAAGAAAACGTGTTATTTGGGGAGGTTTGGTGCCCTATGATGAGGTATGGGTAACCGGTGCACATGATGCTACCACAGTTGAAATTGCAAAGCCGTTTATAATTGGCGGTAAAGAAATTCCTGCTGGAAAATATGCCCTGTTCACTATTCCAGGAAAAAAGGAATGGACAGTTATAATTAATAAAAAGTGGCAACAACATCTGGCATCGGAGTACGATCAAAAAGAAGATGCGGTTAGAATAAAAGTAAAGCCTCAAAAGCATTCGCTTACCGAAAGGCTTCAATACTTTATTGAGGGGGGCAACAATAAAGATGGAAAAATTGCAATAGCATGGGAAAAAATTAAAATTGAGTTTCCTCTGACAATTAGGAATTGAACAAATGGCAAACCCTTAATCCTGACCCGAATTACTTAATTTGGGTCAGGATTTTGAAAAATGGCACTACCTGCTATGGTACAAATCCCGGCAACAATACCATGCCACTTGCGGTATTAAGTAAGTAACTAAACCTAAACCACAGGATTCCTTTTCCTGTTTATTCTGTTTGTTTTCAATATTGAAATGAAGTCGAGCGAGGTATCAACATCTTTCGTCTTGATTATATGCTTTGCCCAGTCGTTAATTAACCGGCTTTCATAATCCTTACTCAGATTCTCAACGCCATGGGCAACTGCTATCCGCAATTCATACTGAAGCTCATTAATGATGTATTCCCATGATGGAACCTGAACATCGCAAACCTCCGTTGCAAGCATTTTGCGAATTAGTCCGGCTTGATCCGGGTTATAATAGAGAGCAATTTTCATAGTCAGATTATCACGTAACAATTCAAAACTGTCCGGATTTTCTATGATGGGCAGACAGCCGGCAAGGTCGGCTTCCGCTATTGTGTCTACGTTAATATAAGCCATGAATATAATTAGGATACTGAATTTGAAATCAGGGTCAACAAAATGATCTCTTAAGTTTTGATTATTTGTCAATATAATAAAACCTCATGTTTGCGCAACTTCCCGTTTTCAAAAAAAACATAAATAAGTACTTACTCTTATCGTATCGTAAATCAGCTGTTAGGCCGCCGAATGAGGTAATGGTAAAAAATGTGGCCAGTAAAAAGTAATTGTCTTGGTCATCTTGTTGTTTTTAAACAAATATATATTGTTAACCGGATATTATTTAAACAGATAGTATTTGCTCCGGGGCTGAGAGAGTTTGAAAGTTGATAAATTCCAAATTAAAATTGCGGTTTAACAATCTTGATTACCATCGCTCCTTTATCGTTTATAATTCCATATTCATGCTGTGTTGTGTTATTGATAAATTGTGATCTGTATGAAAACATTTTTCCATCATGGTAATCTGAAAGGTAATTATATTTTAAATCGAGTATAATATTCCCTTTATAATCTATCAACCCATAGCTTTCCTTTGGCTCGATAACCATCAGTGGCATATGCACCCGGTTCCAACTGATTACCCATCAAAAGCAGTCCCTTATCTATCTTCACAAAGCAGCATCCACGAAGTCCCAAACCTGTCTCGCAGCATCGCAAAGCGGGATGCAAAAAAGGTTTGCTCCATTTTCATAAAAATCTGGCCTCCGTCAGAAAGGAGGGCGTAAATTCTTTCTGCTTCCTCTGCACTGGTCAATCTAAGAGTAAGATAAGCGCTTCGCATAGGTTCGGCATTGGGAATGTCGGCGCCCATCAACACCGTTTCACCAATCTCGATCCTGGCGTGTAAAATGGCATTTTTCCAGTTTGCGGGAACCTGAGTTGTGTCGGGCTGCTGTTCGTGAGTCATCATCATGGTGATGTTGCCGCCGAGGTGTTGTTCATAAAACCGGAACGCCTGCCCGCAATTACCCGGATAATTTACATAGATGTCGAGTTTCATCGATTGTTTGTTGTTTGTGATTACTGTTGTAGGCATATGGTGAACCATTCAAAACTAACTTTAATAAAACAACTTAAAAGGGTGGGTTCGCGACATTTTAAGGGTTAATTGTGACAATCAACCTGACATGAAACAAAAGGGGAGTAGTCTAAATTTTAAATAGTGAAATAGTGAATGTGTTCAAAGGTGGCGGCGGAAAAGGCAGCGAGGGTTCCGGAGAGAGGAGAAAAGAATTTTGGTTGATAGCGGAAACGATTTTTGTTTATATCGTTTCCGTTAAACATGCATTCCGTTCACCGGCTGGCGCTCATGATGCTCATTGGTTCAATCCGGTCCGGATAATTGTTTTTTTGACAAAAAATTTACGAAATCGGGTAAGAAATTCGTCGGTTCAGTCAACAACAGCGGATCTTTAATGTTATAAATGGAAACAATCCCTCCTTATATGAAAAAGATAATCATCGCTACTGATTATTCGGCTGAAGCTGAAAATGCAGCTGATTTCGCCGGAGCTGTGGCAGCGGAACAAGGCCACGAACTGATCCTTTTTAACTACAGTGAAATTTCTTTTCATGTTTTAAATGCCAGGGCATCCGGTAGCGCCATTGACGAAATACTGGAAATATACCATGCAAACCTGAGCAACGCAGCCCGGGCGCTCAGTAAAAAGTATAATGTAAAAGTGACACCTCATTTGGCTACAGGTAATTTCTATGAAAGTCTGGTAGCTTGTATCAATCAATTTGAAGCCGCCGCGGTGGTCATGGGTATGGCCAATAAATCCGTTGAACAGGATCTATTGGGCAACACCACCACATCTACCATTCATAAGCTGCAATTTCCATTGCTGGCTATTCCTATTACCACCCAATACCATGGCATTCACAAAATATTGTTTGCCTGTGATATGGAAAAAGGCGTTGAAGATAAGGTGCTGGAAAACGTACATGAAATAGCAACAGCGTTTGGTGCAACCGTAGAAGTGTTTTATGTTAAGGATAAAATAGAAGAGCTTCAGGAGGAAGAAGAAGCAGAGCATGCTTCTATAGACAAAACCTTTGCAGGCATCAACTATTATTATAAGAACATACAATCCCGTAAGATCATAGATGCCATACAGGATGAGATAAAGGAAATGAGTTCAGACCTGATCATTATGTCGCCCTATAAATACGGGTTCTGGGATTCCATTGTACATCGAAGCAAAACCAGGATGATGGCTTCCGGCAATAACGTACCGTTGTTGTCATTGCCCTCCTGAACAGCGTTGAAAATTGCAAGGGTAAAGCAGTTGAAAATCCAAATCAGTTATGGGTGGATCCGTAAAACCACAACCGATAGCAGGCACACATTTGCCAATTTCATCGAATGTTTGTTGTACCCAGCCACTCAACCGCATCTTCGAACAGCCGGTTCTGAATGGGAGAACTGAAAATTTGATCGCCATGTCCCATATTCATGTATAGCATTTTGTACTGTGTGTTGGTCCAGGCAACAGGAATATCACCGCCATGAATGATGTCTTTTTTTCCAAGCGGATAGTTGTTGGGATTGAGCGTGATCAACACCCTGATGTTCCTGTTCCTGCGCGGACTGGGTTGCCAGCCATACCATTCATTGATGGGAGCCGTATAGTGCGTGGGCAGGCGGTGCGTGGCAACATGTTTGTTATCATCAACAATGAGCCGGGCCGGCAGGGGAGGCCAGCTGTTATTATAAAATACGGCATCACCAAAAAAGTGTACAAACCAGGGCCAGTGTGTGGTGCCATCGTTATAACCTGCTACATGAAATCCCAGCCATGCGCCGCCCTGTTCCATGTAAGTTTGAAAGGCTGTGCGCTGTGCTTCGGTTTGCGGAAAATCGTTCAGCCAAAGAACGACCTGGTATTTTTTTAGCGCATCGTTGCAATTTTCCCAGTTGGAGGTGGTGTCAAACGCAAAGTTTTTCCGCGCTGCCAGGTCTGCGTAAAAGCGAATGGCATCATAGGCGAAATCAACATGGTCCCGCTCTACGGTGTTGGAGTAAAAGGCGAGTACACGGTAACAGGGATGGACGGGTGCAGTACGCGGCTTGTTTACTTCCTTGTAAATATCATCGATCGCCAGGTTCATGGCTGAATCAACACCCGTAAAGAGCCGCTGGTCTTCGCGATGCCAGGGATGGCCCTGCCTGAAATCCCACCAGCGGTATTCGATTTTCGAAAATTCGGAAGTTGTTCCTATACCCAAAGGTCGTTCGTAATAATGATCACTGATAAAACTGTAATGGCTACCTGAAACGGTTATACGCCAGTTGAAATTTACCTGGTAATGATGGCCTGAGTCGTTTGTGGGAATATCAAAAAAGCCTTTGCCGGTGAGTGTACCCGTGGCCGGGTCGGCATAAGTAAGGGTAAAACGGGGTTGATGAAGGGCGCTTTTGAGCCGAAGGAATAATTCCGTTTGTGCGGTACTGTAACCGGCAGGCGAAAATTGCCGCTGATAGCTAACCCGGCCATTGTGCATAGGAAGAACACGAAACGACTGGGCACCTGCACTGGTTCGAATCAAAACCAGCAATATAATAAGGGCGAGGTGCCTTAAATATGTTCTGCGCATAGGCAGCAAATATCCAACACATTTGGCCGGTGAGCAATTTTTGTACCACTACAATTGTACTACAGGCTCCCAAACAGGGGGGGCTCCCCTAATTTATATCAAACAAAAACTCTACAAGGTTTGTCTCTGTAGGCAATTCCAGTTTCTTCCTTACCCGGTAGCGGCTTATTTCAACTCCTCTTACAGAGATGCTCATCAACTGGGCGATTTCTTTTGTGGAGAGGTTCATTCGTAAATAGGCACACAATTTTAATTCATGCGGTTTTAGCGATGGATATCTTTCTTTCAGCACATTTAAAAAATCGCTGTGAACGTGGTTGAAATGATGTGAAAACTGTTCCCATTCATCATTGAGCTTTTCCTCATCACCTAATACTTTGAGTATCTTTTTTAATTCCGGCATTTCTTCTGCGGCTTTGCCGGATTTTTGCAGTTGCAGTAATTCTGTTTTTAGCTTCAGAATAAACTCCTTCTTTTGAACAAGGTTCATAGCAGAAGAAGCGAGCTCTGCATTTTTATGGGCTATCTCATTCTCAAGCTTTTCATTTTGTAAACGTATTATTTCTTTCTCCGACTTTTCTAACTCAAACTGGTGCTGATAGGCCATTTGTTTTTGCTCCTCCTCGTATTTTTTCTGATCGGCTAAACGGCGCTGCTCCTGTTTAACCTGGTGTTTTTTAGCCTGATACCTGAATAAACAATAAAGCAATAACACAATTATAAGGGCATATAAAATATACGACCATATGGTTCTATACCACGGCGGAGTAATGGCAAATGAATAACTGCATTCATCCGATATATTGTCACTGTTACTTTTTGCTTTTAACCGGAAGGTGTATGAACCCGCCGGCAGGTTGGTATAGTCTTTTTCGGGCTTTTTTGTCCATTCGCTCCAGCCTTTATCAAAACCTTCCAGATAATAGCTGTATTCAATACCTGGTTGCAGTCCATATAACGATGCAGAATATGAAAAATGAAAAGAGTTCCATGTATACGAAACGGCAGCTGTTTTCGCTTTTACGGCACTGTCATGGGTATCGTAACCGCCATATAAAACACTGTCTTTACCGGCAAATATTTTTACTGCCGTGATATACACTTTAAAGGGACGGATGTTTTGCCGGTACTTTTCATAATTAATATGATAAAAACCATTCTCAGCTCCAATAAAAATGTTCTGGTTGTTGAGCGGATAGATATTTTCAAAACCACTTAATATCCTGTTCTTTAATTCGGAGATATAAATAATAACCGGTTCTTTGGAACTATAATCCGCTACGCCAGGTAGTTTATCCTGCACAAACCAGATGTTGCCTTTGGCATCTTCTTTAAGGTATCTGATTGGTCTGTTGCCAAACACATGAGTATACGATGGGGAAGGAAACATAGTGCCTGATCTTTCATCGTATTCATAAATACCTTTTACTGTGGCTACCACTATCTTTCCCTTAATCTTAAAAACATGGTTGTTTAATGAAGAAGGCAAACCGTCTTTATCGGTAAACAACTTAATGGAATAATCCGGCAAGCTGATCTTATAAACTCCCCGGTAGGGGTGAGAGACCCATATATTTTTTTCATCGGTTTCGAGATACCGGGCCGATTCATTGAATTTATCAATGATGCCTTTTTCAATATAGTTTCCGTTATTATTCTCAAATAAGCGAACACCTCTGTAGTTACCGGCCGCAATTAATTGACTGGCTGAAGCCGGAAGTTGTTGAAAGGTCCAGAAACCCGTTTCTGCCGTCATCAAACGGACGCCATCACCCGAAATGCGCCAGCAACCATCATCCCGACCGGCAAGGATATTATTTCCCAATACACTCAGATTCCAGGTTTGGCCACCAAGCAATTGTTGAAGGTTATCAGGTAAAGTAGTAAAGTCATTTGTTTGCTGAAAGGGCAGCCGCAGTACGCCGGTCGACAAGGCAAAATACAGGTTGTTCCCCAATGCTTTTACACCATATCCGCCACCGTTATTAAAAGATGCCGGATTGATATGTTTTATGGCATTACCAAAAGCAATAAAGCTTAAGCCATTATCAAGCCCCAGCCAAATGTTGCTGGTTGCATCGCAAAACAGCCGGCGGATGGTATTGTTTTGCAATCCGCTTTTCGCCGAAATGTTTTCAAGCACCTGTCCTTGTCTGTTAATAAGATAAACCCCGTTGAAATAGGTACCCGCCAGAAAATGGTTCGCATCAATGGGTGTTAACGCCGTGAAGTGCTGTTGCCCGATCGTTGTACCTTTTAAATTGAACGGTTGCAACACATTATTGTATAAAAAATATAATCCGTTCCCGGGTGTAGAAATAAGGCTGGTATCCTTTCCAAAAGGGATCATATCAGTAATAAAAAAATCGGCAGGCAGGCTTTCCCTGCGTATAATGATTTCCCATTGCCCGTTTTTATAAGTGAGCACACCCGCTTTTTCATCATGGGCTATCAACTGGTTGTGGTGTTTGCGTAAAGAAAGCCATGAAGAAATGGGAGGGTGTGCAATAAACCGGTTATTCGACAGCCTGAAAATTTTGTAGGGAGTGCGGAAGAAAACCTCATCGCCCAGGGTTACAATATCCCATACGTCTGCAAAAGCTTTTTCGCTTTCAGGAAGCAGGTGTTTTAACGACGTGTAAACAAGCTTTCCGTCCTGGTCGGGGGCAAAATAGCCCAGTTCATCCTGGGCGCCGGCATATAATTTACCGTCCTTGCCAAACTCTATTGATCTTAATATAGTGTTGTTGGGAACAGGAAAAAGCTGCCATATTGTACCATTATATACCAGCAATCCTTCATTATTGGCTACATACATCCTGCCTTTACCATCCTGTTTGATCGCCCAGTTTTGTGTACCGCCATTATATTCCTGTTTTGAGAAATTTACTATTTCCCTTTGTCCAATAAACGACTGACCCTTGCCCTGTGTGGTAAAAAACAGCAGCAGCTTTAAAACAAGCCCAAACAAGGTACATCTGTTCGGTTTTATCATTTTCATATGGCAGATGTAGTACAGATGTAGTACTACATGCTCAAAAGTAACAATTTAAAAAAGATTGTGTAGTGCTGATGTAGTCTAAAAATTTGACCGTGCAGGCAGGCAAAATACCTTTACTGAAGGTTACACTTACCAGAAGTTACATACAGTTTTTAACATTACAGTTTTTAACGATTGCTGCCATTATGAGAAAATTATTATTATTCCCCCTTTTTTTAGGTTGCCCCAACCTGTTTAAACAATTCTTCCATTGTCATCCGGCTCTTATAACAATTTTTAAAATTTATCAGCACAAAGTGTCAAACAGTCTGGCTTCCTGGGTAAGCAACATACCTGATTTTATACAACATAAAATAACAATATGTATGAGACTAAAACTAAAGTTTTGGCTTAGCGCTGCGCTTATATTATTATATAGTGTGGTGTGCGCCCAAAGCATTACTGTAAAGGGAAAAGTCAGCAGTAAAGGCGGGGTGCCCCTTGAAGGCGCAACCGTATCGGTTAAAGGTGAAAATATTTCCGTTACTTCAGGCGTCGGAGGTATTTTCTCCATATTAGTTCCGCAAAAAGGTTCAACCCTTGTTGTTTCTTATGTAGGATTTGTATCGAAGGAACTGCCTGTTTCGGGAAGCGATGAACTGTATTTTGTTCTGGAACAGGTTGCGGCTGATCTGAAAGATGTTGTGGTAGTTGGCTATGGAACACAAAAGGTAACAAAGGTATCCGGCGCCATTTCTACATTAAAGTCTGCAGAAATTGAAAAGCTGAAACCTGTTCGTGTTGAAGAAGCATTGCAGGGTAATGTATCGGGTGTAAACGTTATTCAAAGTGGTTCGCCCGGCGCTAAACCTACTGTTTTAATAAGAGGCATTCCCGACCTGGGTGGTACCGACCCAACGGTTATTGTAGATGGCATTCAGCAAACTTTACAGGACCTGAACTCCATTAACCCGGGTGATATAGAAAGCGTAACGGTATTAAAAGACGCAGCAACAACTGCAATTTATGGTGTAAAGGGTGGCAACGGAGTAATTGTGATTACCACCAAATCGGGCCGTAAAAATCAAAAAACAGAAATTAACCTCAACAGCAGTTACAGCATTCAGGAGGTGATCAGCACCATTCCCGTATTAAACGCTACAGAATACGCGGCTATACTCAATGAAGGAAGCACGCTGTCGGGCGGCAATATTGTTTTTCAGGATCTGAGTGGCTTAGGCGCCGGTACCGACTGGCAAAAGGAGATTTTTAAAAAAGCGCCTGTACAAAACCATAACATTTCTGCCAGAGGCGGCAGTGAAAAGATAACTTACTTTCTTTCCGCTGGTTATTTATCGCAGGGAGGTATTGTTGGCGGTTATGATAAGTCGCGATTTAACCGGCTCAATTTTACCTCAAATGTTTCCTTTGATCTTTCGTCAAAACTCAAATTTATTGTTAATGCCACTTACCTGAATCTGAACGGAAAGGGTGTGCAGGAAAATGCTTTTAACAGCATCATCGGCAGCGCATTGAATTATGATCCCACCGTTCCGGTATACAATAACGTACCAAACACCATTGGGCAATACGGGTTCAGTTCTATAATTACCCGTGAAATTTATAATCCGCTTACTAAACTCGAAAACACCTGGAACCAGAATATTGGTCATAAACTGTATGGCAAGTTCGAGCTGCAATATGAAGTGATAAAAAATTTAAAGCTTACTGCCCGCCTGGGATACACAAAGTATGATGGCAATGCAAAGAGTTTTGACCCGCTCGTATTCTGGGGATTAAATAATACGGGCAATACATTAAATGCCGATGGAACTACAATTGCCGGTTTTCATAACAGTGTAACACACGACAAATCCACTGCCGGGCAACTGGTTTATGAAGGGTTTGCCAACTACAATTTTCAGTTGGCTAACGGCCATGATTTCGACATAACAGCCGGTATTAACTTCAATAAAGGCATAGGTAATGCAGCAGGAGCAAGCAGGCAGGATGTACCCTATAACTCATGGGAGTTTGCCGACTTTACTGCCGCCACCGGAACAACCGCCAACAATAACACGAACGGATTGCGCGGGTATTATTATCAGTATGTAAACAGGCATGCCTCGGGTTTTGCACGGCTGAATTACGACTACAGGGATAAATACCTCGTTTCATTTACCGGAAGAAGAGACGGCTCGTATGCATTTGGTACAGAAAATAAGTTTGGTAATTTTTACTCAGGTTCAGTTGGCTGGGTAGTGACCAATGAACCCTTTTTTAAAGTTGATCTCATTAATAGTTTGAAAGTTAGAGCAAGCTATGGTTCTGTGGGCAGTGATAATAACCTCGATCCCAAAAGGGTGCTGGTAACCATTCAAACAGATTATCTTTCATCACTCTACGGATCGGGTAATAGTATCGGTTATACGTTCGGCAATACGTTTTATCCCGGCGCTACCGTTGCCTCGGTTGCCAACAATGCTCTGAAATGGGAAAAACAAAATCAATGGAATGCAGGTTTTGATGCAGCGTTCCTGAGCAACAAACTCAACCTGAGTGCCGATTATTTTGAAAAAAGGACCGAAGGCCTGTTGTTTACACCTATAGCATCGGGTTATTTGGGCACTATTCCTCCGCCTATTGCCAACATCGGCAGCACCAAAAGCAGCGGCATAGACATTACTGCCGGCTTTAACACCAACATCACAAAAGATATCAGGTTCACCTCATCGATAACCTTTACCAAAGCCACCAATAGGGTGATCCAAACTTCTGAAGATAGCTCCTGGGTTACAGGTGGCAGTTACTTCAATGGTCAATCGCAGTCTGTTACCGTATTTGCACCAGGTAAAACGCCGGCCGCTTATTATGGTTACAAAACCAATGGGCTGTTTCAAACCTGGGACGAAATTGCAAAATCACCCACTCAAACCGGGGCCCAGCCCGGCGATATAAAATTTGCTGACCTCAATGGCGATGGAAAAATTGATGCGGGCGACAGGACCATTATCGGAAACCCCTTCCCTGATTTTACCATGGGGCTTTCTGTTGGCGTTACTTACAAAAACTTCGACTTAAGCGCATTTACATATGCTTCGGTTGGCAATGATGTGTTCATGGCTTTTGAAAGAAATGATAACTATACCAATAAGTACCGGGCCGTATTAGGCAGATGGACAGGTACCGGAAGTACCAATGATGCTAATCATCCGCGGTATTCATTTACAGATGCCAACAATAACAGCCGGGTATCTGACCGGTATGTGGAAGATGGTTCATTTGTAAAGATCAAAAACATACTGTTGGGTTATACTTTGCCATCAACAAACATTACTAAACTGTTCAGAAGTTTGCGCGTATACGCCCAGGTAAAGAATGCTTTTACCTTCACGAAATACGCCGGTTACGACCCTGAAATTCCAAACTCAGGCCTTTTAGATACCGGTATCGACCGGGGCGCTTACCCGCAGGCAAGGTCTTATACCATTGGGCTTGATATCAAATTTTAATTTCTCTATTAAAATGTAACAGATGAAAAAGTTTAGTATTATATATATAGCAATAATGCTGATGGGGCTTGGCTCATGTAAGAAATGGGTTGAGTATGATCCGCACGACGACTTTGTAATTACCGAGATAGATTACCTTAAATCGGAAGCTGATTACCGCGCCATGGCAGTGGGTGTTTATTCGCCGTTGCAATGGCTGAACCAGGTAGTGCCGGTAAGTGATATTGCGTCGGACGATGCGGTATCGGGTGGCGAAAGTGCAGCCGATGTATTATCGCTTCAGCAAATAGATGATTTTACTTACTATCCGGTTAATTCAACACTCGCAGATCTGTGGCAGGTAAGCTACGAGGGCATAAACCGCGCGAACTATTTACATCAGTATAAAGAGAAAAACCTGGCAGGCCAAACCGTGAACTTTGCCGGTAAAGAAGCGCTGTACGGCGAAGTATATTTTTTGAGAGCATATTTTTATTTCACGCTCGTAAAAATGTTCGGCGATGTTCCCTTGTTTACTGATCGAAGGCTAACATTGTCAGACTCACGAAAATTGAAAAGGGCTGACAAAACAGAAGTATATAAACAGATTGAACAGGACTTAACCGCGGCCATTGCCGTTTTACCTGCCGTGCAATCTGAAAAAGGCAGGGTTACCAAATATGCCGCACAGGCGCTGTTGGGTAAAGTATACCTGTACCAGAACAAATATACCGAGGCCGCTTCGATGCTTGAAAATGTTATTACATCCAATGCCTTTACACTGGTGAGTGATTTCGGCGCTATTTTTTTACAGAGCGGAGAGAATGGCCCCGAATCGGTGTTTGAAATTCAATATTCAAACGGACAAGGCACTTACGACTGGAATCATGTAACACGAGGACAGGGTAATTTTGCTGTTCAGCAATGCGGTATCAGGGGATTAAATGGCGCCGGCAGCATGCCCTATGCGCCCGGATGGAGCACCAATTTGCCAACACAAAATCTTACAAATGCCTTTGAAGCCGGCGACCAGCGAAAAGCGGTAACCATTCTTGATATTGAAGCCTATAAGGCAGCCAATCCTTCTTTTAACATAACCTATCAGGTGGCGCCCTACAGGAATACCGGCCTGTACAATCAAAAGTACCTTCCGCACAAAGGTGAAACATCGGGTCAGGTTGAATTAAACTATCTCAATAATTACAGGACCATTCGTTATGCCGATGTATTGCTGATGGCCGCTGAAGCCAACAACAAGGCAACAACTACTAACGATGTGAAAGCAAGGACCTATTTAAACCTTGTGCGGCGCCGGGCTTTTGGCGATCAGTTGCACGATATAACGGCAGGCAGTTCTGCCTTATATGATGCTATTTTGAATGAACGACGCCTGGAACTGGCTATGGAAGGAGAACGTTTTTTTGACCTGGTAAGAACAGGCAGGGCATCAACAGTGCTGGGGCCGCTTGGTTTTGTAACCGGCAAACATGAACTGTTTCCCATACCACAAACCGAAGTAGATGGCGGTTTATCACAAAACGACCGTTATTAATTTACCTAAAAAATTGTTTATGCAGAAATATATAATGGGCCTGGCAATACTGACCGCATTTGTTGCCGGATGTCATAAAACAGATTATTCATTTGGCAACATTAAAACACCAACCGGTCTGAATGTAACCGCGATAGTTGCCGGTGCCGATTCAGGTAATCCCAACGGCAATGGTTCAGGTAATGTAGCGATAACAGTTACAGCTACGGATGCACTTTCTTATAAAATTGATTATGGCGATGGAACGGGCAGTCTGGAACCATCGGGTATTGTAACCCATAAATACACCGGTACAGGCACCAGTACCTACACCATAACAGTAAAAGCCATTGGCACTGCCGGCGCCATGACTTCGATCAGCAAACAGGTTACTGTATTTGTAGCCTTTTCACTGCCCGACGATATTTTGCAAAATCTTACCAATGGCAGCAGTCGTGTTTGGATAACTGATCAGGATGCTTCGGGGCATTTTGGCGTGGGCCCCAACGCTGAATTTTCGCCCATATGGTATGCGGCTTCACCCAATTCCAGGGAGGCGTGCGCCTATGATGATGAGATCACATTTTCAAAAGATGCAGCTAACAGGGTGTTCATGACTGTTGACAACAAAGGCGCTTCTTTCTCTATAGCCGTAGCCACCTCGTTCTATGGCCTGAGCGGTGGTGATGATTGCTATTCGCTCAATGCCGGCGGCACAAAACAATTGTCGTTTATGACGGCTACCTCGGGCTCCACTTCGGCCAATTCAAGGCAAATTGAGTTTATTGTTCCGGGCAATGGTATCATTAATTTTGGTACCGGTGGAACGAAATATGAAATACTGTCTGTAACCGAATCAACTATGCATTTACGCAATATCGGAGCTGATGGAAACGCATGGTATCAAAAACTAAAAGTGAAATCCTGATGATAATGAAAATGGTAAAAGCAATCGGCAGTTCGCTTCTTATTATATCAACGCTTGCATGCGGCAAAAAGGGAGGGGATGAGGGAAACAGCACCCCTCCGTTAAACCTTTCAGTTACTGCAACGGTAAGTACCGACAACAGCGGCAATGTGTCGTTCACCGCTGCTGCCACCAACGCCGTATCCTATGATTTTGATTTTGGCAATGGCGTATTTCAACTGGTACCATCGGGCATTGTTACCTGGCGCTACACGGCCTCGGGCACCTACACGGTGAATGTAATTGCAAAAAGTGCAGGTGGCCAAACCATATCAAAATCAATTCAGGTGACTGTTGCCGTTGCACAATCTGTTGTTTGGTCAGATGAATTTGATACACCCGGAGCGCCCAACAGCGCAAAATGGGGGTACGATCTGGGCGCCGGCGGCTGGGGTAATAATGAATTACAGTATTACACCAGCAGAACCGACAATGCAGTGGTATCGAACGGCACACTGAAAATCATTGCCAAGGCTGAAAATTACAGTGGCAGCGCTTATACCTCTGCAAGATTATTGTCAAAAGACAAGTTCTCTTTCAAATATGGAAAGATCGAAGCAAGGGCAAAAATACCTGCAGGGGTGGGCACATGGCCTGCCATCTGGATGCTGGGAAATAACATCACCACGGCAGGATGGCCGGCCTGCGGTGAAATAGATATCATGGAACACGTAGGAAGGGAATTGAATAAAATTTATGGAACGGTGCATTATCCCGATCACTCCGGCGGTAACGGTGTTGGCAACACCGTTATTATTTCGAACGCTACCACCGAGTTCCATATTTACACCATGGAATGGTCGGCCACTTCGATAAAGTTCTTTGTCGACAACCAGCTTTTCCATACGGTGAGCAACAATAGTGGTTTACCATTCAATCAAAATTTTTTTATTATCCTGAATGTAGCTATGGGAGGCAACTTTGGCGGGCCGGTTGATGCGGCATTTACTTTGGCTTCCATGGAAATTGATTACATCAGAGTTTACCAGTAAACACACACAGATGAAATTCTTAAGTTATAGGCTTATAGGTATTGTTTTTACATTTCCTGCATTGGCGCTGTTTTCGCAATGTAGAGATGCAAGCGGCAGGTCGGCAGTAAGTGAACCGGCAAAGATGGATCGGAAGGAAGTATTCTTTGATGATTTTTCGGGCCCCGGCCTCGATACATCAAAATGGAATGTGGAGATCACCGGCATGCATTTCAACAACGAATTACAGGCCTATGTAGACTCTGTGAATGTGTTGCAGTTTGTAAGCGGAACCGAAGCTGAAGGGGCCGAAAACGGAGCGGCATTATTTACGCCGGGGTTCGTGCCGGGATACACAACAGGCGATGGCCGCAAATTTGATTTTATTTCAAGCCGCATCAATACAAGAAATAAAGCAGAATTTACATATGGAACGGTATCGGCAAGAATTAAGCTCACCGAAGGAGCAGGATTATGGCCGGCCTTTTGGATATTGGGAACAGGGCAATGGCCCGAAACGGGCGAAATAGATGTGATGGAATATGTGGGTGAAAAAGATTGGGCAAGCGCAGCCGTGCACGGACCTAAATACAGTGGCGATGCAGGCCTGGTTAACAGGTTGTATTTTGCCGATAGCAGCAATGCTACACAATGGCATATTTATTCGGTTGACTGGAAACCCGACAGCCTTATCTTCAAATACGATGGCATCACTATGTTCAGGGTAACCAAACCAATGACTGCCTTTTTTGGACCCTGGGCATTTGACAATCCCAAATATCTCATTCTGAATTTTGCAGTAGGCGGCATTTATCCATTTAAAATAAACGGCATCAAAGAACCGTACTACGGACTATCTGCCGCAACGCTGCAGGCTATAAAGGAAGGCAAAAGCAGGATGTTGGTTGATTGGGTGAAGGTATCAGCAAACAAGTGATGAAACTGGATGTATAATACCAATGCATTTCTACGGACCGGCCCCGACATGTTGGGGCCGGTTCTTTTATTGTGCGCCCGGCATCAGGAATCTCAATGGTTTGAATCCAATAGTCCTGCAATGGCATGTTATATGTGTTACATAAGGACGTACAGATAGATGATCGCCTCGTAAGGCCTCCACTCGTAAGGCCTCCAATTAATTGGATTGTTTTTTCCGGGTTGTGCGTTGATGTGTCAATTCCACCCCTCATTTATACGAATTATCCCCCTTCTAACGGTTGAAATTGTTTAGAAATTTAACTGTCCCATACACACATATCCACCCCGTCATATATCCTATTCATTCCTTAATTCTTAATAGCTGCTTATGAAATTGATCCTTATTCGTTTTGCTCTTTTTTGTGGTACACTGTTGCTGACGTGTTCGTCAAAAGCTGTACCTGGCAAAACAACGACTGATCCATGCCATGCCCACTGGCTTGCCCAAAAGTATACCGGCACCGTATTCGACAATACCAATTCACCCGTAGCAGGGGCTTTGGTAAAAGTGGTTGGGACCGGTATAACTGCAAACACCGGCCCGAACGGCGTTTTTACCATCGAGGCAAATTCCGGCGACACCATTATTATTTCCAAAGCCGGTTTTAAAAACAAAGAATATGTGCTGGGCGAAGACGTTTCCTTTTCCATTGCACTGGATTATGAATATACAGTGGTGCCACTGAAAAATCCGCAGGCTGTTCAGTTGCCCTATTCAACAGTGCCTCAACAGCTGGCCGTTGCATCATCAGATGCGGTGTATAACAATGACCTCATAAAATCGCCGGTTACAAGTTTTGGAAATGCCCTCGCAGGCAGGATGGCCGGTTTACAGACCTTTCAATTTTCCGGCCTGCCGGGTTCTGATGGCGCTTCTTATAATTTAAGAGGCCAAACACCGGTGATTATTGTAGATGGTGTAGTCACTGGCCTTACGCAATTTGACCTGGAAGAAATTGAATCGGTTACTGTTTTGAAAGATGCCAGTGCCATGGCCATGCTGGGCGTAAGCGGTTCGAATGGCGCCATTGTGGTAACTACTAAAAAAGGTATTGAGGGAAAGGCGCAGGTTTCATTGACCGTACAAACAGCCCCTCAGCAGCCACTCGGTTATCCGAAGGCCGTGAATGCTTACGATTATGCCCGCTTGCATAATGAGGCGCTTCGCAACGATGGCATCGACAGTGCCAATTCGGGGTTATATTATTCTCAAACGGCCCTGGATGCTTATCAAAACCATTCCGATCCTTACAGTTATCCCGATGTGAATTACTGGAAAGAGATCACGAAGAACTCTTCCACGCTGAATCGCTACACATTGAGCACAAGGGGTGGGAACAAGTTCGCAAAGTATTTTGTTTCGGTAGAACATGTGAACCAATCGGGATTTTTTAAAACGGTCGACAGCAATTCCTATAACACCAATAATAATTTCAAAAGCTATGTCATTCGCTCGAATGTTGATGTAAATATTACACCCAAACTCACCGGTGGCATTTATTTACTTGGCCGCATTCAAAATGCAAACGAGCCCGGTGTAACAACCAGTTCCATTCTTTCCAGTTTACTGATTACACCGGCCAATGCATATCCTGTGTTAAACCAGAACGGCTCTTTGGGTGGCAGCCAGATTTACCAAAACAATATCTGGGCGCAAACGGTCGCATCCGGTTATCGCCAGAATTACAAAAGAGATGTGCTGGTGAATGTTTACCTGAAACGTACGCTGAATGAATTATTACCCGGTTTGTATACCAAAGCCAAAGTAGCCTATTACGGAAGCCTTTCTGAAACGATCTACCGCGGAAAATCATTTGCCGTGTATCAAAAGAACGGAGCGTCATATACGCAATTCGGCACTAATGGTACGCAGGGGAATGGGAATGGTATCGATTATCAGAGCAGGCTCGATTATGAAGAATTCAGCCTCGGCTACGACAAAACGATCAATGACGATCATGGTATCAATGCCATCGTGCTGGTTAACCGCGATAATTATTCAAATGGTTACGACCTGCCCTATACCATCACAGGAACTTCGGGGCGCGTTGCCTATAATTATAAAGGCCGGTATATGATCGATGCCAGTTGGGGCATCAACGGCTCGAACAGGTATCCTGACAACGGCAAAACCAAACGGGGCTTTTTCCCCGCCATTGGTTTGGGATGGAATATCGACCAGGAAGCATTCATGGCCAACGTTCCATTTGTATCGGCTTTGAAATTATATGGCTCTTATGGCAAAACAGGATGGGATAAGCCCGGGTACTTCGTATACTATCCCCGTTTTTATGATGGCCCCGGTTATTACTATGGTACCAGCACCGGTGGCGTTACCACCATCACCGAAGGCACCCTTGCCAACCCCAACATTACTTTTCAAAAAGCCAACAAATTGAATATTGGCCTCAGCGGCAGCGTGCTCAAAGATCAACTGGCCTTTAAAGTAGAATATTACCGCAACAAGTATTACGACATTTTAATGCAGCGTGGCCAAAACAGCACGTTGCTGGGGAACGATTATCCTGATGAAAACATTGGAAAGAACCGGTATTTTGGCTGGGAAGGCCAGGTAACCTGGCGGCAAACCAGTAACAAACTGCAATACTTTATCGCTGCCAATGTTTCAACCATTGGGTCCAAAGTGCTTTATGCCGATGAAGTTGACAAGCCTTATGACTGGATGAAAAGAACAGGGCAGCCTGTTTCGCAGCTTTTCGGATACATTGCCGAAGGATTGTACCAATCACAGAACGAGATCAACACCCATGCAACCACCGTTGGTTATAAACCCCAATTAGGAGATATCAAATACAAAGATCTGAATGCCGATGGTGTTATCGATCAGAACGACAGGGCCGCAATCGGCACTACCAAACCGCTTTTCTTTTATGGAATTTCGGTTGGCGTAACCTGGAAAGGTTTCGACATCAGCGCTGTGCTGCAGGGTGTAAGAAACTACCAGGCTTACATGGCCGGAGACTATTACTGGGCTTTTCCGATCAATGGTTTAGGCCAGGCATGGAGGGAGAACCTGGGTCGGTGGACGCCCGACAATGCAGCCGGCGCTACGTATCCCCGTTTAAGCTATGGCGCTAATACTAATAACTATGTTGGGTCATCGTACTGGTTACGGAACGACAATTTCATCAGACTGAAAAATGCAGAGATCGGCTATTCGTTACCGCAATCGCTGATCGGTAAAATACGATTACAAACCGTGCGGGTGTTTGCCAATGGATATAATCTATTGACATGGGCTACTTCTGATTTCAGTGACAGGGATCCTGAGGCTTATTACGGCGGTTATCCTGTTCAACGATTGGTAAACTTTGGTATCAACATTAAATTTTAAGAGGGCGGCTTATGAAAAATTCAATTTTATTCCTTTCAATCTTCGCGTCGGGACTACTGGTAATAACCGGCTCCTGCAGAAAATATGAAACCCAGCCCAAAGACTGGTTTACGTACGAACAAACATTCGACTCGCTTGATAAAAATGGTACAGTAACGGCCTATGACCTGAATAACATCTATACCTACCTGCCCGGTGGCTATAACCGGGTTGACCTTGACTTCCTGGATGCCGGTACAGATGATGCCCTGCCTTCGAGGATCAACACAACGGTAGAGAACTATTCAAAGGGTACCGTTAGTCTTAGCAACAACCCCGATCCTTATTGGGGTACTGCTTATTATGGCATTCGCAGGGCCAATATTTTTCTGAAATATGTTGTCAGAACGCCCATTTCGGCTACCAACATGCAATACTGGAAAGCCGAAGCAAGGTTCTTAAGAGCTTATTTCTATTGGGAGTTACTGAAAAGATATGGTGGCGTACCGCTGCTGGGCGATACGGTATTGGGATTGAACGACAATATCGAAATTCCACGCGCCACCTATGCCGAAACCGTTGATTATATCGTAAAAGAATGCACGGTTATCAAAGACAGTTTACGTGCCGACCCGGCCGCCGATGCAGAGTGGGGGCATGCTTCGAAGGGAGCAGCCGTTGCCCTGAAATGCCGCGTATTGCTGTATGCTGCAAGCCCGTTATTTAACGGAGGCGGTGTTGAAAGCGATGCAACGAAAAAAGCGTTGACCGGTTACCCCACCGCCGATGCCACCCGCTGGCAAAAAGTGGCAGATGCGGTAACAGAGTTTAAAGCGTTGGGATATTTTAATTTAGTTACCAGTGGAACGGCGCCGGCAGGTTTTATCAACGTGTTCATCAATAAAAAAAATACCGAGATCATTTTTGCAAAGCAGAACTCCCTTAGCTCCACCTTCGAAACCTATCAATCGCCTGTTGGCTATATAGTTTCAAATGTGCAAAGCTATGGGCTTACCAGTCCGTCGCAAAACCTGGTAGATGCATTTCCCATGAAAAACGGATTGCCTGTTACCGATGGAGCTTCGGGTTATAATGCCGCCGCTCCTTACACGGGAAGGGATCCGCGCCTGGATGCCACTGTTTTTTATAATGGACTTACCTGGTTGAACCGCACCGTGCAAACCTGGCAGGGAGGCGCCGATAAGCCCGATAATCCAACAAGGGCCCAGATACAAACGAGAACAGGGTATTACCTGCGGAAATTCCTGGGCAACTTTACAACAAGCACCGCCTTCTCGAACCAGAGCCACAATTTCCCCATTTTCAGATTTGCAGAAATTCTGCTCACCAATGCCGAAGCATTGAATGAATTGGGGCAGGTTGAAAATGCGGTGGCAGAGATTATAAAACTAAGAGCGCGCGCCGGTATTACTGCAGGCAGCGGTAGCCGTTATGGCATCAGGACTGGTATAACGCAAACAGAAATGAGTGATCTTATAAGAAATGAACGCCGTATTGAACTCGCTTTTGAAGAACATCGTTTTTGGGATATACGCCGGTGGAAAATTGCCGGTCAGGTGATGAACGCACCCATTACCGGTATGAAAATCACAAATGGAACGCCGCTTACGTACCAAATAGTAACCGTGGCGAACCCGGTTTTCCAAAACAGGTTATACCATATGCCCATTCCTTATGACGAAATATTGAAAAACTCAAAACTGATCCAGAATGAAGGATGGTAACCGGGGCAGTATGGATTTAAAAAACTTCTTCAAATAGCTAATATGATGAAACGCATAATATACATTATTCTTCCGGTACTGCTGGCAGGAGTAACTTCCTATGCCCAGATGAAGGTAACCGGTATTGTTACAGATTCAAGTGGTTCGGGGGTTGTTGGCGCCAACGTCGTTGAAAAAGGCATATCGGGTAACGCAACCTATACCAATGCTTCCGGGCGATTTACACTTACATTAAGAGGCACTTCCAATACGTTGACGATTTCGATGGTGAGTTTAGAAACACAGGATGTGAAAGTGGGTACCGGTGAGGTGCACGTGATCATGAAAGCCAACGGAGGCGGCTTGTCGGATGTTGTTGTAGTTGGTTACGGACGGCAGAGAAAAGCAACGCTGACCGGGGCGGTAAGCGTTGTTGCCGGCAAGGAACTGCGTGATAACCCTACTGCCAGTGTTCAGAACACATTGGCTGGCAGGCTGCCCGGTTTTTTTTCGCAACAAACTTCGGGTAAACCGGGCTCCGATGGGGCGGAATTTTATATTCGCGGTGTCAGTTCCTATAATGACGGCAGCAACTCGCCGCTGATCGTAGTAGATGATATCGAATTTAGCTATGAACAATTCGCCAGGCTCGATCCCAATGAAATTGAATCGTTGTCTATTTTAAAAGACGCTTCTACAACGGCGGTGTATGGTGTACGCGGCGCCAATGGGGTAGTGCTGGTAACTACAAGAAGAGGTAAGCTCAGCGCTCCTCAAATTGCTTTCCGGGGTGAAACCAGCCTGTCGCAGCCCGATATTATGCCGCATTATCTCAACGCCTGGGAATCGGCCACCCTGTATAACGTGGCAAGAAAAAATGATGGACAAACGCCTTATTTTACCGATGCAGATCTGGCCGCTTACAGGGACCATACCGATCCTTACGGGCATCCTGATGTGAACTGGAGAGAGGTATTGTTCAAAAAATTCAGCCGGCAATACCGCGGTAATTTCGATATATCGGGTGGTACCGAAAAAGTGAAGTATTTTATTTCTGCCGGGTATCTTTACCAGGACGGTATGGTAAAGAATTTCAGCAGCAAGGTAGGAGTGAACAACAACTACTATAACCAACGTTACAACTATCGCTCGAACCTCGATATCAAAGTGACCGGAACGACCGATCTGCGGTTAGACCTTTCAGGTAATATCAGTCAGATCAACGTGCCACAGATAAACAGTCCGAACGGCTATAACGACCTGTTCTATGATTACAGCAGCTTTTTAACCCTGGCGCCCTTTGCCTATCCTGTGTATAATCCCGATGGATCGTTTGGGTACAGCCAGTGGCAAAAAAGCCCGGGTGTAGGCGGCACTGCCTACGACGCAAACAATGTAGTGGGCCGGTTGACCTACCTTGGTTACACAAGAACATTCGAGAATAATATGAACCTGGCCGGCGTGCTCAATCAGAAACTCGATTTTATTACCCGCGGCCTTTCATTAAAAGGTACCCTTTCGTATGCCTCCAGCTATGGTGATCCGGATAATAAAAATAACGTTAGTATGATCGGCGGCGATTTCCCTTCTTTTATTTACGACCCTGTTGCCAATACCTACACGGCGCGCAACACGAATATTTACCGGGTTCGCCGGTTGATCCGCGGCTCTTCCAACGGCGGTACAATTCGCAACGTCAATACCCAGGTAGCGCTTAATTACGACAGAACCTTCGGGAGCGACCACCATACGTATGCATTGTTCATGATGAGCCAGAATTCGGTATGGAAAGGTAACAGCAACGCCAATTATAACTTCATACCCAATAATTTCCGTGGCTTCACCGGAAGAATAGGGTATGATTTCCATTTGAAATACCTGTTTGAATTTAACGGCGCGTATAATGGGTCTGACCGTTTTGCCAAAGGGCATCGTTTCGGATTCTTTCCCGCAGCGTCTGCAGGATGGAATATTTCGGAAGAAAATTTCTTTAAGGACAATGTTCATTTTGTAGATCGCCTGAAACTGCGTGCTTCGTATGGCCTGGTGGGTAACGATAAGATAGGTAGAAAGTATTCTTACTATTATCTGCCTGTCTGGACCAATCCTGGTGGTGTGGTGTATTTCGGTAACCCCAATAGCAATAGTAGCGCTGCTATATATGAAGGGACGCTTGGTAATTCCAATGTGACCTGGGAGAAAGAAAAGAAACTTGACGTTGGTATGGATATTGCCTTCTTTGGCAATAAGCTGACGGCTACTTTCGACTACTTTAATAACAACCGGTACGATATCCTTACCGAGAGAAGTTCATCGATGTCAGGCGCTTTCGGCCAAAGCCTTCCGCCGGTGAACCTGGGCCGGGTAAACAACAAAGGGATAGAAGTAGAAGTGAACTATACCGACAGGATCAACAAAGATTTCAGCTATACTGTGAAGGGTACCTATTCCTATGCGAAAAATAAAATACTGGAACAGGACGAACCTTCTTATAAATACGACTGGATGGCCTATACCGGTCATAGCATCAACATGCAAAGGGTATATACATGGATCGGCTTTTACCAGGACGCCGATGACATCGCAAAAAGTGCGAAGCCCGGACAAACCGTACGTCCCGGCGACTTAAAATATGCCGACCTGAACGGCGATGGCATCATCGATGGCTACGATCAGAAAGTACAGGGCTACGCAGATATTCCAAATACAACAGCAGGTATTCAGATCAGCGTTCGTTACAAAGGATTTAATGTAGGCGTATTTTTCCAGGGAGCTGCCAACTTTTATGTTCGTGGCGGCGGCGAAGCCGTTCAGGCTTTCAGCTCGAACCTCACTTCCGTTCACCAACAGGCATGGACACCTGAGCTTGGCAACAATGCCAAATATCCACTGCTCACCTTCATTCCCGGCATCAGCGATTCGCGTGCAAATGTGTCAACGTTCTGGCTGCTGCCCGGCGACTATATCAGGTTGAAAACAGCCGAAATAGGATACAGTTTGCCGATATCATGGGTGAAAAGGATACGGATGAGAGATATCAGGATCTACAGTAATGGATACAACCTGCTTACGTGGACAAAACTGAGCAAACTGTACCAGCTCGATCCGGAGATCAAGACAGGTACCGACCGGGTGACCTATCCGCCTCAACGTACGATCAACTTTGGTGTAAGCGCTACTTTTTAATCCATGACACATCAAAACATTAATTCTTATGTACAATTATAAAAGGCATATGAAGAAGTTACTGACCATACTGGCTGTAGGAAGCATTTTTGTTTCCTGCACCAAATCGGAAGGCTTTTTGGAGAACAAGACGGCCGGCCTCGATGAAACACAGGTGTTTTCCGACAGTCTTCGCACCATTCAGTTTTTGAATGGAATTTATAGCGACATTGGTTTCTCGTTCAATAAAGGGAGGTGGGACACGCACGGAAATACCGAACAATCGGTAGATGATGGCGAGTATGGCTTTAGTGCCGCTTACCGCCCTTCGGTGATGTTGTACCAGGGTACCTTATCGGCCACCAACCTGGGCACCACCGGCCCTACGATGATCGACTTTTGGTCGGTACCCTATACCAATATCCGCAGGTGCAATATGCTGTTGAAAAATCTTCCTGCTACGCCTTTATCGGCAGCGATGCAATCGAGAATGAAAGGAGAAGCAAAATGCCTGCGTGCCTGGTATTACATGCAGTTGATGAGTGCTTATGGCGGCGTGCCCAATGTGGGCGATTCGATATTCGTTATAACCGACAATCTGAATTTTCCCCGCTCGGATTATGCCGACCTGGTAACCTACGTTTTAAACGAATTGAATGAGGCAGAAGCGTTGCTGCCAACACCGGGAGCTGGTTTCCCGGCAGGATATGATAACCTCGATTACGGACGCGTGACCAAAGGCACCTGTTTGGGATTGAAATCAAGATTGTTATTGTACGCTGCCAGTCCGTTGTTCAATGGCGGCGCCAATACCACCGATGCGAACATCGCCAAAGTGGTAAGCTATCCAACATACAGCGTAAGCCGTTGGCAGGCTGCTGCCGATGCGGCCCAGGCAGTGATCAGTTCGGGCTATTATTCTTTGCATGTCGACAATACGACCCAGGCGGGATTCGGGTTCTATAAAATGTTCATTACACGCGTAAACAATGAGATCATATTCGGAAGGTACCGGCCAGGCAATAAGGATTTCGAGGGTTTTTACAACCCGCCAACACGCAGTGGTCAAAATTACACAAGAGCAACGCATAACCTTGCCGTATGTTTTCCGATGATAAACGGGAAAGCCATTTCCGATGCTACTTCAGGCTATGATGCCGCTAATCCTTATGCAAACAGGGACCCACGGTTCCGTTATACGTTGATCTATAACGGCAGCAGGTATGCTACCAATTCGAATACGCAGGGTTTTGTGTGGACGTTTACGGGAGTCCCGGGAAATCCAAACGGCGAAACCAATGATAAATACGCGCCAGGAACGAATACGGGGTACTATATACGTAAAATGTGCGACAGCTCCGTAGCGCAGGGTGGGAGTGCCGCCGGTCCCGACAGGACCTGGCCCCTTATGCGTTATGCCGAAATGCTGTTGAACTATGCCGAGGCGATTAATGAAACCGGTCAAACATCGTTGGCTTACCCCAAACTGGCCGAGTTGCGTGCAAGAGCAGGAATCGATCCCGGCAGCGACAACATGTATGGTATGAATAGCAACATGACGCAGGCCGAAATGCGCGCCTTCATTCAGAACGAAAGAAGAATTGAATTGGCGTATGAAGATCATCGCTGGAACGATATACGCCGCTGGAAGATCGCGATGACTTTATACAATGGCGGGCCAAACGGGTATAACACCTGTATGCATGTGACCCGTGTGGGAACCGGCGGTGACCTGACCACCGGCATTGGATTATCCTTTACCTACGCGGTTGAAAATACCATTCGCCAGCACGTATTCCGTCCTGAAATGTACCTGTTGCCGATACCGGATGTTGAAATACGGAAAATGCCTTTGATGATACAGAATCCGGGCTGGTAGCAGCTTTGATTTTTCTATTCATATAACAGTTGTTCAGGCCGGGAAGATCTTTCTTCCCGGCTTTACATCAAACAAGCAATGTGACCGGTTACATTCCTTATTTCAATATGGGTTTTATAGTTTTATAAATTTTAGCGATTGGCCATTGGTATTAGCTATGGTTCCCCGCATATAATATATCCCCGCAGGTAATTGTTGCAACGAAAGGTTTAATTTGTTTTCTCCATAAAAAAGCCGGCTGCTAAAATGCATCACCGCTTTTCCACTCGCATTGAGGATGGTCCAGTCAGTATTCGTGTTTTGCCGGGCAATAACTTTAAGAATTGTATGGTCCGTCACAATGTTAGGCATAAGTAGGGCGCTGGCAATGTACATATTTAATGATGAAACCGGAGTCGTACAGGAATCTGCCGGCAAAACGCGCAGCTTTGCAGGCGCAGAAGTAAGTACACCGCATAACCCGCTTACCACCACTGAGTAATTGACAGAATCAGCTGCCACGATATTGGAAAGGGTATACGTATTAGAGATGGCGCCATTTATAGGCTGGTTTCCTTTTTTCCATTGATAGGTAAGAGCGCTGCCGCCGGCGTTAACAGAAAAAGTAACCGTTGAACCAACGCAAACCGTTGTTGATGCTGGTGGGTTATTAATAACTGTGGCTGCATTCACCGGTATTGTTATTTGTCTTGCAGGCCCCGTTCCACACACATTGGAAAGTGAAACAGATAAAGTATAAGAACCGGGTGTATTCCATGATACCGTATCAATGTTTTGTTTGAATACATTTGTTCCGCCACCCGATAATGACCAGTTGTAATTCAAGCCCTGCAATAACCCGGTGTTAAAAATGGAATTTGAATGTTGGCAGTTAAGTGAAGGCCCATAAATATAACCAGGTATTCCGGGCGTACGTAGCCTGTCTGTTTTAATGATCAGGCCTGAACCACCGGCACTGTACACATTTGTTTTGCCCGCCAGTTTTGTCAAACTACCTCCATTGCCCTGATAATTTAAGAAAAACCAGGTTGCTCCGCCATCTTTTGTTTTATAAAGGGTGCTTAGTCCACCGGTATAATAAACCAATAAATAGCCGGTAGTATTATTTACGAATAAAATGGAACGCATAGGCACATGAATGTTCGTGTTGACTTTGTTCCATGTAGCACCGCCATCTGTGGTTTTATAGAGCGAATTGTCTGTAGTGCCGATAAACCCAAGAGTGTTATTGTAAAAATAAACGGTGCTCAGGTTTTCGCTGGTGGCAAGGTTTAACGACGACCAGCTGGCGCCGTAATCTGATGAAATATATGCCGTGCCCGAATTTCCGACTGCAACTCCTTTTCCATCAGGCGTAAAACAAAAATCCTGTAAGTAGATGTTCGTGGCACCTGTTTGTACCAGCGACCATGAGCTGCCACCATTCGTTGTTCGGTATATGCCTGTATTGTTTATCGTTAGTCCCTGCAAGGCATCAAAAAAGTGCATACGATGAGGATAGAACTGTTGTTGTCCGTCGGGGCTTGCGACAAGGTTCCAGGTACTTCCGCCGTTATCTGTTTTATAAAATTTATCATTGGCGGCATAACCATGTTGTTCATCAACAAAGAAAATATCATTTACATTAGTTAGCAGGTAAGGGTAGGCGTTCAACGGTTTCCAGCTTTCTGCATAGTCGGTGGTTTTGTAGATCTGGTTATTACCGGCTATGTAGCCGGTTGAATCATTGAGAAAGAAGATCTCACTATAATCAATAGCAATATTGGCGCTTTGCTGTTGCCAGGTATTGCCATTATCGATGGTTGTAACAAGCGTTCTGCCGTTGTACCCCAGCATAGTGCCGCCACCGGTGAAAATTACTTTTTTACCGGCCGGGTCGGAAGCGACCGAATAAGACAAAGGAATATCAAACTGGGTAGTCCAGTTGTTGCCGCCATTGGTTGTTTTTAAATTATAGTTTCCTGCAATGAAACCGGTATTTGCATTGGTAAAACAAATGTCATAATAACTTCCACCACTTCCTGCGGGTGTAAAAATACTTGCCCAGGTAGTACCGCCGTCAATAGTTTTAATGCAAAGGCCGTTATCGCCAACGGCAAAGCCGGTAAGTGTGTTCAGGAATTTGATTTTTTTTACATCTACGTTAAAGCCAATGAAATCGATATCAATTTTTTCCCAGGTTCTGCCGCCATTTTTTGTTCTGAATAAAGCATTTGACCCGCCGCTGATAAACCCAAGCGAATCGTCTATAAAGGTTACACAATTTAACCGGCTGCTGAAAGTGCCACTCATTGAAGTATCCTTCCATGACCTGCCACCGTCGAAGGTAGTGGCCACTAATCCTTCATCACCTACAACAAATCCTTTGTCTTTGTTTATAAAGAAAACATCATTGTACCAACTGGAGGCCGATGCCCCGCTGTTGGATGTTTTAATATATAACGGATACCAGCTTTCGCCCTGGTCTTCACTTTTTAAAACAGTTCTCCAGGCGCCTACAGTATACAGCATGCTATCCGTTGGCGCATGGATGGCCCGCAGGTAATAAGGTAGGAAAGTGGGAATATTTCTCCAGTTACGGCCACCATCGGTTGATTTGATAATAAGCCCGTTATCGCCGACGCCGATTATTTTATTGGTGTCGGGAAACACCAGTGCATCGTTAATAAGGGTGGCGGTATACCTGAGGTAGGAAGAATCGCATTGTGCGGCAACATTTTTGAGCAATAGGATCATTACGCCGAACAACAACAATGGTCTTTTATACATTTTCATAAATAAGGAAATTCGAACGTAAAGTAAAACAAAATAAGGGACAGTTAAAAAGGGGGGTATCCGGAGCTTTATGTATTTTTAATAGTTAAGAGAAAATCAATACTCAATACATATCATTTACCAATATCGGGGAGATGAAACAGGAAAAGACCATTGTCAAGCCTCATCGCCAGTAGTAGTCGTATCGGTTTATTAACCGATGCGGAATCGAATGATAATCGTATTCGACTGTTCCCTTCTCCTGATGGTCAGGCTGTTGTGACTTTGATGCGTTCTCAAAATTCGTTTCTTTGATAATAACAATGCAAGAAATGAAATTGTAGCGTATTAAATTGGATGATTCATTTTTTATATTTGTCCCGATATTCAATAGGAGTTAGTCCCGTTATTTTTTTAAACAGCTCCCTGTATGTCTGACTATCAAAATATCCAACGCTCAACATGATCTCATCAACCGATTTCCTCCCGATTTCCAACCCCTTTTTACTGGCTTCAATCCTTACTTTTTGCAGGTATTCCAGTACTGTGCAATGGGTAGCTTTCTTAAACCTTCTTTCAAATGTTCTCCGTGTCAAAAAACTTCGTTCAGCTAAATCCTCCACTGTAATTCTTTCAACATAATTTTTCTCAATAAATTCCTGGGCTTTTAAAACGTCCTTATCTCCATGGTCCTTCAATCCGTTGAAAACAATAAACGGCGCCTGAACCATTTTATCCAGATTAACCACAAAATATTTGGCAACGAGAATAGCTACTTCCCGGCTCACATATTTTTCAATCAAAAACAGTAGCAGATTCCAGTAAGCAGTGCTACCACCGCTTGAATACAAGCCATTCTGCTCCACAATTATTTTCTCATCAATAAGGGTAACGTCCGGGTAAAAAAACCTGAACTCATTGGCATACTGCCAATGGGTGGTACACTTCTTGCCCTTTAATAAACCGGTAAATGCCAGCATAAACGCTCCGGTACAAAGCGAGGCTACTTCTGCATTTCGTTGATACTGTCTGATAATCCAATCTACCAAAAAGCGATTCCCATGATTACTACTTATCATATCGCCCCTTATGGAAGGAATGATAATCAGATCGGTTTTCTCTAATGCAGATGTGGTTATATCCGGTTTAATATGCACCAGGCCATCTTCGATAACAATATTCTCCGTGTCGCCCACCACCTGGATGTGAAAAATATCTTTTTTGTGCTCAGCCTTCCATATTTCGTTCACTTTTCTAAACACAGCCCTGGCATCTACCACAGATGCATAGTTGGCATTTTTCATAACCAATATCGATATGTGCTTCCTCTTAAGATTCATCTTTCTATTTATACAAATGTAACTAATTCGACTGTCGCAAATGCCTTCTATATTATGTCGCATTTACACTTAGAGGTCAAGGCATATTAACCCTATTTTTACATTATACCAAACACAATACAATATGCAAGGCTTAGATATTTATTTGCACTTTAATGGAAACAGCGAAGTAGCGTTTTCCTTTTACAAATCAGTTTTTGGTGGAGAATTCTTAGCCATACAGCGGTATAAAGATATACCAGGCGGTGACAAAATGAATGCGGAAGACCAGGAGAAAATGGTTCACATATCATTAAAAGTAGCGCCAAATATTACCTTAATGGCATCCGATAACCTGGACAGTCATCAAAATGAATTGGTGATGGGCAACAATTATCACATTTGTATCCAGGCTGAAAATGAAAAGGAGGCCAATAAACTCTTTCAGGCTCTCTCAAAAGATGGGAAAATTGAAATGCCCATGAATAAAACATTCTGGGGCGCCTATTTTGGCATGTGCCAGGACAAATTTGGATTGCTATGGATGATCAATTTCACTTACCCTACAAGTCATTAAGCGTATGAAAAATAAAAAATTTAAAATAGCATATTGGGTCGTCCTTGTTTTTATCACAATAGGTATGCTTTTTTCAGCCGTACCCAGCGTGCTAAAATTACCTTATGCCGTTGAACACTTTTGCAATGTTTTAAAACTACCGGAATACCTATTGGTTTTTACGGGGGTTATAAAAATCATCGGTTTGATCGGCCTATATATCCCTGGCTATCCCAAATTAAAAGAATGGATATTTGCAGGCTTTACGTTTGATTTGATCGGCGCCTGGTATTGCAATTATACAGGACTACATTCCTTCGCAGGAACCCTGCCTGTACTGGTTTATTTGCTGATTTTATTTGTGCTGTACTATTTGTATCATAGAATTCACCTTACAACCAAATGAAATGACACTCGTATATACTTTAATAGCAGTAATGCTCCTATTATTGATCGCTGCAGTTTTTGTAAAAAGAGACTTCGTGGTTCGGGATCATCAGCCTTTGGGATCCTGATCCAGATAAGACCGGGACGCCAGGCCAGTATAGATGCATTCTTATTGATTTACTCTTTTACAAATTCCACTCTTCTGTTTTGCGCTTTACCTTCATTGGTTTTATTATCAGCTACTGGTTGCAGTTCACCTTTGCCATCGGTTATTATTCTGGCCGCATCAATGCCGTATTCATTTACCAATGCATTTTTCACCGCGGCCGCTCTTTTTTGCGAAAGTGTGAGATTGGCTTTATCATCTCCATCACTATCGGTATGTCCAATGATCTTTATCCTAACCTCTTTAACCTGGCTCAATACATCTGCAATCTCTTTCAATACAGCACCGGATGCTGGTTGAATGGTGGCTGCATTCACATTAAATAAAATGGCCGTTGTGCTGAACCTGCCTTCATCAATTAACTGATGCCTGGTATCGGCCTTGCCGGCAGCTACTCTGATATGGCTGAGGTAAATGCCATATTGATCTTCTTTATAATTGGTTCGGCCTACCTGGAACAACAATTGATTCATGGCATATTTTACAGGTATGCCTTTGGGCACATCAAATAATTTTTCTTCGTTTACCCACATCCTGAAGCGTTCTTTCTGCACTTGTATAGCAATATGCACCGGTGTTCCGTACCATTGCTCCAGGTTTCCAAATGGTTTGGGGTCCCCTTTAAAATAATGCTGGTTATCGGAATAAGCATTCAGGTTCACTTTAGATGACTTGTATTCACCCGGCAAAACCGTGGCTACTACGGCTTCATATTTTTTATAATCATTCAAAAAATTGTTACCCGTTGATGGTTCTCCATTGGTGCTAATCAGTGCAACACTTATTTCGGGGTACATCCAGCCATTGTTTTTTAATTGCATGATAACATCAAATTCGATTGTATAGTTCTCACCAAATGGTTTCTGGTTGTTGCTGAGATATACAAACGGATTATGCAATCGCAGCCATTTGCCATCGTATTTGTTTATTGTTATCACTTCACCGGTACCATTGGTATTCCAGCCGGTGGGCAATTCGCCAATTGCCTCCTGTTCAAAGCTGTTGCCATACAAAATTCGTTCACCCGGTATAAAATCATAGGTAGCATTATATTTTAATCCGGCTGTTTCGGGTGTAGTGGTACTGTGCTCTGAAGAACCCTTTTGCTCAGGGGCAGTGGATTTCCCTTCTGCCTTATCGAGCGTTTTGTCAATAGCCTGATCTGTTTTATTATCTATCCGTTGATTTACTTTGTTCTTTACCTTATTTAACAGGCCGCCGATTTGCGCCTGCATGGCAAATGGTAATACAAGCAGGCAGCATACTACCATTATCTTTTGATTCATACAATACATTTTTTATTATGTTCATGTAAACTTATAATTTGTATAAATCCCCGGAAATAAGAAGGCGTATGAGTTGATGGAAAAACGTATGAATTGAGCATCCCTATGGCCAAACAGAGTTTATCAATGCTCATCTTGTGCTAATACTTCCCGTTTGTTTAATACCTGCATTTTAACCATGTCTTTAACAATCAATTGTCCGTATTCATGTGCAAGGGTCCCTGACGATGCCTCAAATGATTCAGTTTGTACAGAATATAATAACTCTTTACTGGCTACATCAAACAGTTTGCTTTCCCAGAAATAGCGGGTATCGATAACATAATAGGCAGGTGCATCAATACGGTTATACGTAGTTGTATAATAACCCCAGAATTGCCGGTAATAAGGAGCATTCGGCGAATAGTATGTGTTCCCGGGAACATAGTAGCTTTCCTTTGTTTTATCCAGCAAAACAATTGTGACGACGGCATCTATACCGCTATTTTGCAATTTATCAGGAACGGCATCTTTGCTCATTTTCCTGGCCTCTTTCGGGCCATATTCATGTATGGCGGAAACTGCATTATATCCAAGATTTTTTAAATCGCCTGCCAAATGATTTTCCATTTGTTGCCTGGCCTCCATATGTTTTTCTTCGTTCAGAGCAATAACCAGTATCTTATTATATTTTTTTGCCGGTGTAATGTCTGACTTCCATGAATGGGTGATCCGTGAGGAGGAACATGCAACGAGGAACAGAAGCCATATACTAATTATTAATTGTATTCTGTTCATGATTTTAATTTTTGTTACAGGCAATTTAACAATAGCATAGCCGGGATTCAATGATGGGCGTCAGTTGTGCATGAAATAAGTATCACTTATGTTTTTTTCAACTGATACATCATTTTAGCTTGTTGGTTCATTGCATGCGTCAATTGGCCGAACTGTACTGAATTGCCTGTTGAAATATATCATTACTTGCGTAGATAAAAAGCTATTATTATGAAGCAGTTAAAAGTATGGGGCATTTTCTTTTTTTTGATCACCGGCGTATCAACTACAATGGCCCAGGACAAAATAGCCGGGAATATGGAGAACCTCCTTAAGCAAACCCTGGCGTTCCTGAATAAAACAGACATTTCAAAACCTGCAGCCGTTAAAAAAGTGGCCACCCCACCTTCGGTAGACGCGATCTTTGCTTTTGATAAAGGTTTGTCATTGCTGAATGCAGAAGCTGAACAAAGAAAATTGGACATTGAAAATAAAAGAAATGAATATGTTTCTGTTAACAGCAACATGAATTCTCATCAAATCGATAAAGACGCGTTGGCGCTTTTGGCTAAAATGCCGGAACCTGTTACCAGTTTGCCTAATGCCAAAAAAACTATGATGGCCAAACAGAATACTTTCGATAATTATATTGAGGGCCTGAAGCAATACCAGGAACAATTAACGGAAACGATCCGGAAAACCGCTGCAGAAAACCAGGCTGATCCCGAAACTATGAAGAACGAAGCAATGGACAATTCCCAAAAAGCCATGCAGAATCTTAATAATAATCCTATGATACAGGAAGCAGGTGGGATAGAAAAATTACAAAAGATGAGTCCCGAAGAAAGAACTGCGTTGGGAAAACGTATGGCAGAAAAGATGAAACAGAATCCTTCGGCATATCGCAGCCAGCAGAGCGAGCCGAAGACATCGGGCAATAACCAGGCGGTTGTTTCTATCGCCATTACTAAAAGATTGACCGCTATTCTTGATCATCGAAAAGAACTGGCTGATATAGTCGGCGCTGCGCAAAAAAGAACAGACGATTATTTTACCAATGTAAATAAAAAACTGGATGCCCAATATGCAGCACAGGTAGCAGCATTGCCTGTAGTAGAGCAGGGAGAAGCGGGCCATGGCAAAATAACCCGTCCGGTTGATATTGCTTATAATATAGTGCTGTATCCTATCGGGGTGCAAAACGCAGTTTGCAATAAAGAAGTATGGAAACGTGAGGTAGAAGCTTTAAAAGTTACTATAGCCGAATACAATGAATTTATGAGTGAATACTGGGGCCATGACAAAGCAACAGACAAACTGATGGCGCAACAGAACCAAACGCCGCCTTCGATACTGGCAGGTATGTGTAATGATCTTATAAAGCTGGCTCAGCTTGCCAAAGCCTTCACTAATCAAAATGCAGGCTGGCAGCGTACCTATGATGAAAAGGTGTTGAGTTTATATGAAGCCCAATCAGAATGAATATAGATAATTTGGTGCAGTAGGCATCGGGAAGGTAATTAAACAATAGTTTGTTCGGAATTATACAATTTTCAATCTGCCCAAATGAGTTTTTTTGTTTAAAAATAAGCGTATGAAAAAGTTCATCCTTGCTCTGTTGCTGCTTACAGTAGTCTGCATTACCCGGGCCCAGTCAAAAATGGATAATAAACTGTCAGCCGCCAGAAAGGCGATTGCCGCCAGTAATGCTATCTATTCCGACTTAGCGAATAAGGGCGACGGATCAATTCTGAGCCGGTATACCGATGATGCCTGTTTGCTGCCACCGAATGCTGCCCCGATTTGTGGGAAAGACAATATCCTGCAATTCTTCAAAGGAGGCCCTAAAGTGCATAGCATATTCAAAATTCAAAATGTATATGGCGACGGTAGTGAATTTGTTACAGAAGAAAGTTACTATGAATTGTTCGACATGAACAATAATAAAATAGATGACGGCAAGGTAATCGTGATCTGGAAAAAGACAAAGGAAGGCTGGAAAATGCATCGGGATATGTTTAGCAGCAATCACAATCCCCAACATTAAAAATAGCATGCCAGGCGTCCCCGGGGAGATGCCTGGCATGTTTCAAAAGCCTATATTGACTGCCTGCTGAAACTCCTCTCCGTTTATATTAAGCGAAGCCCTCGCCTCAAAAGGGGTGATGCCTGTAAATTTCTTAAACTCTTTTATAAAATGGGCCTGGTCAAAGTATCCACAGTCGTAGCCTATTGATGTAAGACTATGGTTAGTTGAAAGTACCTGGGCAAGACTTTTATTAAATCTGTACACCGAAAAAAAAGCAACCGGCGATATTCCCACCATGTCTGTAAACAATTTTTGTATATACCTTTCCGATAGCCCGTAGCTTTTCGACAACGCCATACTGTCAAATGCGTCCCCCGTGGTACAAATATGTTGGCAAACCTGCCCGATGATTGTCGACTTCCTGAGCTTTTTTTCATGCTGAATCAGCTTGCTGACCAGGAATTTGTCGAGCATTCCGACCTTCTGTTTGAGCGTTTCCGCATGCATCAAACTGTCATAGAAATCATAGATCTCCCTCGAAAATATACCATAAGCATCCGTGGCAAAGTTGGTAAACTCGCACATAGGGTTGGGAAAGAAGAGAGCACTGGCATAAGGATATATCCTGGCAATCAACACAACCGTGCCCTTTGAAACCGTAAGCCTGGAAGGCAGCGTAAGATGACCGAGCAATTCAACCTGCGGCAGCTTCCTTATCCTGCCATCAATAATCGTGGTGGCGCTTCCTTCCGAAATATTGATCACCAGATCAACATAGCCACTGGGATAAAACACTTCGTTGACCAGATCCCTGTCAATGGTGATCACGGTATAACTCTTTACATATGGTTTTAAAATATCAGACGGGAAAAATTGCATGTCAGGTTAAAGTTACACTAAAGGAAGAATACTACGCATGGCTTTGTATTTCACACGAAACAAAAAAAAATGGATCAGCCGGTTGGTAATCTTTTTCATTGGGAATTACTTTTAATTGTTGTTTAATGATTGGTTGTATTGTTGGTATTTCGGAGATTTTTGGTATTGCATCTGAGATCAGACAAATCCAGGCGCAGCTGGTCTATCATTTGAATATAAGAACACATCCACATTATCAAAAAAAATGAAATCCGCAGGTGCCTTTGGCAATTGCGGGTAACAGCCAATGTCATATTCAATACGATTTAGGATGTTAAATGGAATGGATTTATTTCAGAGGCTACCGGATGATATAATAATAATAATAAGTTTCGGTGGCTCATATTCTCCCGGAAAAAGTGTTTCCAAAATAGGTGATACTACTTAATGATGTATGCATATCTATGTGTTGTTTATAAATTAACGGTTGCGTTCTGTTATATGGCTATATTCTTTTTTAAATAATTGTTCATAACAAATTCTATTTCTTCAAGACGGAACGGTTTGGATACAAAATGGTTCATTCCTGCTTTCAGGCAGCGTTCTTTATCTTCTTTCATTGCATCAGCCGTTAATGCAATTATGGGAACATTGCTGTATGGTTGGGGTAAGCGGCGAATTTTCTGCGTGGCTGTATAACCATCCATCTCCGGCATATTCACATCCATAAACACTATTTCGGGATCGTGTTGCATCAGCATCTCAATTGCTTCCCTGCCATTCATCGCTTCAAGTACCTCAACGCCCATTTTATGCAATACTTCTGAAATAAGTAGCATGTTTATCGGGCTATCTTCTGCAACCAATACTTTTGTATTCTGAAATATCTTTCCAGGTGCGGGCCTTTCATCGGGTTGCTCTTCATTCGAATAAGATTTTTCAAAAAACTGAGATAACAGATTAATTATCTCACCTAATTTTACTGGTTTAGACAGGAATTTGTCAATGCCAATATTTTCTGCTTCCTGCTGGATTATTGTTCTTTCCAGCGATGAGAGCATGAGTATGAAAGGCTTTGCATCGTCGTTTGTTATTTTTTTAATTTGCTGCACCAAATTAATGCCATCCATTTCCGGCATTTGATTATCTGTAATTATAAGATCAAAGTGCTCGTTTTCTTCCCTGGCTTTTCCGATAGTCTGCAATGCCTCGGCGCCGCTATAACATATCTTACACGGCACGTGTAAATACCCGAAAATATCTTCCATTAATTTACAATTGGTCATATTGTCGTCTACTACCAATACTTTGCGCAACCCGTTTTTCGGGGTAAATGCAAGGCGTGGCTGTTCATTAACGATCTCCATGGCAACACGCAGGGTAAATGTGCTTCCCTTGCCATACTCGCTTTCTGCCTGCAGGGTTCCTTCCATCAATTCGGCCAGGCGTTTGGAAATGGTAAGGCCCAAACCCGAACCTCCGAATTTGCGGGTAGTTGATGAATCTCCCTGCGTAAAACTTTCAAATATTGTATTGATCTTTTCAGGGGCGATACCAATGCCTGTGTCTTTAACCGATATGGCTATATCCATGAATCTCTTATCATCTTTTTCATAGAGAGGCGACTCCTGGTGAACAGTTACTGACACTTCTCCTTTAAGCGTAAATTTTATAGCATTGCCAATAAGGTTTACCAATATTTGTCTTATTCTTACCTGGTCGCCAAAAAATTGGGAAGGAACACGGGAATCGATGTTGCAGATGAGTTCAAGATTTTTTTCCTGGGCTTTTATTGATAAAATATCAATAGTTTCTTCAATTACTTCATCAAGCTTAAAACAGGCATTATCGATAATCAGCTTTCCCGCTTCTATTTTGGAGAAGTCGAGTATATCATTAATTATATTGAGCAGGTTGTATGCTGATTTTCGAACATTCTGCAGATATTCCCGCTGTGTTTTTTGAAGGTCAGTAGTTAGTACAAGATCTGTAAACCCTATAATGCCGTTCATGGGAGTACGTAGTTCATGGCTCATGTTAGCCATAAACTCACTTTTGGCAAAGCTGGCAGCTTCTGCATTGTTTTTCTGCAGTTCCATTTGTATGCGATCGATCGCCGAACCTAATGTACCGGAAAATGATTCGAGTATTGAAAATTCAGCTAGTGTCCATTTACGTTCTATTTTGCAGTCATGGATACAAATAAATCCCCATAACCTGCCCTCTGCAAATACCGGGATAATAGTTAACGATTTTACCTGGTCATTTTCGAGCCGTTGTTTTAACCGCGACTCTTTTATGTGCGCTACATGGCAATGAAAAATTTCATTTTTATGCAATGTTTGCTCTATATCGGAAGTGAAGTAAAAAAGTACCTGTTGAAATGCCGGAGCATGATATTCCACATCATTGGTAACACTATTCCAATATGCCAGCTGGTTACTATATGTTTTTTCATCGATGCTACAGGTATAATTATGGTAGGTTTCTATCATGTAAACCCCCATTTGCACCCCTAATAATTTAATGGCATTGCCGATAG
>Ga0114129_10000439_pt1 | contig 49346 bp, 51 predicted proteins | sample RhiMetdeltSRZDD1_FD_80071 | JGI IMG/M metagenome (GOLD analysis project Ga0114129, IMG submission 80071) | Populus rhizosphere microbial communities from Tennessee, USA - Rhizosphere MetaG P. deltoides SRZDD1 (version 2) (version 2) | ecosystem: Host-associated > Plants > Roots > Rhizosphere >...
CGCTCAGGAGGCCCCCGATCCTGTCGAACCGCACCCATTCCGCGTGGAGCGGCGCGACGACGCGTCGCGTCGACGACACGGTGTCGCGGAGGGCGGGCCAAGGTGCACAAGCCAGGCGCGGGAAAACCTCCGGTGGGAGCGCGGCCGGCCCTTCGGCATGCGGCTCACAGTCGTGACGGCCACCAAGCCCGGATAGGTGGCCGGGCCTTTCGCGACGGACCGGAGATCCGGGCGGCTCCAGTCTCAGCCCTGAAAGATGTCCTCCGGCAGGAGCGCTGAGACGACCACGTTCGGGACGTCCACCACGTTGCTGATCCGGAGGTCCACCGCCACGCTCGCGATGACGTAGGCCTGCTCCCGGCTGAACCCGCGCTCCCCCAGGAGATCCAGCATGGCGAGAAGGGCGTTGCGGCACGCGAGGTTCAGGTCCTCGCCGTGGTTGACCCCCTGGGCGTCCACGGGCATCCCCATCGTCGCGACGAAGTGCCGCGGCGCGGCCCAGCGAGGGTCGACGAAGTAGTCGCCGTGTGCAAAGCGCGGGAAGCGGATGCCGCGTCGGGCTGCCTCGCCCCGGTGGACGCGGAAATGCACGATGCAGGTCGCTCCCATCTCGACCGCCGTCACGCAGACCTCGCCGTCGCCCTGGGCGAAGTGCCCGTCGCCCGTCGAGAAGAGCGCGCCCTCGACGCTCACGGGCAGGTAGAGCCGCGACCCGCGCGTCAGCTGCTTCACGTCGAAGTTGCCCCCGTTCTCGCGCGGGGGAAGGGTCCGGAGCCCGTGCGTGGCCGCCGGGCCCCGGGCCGGGACCGCGCCACCCGGATCCGGGGGCAGCGCCATGCCGCCGCGCGCCGCGACGTCAGCCTCGCGGCGGGCCCATGCCTCCACCTGCGCCCGCGACGGCGCCACGCCCGAGACGCCCATGAACGGCGCAGCCGGGACGCGAACACGAGGCAGCTGGGGGGACGTGGCCCAGCCGTCGGCGAGGGTCCAGTGAACGAGGAACGGCGTGGTCATGATGTCGCGGAGGTACCCGAGGCCGGGGATGATGGCGCTGAAGGCCCAGGGCTGGGGCGCGATCTCGAGGAACTCGATCTCCAGCAGGTCTCCCGGGCCGGCGCCCTTCACGTGCACGGGGCCGGTCAGCGGGTGGATGGCGCCGACCGGAAGGCTGGCGAGGTCCGCGACCGTCGAGCGGGCCGTGAGATGTCCGTCGCAGGCGTCCCGGGTCTCGAGCGCCACGTCCTCGCCCTCGGCGACCTCCACGATCGGCTCGATGTCCGAGTGCCACCGATTGTGCCCCGTCCGGGGCTCCTCGGCGAGTGGCTTCCGACGGTCGATCGAGATCGTCTTCATCTCGTGGTCCCCTCTTTCATCCCTTCAACCCGCTGACGCGGACGCCCTCGACGATGCGCCGGTTGGCGACCAGGAAGACGACCAGGAGCGGGAGCGCCGACAGGGTCGCCCCGGCCATGATCGGCCCGTAGGACTCGGACGCGTAGGCGCCGCGGAGGAACGACAGGGCCACCGGCAGCGGGAACATTTCGGCCTTGTTGACGGCGATGAGCGGCCAGAGGAAGTCATTCCAGGCGGACCGGAAGGCGAAGATCGCGAGCGCCGCCAGCACGGGCTGCGAGAGCGGCAGCACGATGCGCGAGAAGATCCGCCAGCTGTCGGCGCCGTCGATCCGCGCCGCGTCCTCGAGCTCGCCCGGGATCGTCAGGAAGAACTGGCGGAGCAGGAACACCCCGAAGGCGAACGTCACCGCGGCCTCCGGGACGATCAGCCCCTGGTAGGTCGAGAGCCAGCCGAGCCGCTGCGTCAGCACGTACTGCGGCACCAGGACGACCGCGTTCGGGATCATCAGGCTACCCACCAGGACGACGAAGACGAGGTCCCGCCCCGGGAAGCGCATCCGAGCGAGCGGATACGCGGTCATGGCGCTCGTGACGAGCACCACGACGACCGTCCCGAGCGACACGATCATACTGTTCAGGAACGCGCGCCCGATCCGCGCGGTGCGCGATGACGAGAAAAGCACCTCCCCGTAGTGCTCGAGTGTCGCCGGCCAGGGGATCCACTCCGGCGGCACCCGCACGATGTTCTCCGTCAGCTTGAGCGACGTCACCACCATCCACAGGACCGGCAGGAGCCAGAGCGCGGCGAGCAGCACCAGCACGCCGGCCAGCACGGCCCGGCCGGAGCGGGTCCGGCCGCGCCGGGGACCGAGCGGGGCCGCGGGGGAGGGCGCGGCGCTCACGATCTCAGAACTCCGTGTGTCCCCGGAGGAGCCGGAACTGGAGCGCCGAGAACCCCAGGATGATCGCGAAGAGCACCCAGGCCATCGCCGACGCGGAGCCGAAGTGAAAGAAGCTGGCGAACGCCGTCTCGTAGAGGTGCTGGACCACCGTGCGGGTGGCGTCGCCCGGCCCGCCGGCCGTAAGGATGTAGACCTGGCCGAACACCTGGAATGAGCCGATGACGTGGGTGACCAGGACGAAGAGGAGCACCGGCCGGAGGAGGGGCAGCGTGATAGCCCAGAACCGCCGGGCTCCGCCGGCGCCGTCGAGCGCGGCCGCCTCGTAGAGCTCGGGCGGAATGTCCTGGAGCCCGGCCAGGTAGATCACGAGGTAGTAGCCGGTAACCCACCAGACCGTGGTCAGGATGATCCCCCACATCGCGGTCGACGGATCCGCAAGCCAGGACCGCACGGGCACCCCGGCCGCCTTCAGGTAGTAGTTGAACGGGCCCACCACCGGGTCGAGGAGCCAGAGCCACGTGAGCCCCACCGTTACCACCGACAGCGTGAACGGGAAGAAGAAGGCGCTCCGGAGCACCGTGCGGAGCGGGATGCCCCGGTCGAGCAGGACGGCCAGGAGGAGCGGGATCGCCAGGACCGGCACCGTGCTCGCCACCGTGTAGAAGGCCGTGTTCCAGAGGCTCACGTGGAACCGGGTGTCCTCGAGGAGCCGCTCGTAGTTGGCCAGGCCCACGAAGGCGTACTGGGCGCGGCCAAGCCGCGCGTTGGTGAACGAGAGGTACAGCCCGTCGAGCAAGGGGTAGACCCGGAAGGCGACGAAGAGCAGGAGACCCGGGGCGAGGAAGAGCCAGGGCGTCAGGGCGGCTTCGCGGAGGCGCGTCGCTCGACGCCGCACCCGGATCCCCTCCCGAGCCGAATCGGGCTGCACCGGCCGGGGCGCCTCGACCGCGGTCAGGCCCACGGTTCGCCGTGAAGCTCCGCTCGGGTCTTCAGGTTGGCAGCGCGTTGATCTGCTTCGCGAGATCCTCCATCGCCGCCTTGGCGGTCACCTGGCCGATGTAGAGCTTCTCGATGACCGGCCGCGTCACGTTCTCGGCCGCGACCCACTTCGGCGTGGCCTGGCCGAACTGCCAGCTCGGCGCCTGGTCGAGCAACGTCCGGAGGACCGAGTCTCCCGTGATCCGCGGGTCTGAGTGGGCCTTCCGGAGCGCCGAGATCTGGCCGGCCTTGAGCGTCCACTCGGCGACGTGATCCGACATCCAGCGCACGTGGGTCAGGGCGGCGTCGCGCTTGGCCGCGTCCAGGGCCTTGGGCTTGGGGAAGACGTACTGGTGGGGGATCGTCCACACCACGGGCTGCTTCAGGAGCCGGGGCATCGGCGCGACCGCGAAGTCCACCTTGGCGTCCCGCAGCCCGGTGAAGTTCCACGAGCCGGCCACCCACATGCCGACCTTGCCCGCGATGAAGGCGTCGCGCGGGTTCGTGTTGGCGGGCGGCGCCACCTTGTGCTGGGCGTGGAACGAGCCCCAGAACTCGGCGGCCTCGACGGCCGCCGGCTCGGCCACGCCAGCGCGCTTGAGGTCGGGCGCGTAGACGTTCGCCCCGTTCTGCCAGAGCATGTGATGGAAGCCGAAGGTGTACCGGCCGATGTTGGCCCCGCTCCCCACCGCGAACCCGAAGGTGTCGCCCTTGGTGAGCTGCTTGGCCATGGTCACGAGCTCGGCCCCGCTCGACGGGACCTTCGGCCGACCGTCCGCCCCGACGAGCCCGGCGTCTTTCATGAGCTTCACGTTGAAGTAGAAGAGGTGCTGCGGGACATCGAGGGGGATCGAGTATCGCTTCCCCTGGAAGATCCCACCCTGCCAGGTCGACGGGATGTAGTCTTCGCCGCGAAAGCCCTTCGTGCCCAGCATGCCCTCGTCCACGGGATCGAGGATACCGTCGCTCCCGAAGTGCGGAATCTCCACGAGGTGGATCAGGCAGAGATCCGGCCCTTCGCCGGCCGGCACCGCGACCTGGAGCTTCGCGTAGAGCTCCGGCCACGTGATGCGCTGCTGGTCGACCTTGATGCCGGTCTCGTTCGTAAATTGCTCGATCAGACCGTCCATCACCTTGCCGTCGGCGCCGGTCAGGCCGTTCCAGTAGGTGATGGATGGTTTCGCCTGGGCCCCGGCGCGCCGCGCGACAACGGGCGACGCAGCGGCCGTGCCGAGCGCGCCTCCCAGGAACCGGCGACGTGAGATCTCGGTCCGCGCGTGGCTCATGGCGTCCTCCTGTCGGGTGGCCCGCGCGCAACGGCGCGGGTCCGGGAAGGGCTCGATCGACGGGATCGTCTGGGAGGGAATATAGACACACTCGGGGGCGGAACGTCAACGACCGGCTGGAACGCCCCCATCGCGGTTACGCCACACTTGACCGCGACCCCGCCGCCCAGCCGTTTCGACAGGCATGTGAGACCCAAGCGAGCGTGTCCGTAGAGGCGCACGCGCGTTGACAGTCATGGGCACGCCACCTAGACTCCGGCGCATGGCACGCATCGGCATCGACCTCGCGCGACGGATCGGCAGCGTGGACCGCCGAATCTTCGGCAACTTCATCGAGCACCTCGGCCGCTGCATCTACGGCGGGATCTTCGATGAGGGCTCCCCGCTGAGCGACCCGCGCGGCTTCCGCCGGGACGTGCTCGACGCCGTCCGTCCGCTCCGCCTGCCGGTGCTCCGCTGGCCCGGCGGCAACTTCGTGAGCGGATACCACTGGACCGACGGCGTCGGGCCGGCCGACAGCCGGCCGCGCCGCACGGAGCTCGCCTGGCACGCCGAGGAGTCGAATCGCTTCGGCACCAACGAGTTCATCGAGTACTGCCGCATCCTCGGCACCGAGCCCTACATCTGCGTGAACATGGGCTCGGGGTCGATGGACGAGGCCCAGGCCTGGGTGGAATACTGCAACGGCACCGGCAACACGCACTGGGCGAGCCTGCGGCGCGAGCACGGGCATCCCGAGCCGCACCCGGTGCGCTACTGGGGCCTGGGCAACGAGATGTACGGGAGCTGGCAGATCGGGCATCTCAGCGCCGAGGACTACGTGAAGAAGGCCCGCGCCTTCGCCCTCGTCATGAAGCGTACCGATCCGACGATCGAGCTGGTCGGCTGCGGCCACAACGGGTGGAGCGACTGGGACGAGACGGTGATCGAGGGCCTCGCCCCGATCATCGACTGGTACAGCATCCATCTCTACACCGGCCAGGCCGACCACTACACGACGGTGTTCCAGTCGCACCAGGCGGAGCGCGCGATCCGCATCTGTGCCGCGCTGATCGAGCGGGCCCGCTACGCTCAGCGTCTCGCCCACCCGATTCACATCGCGTTCGACGAGTGGAACGTCTGGTACCGGACCCGGACGGACCAGGACCGGAAGAGCGGCATCGAGGAGCGCTACAACCTCTCGGACTCGCTCGCGGTGGCCACGTACCTCCACGGCTTCATCCGGCACTGCCAGGTCGTGCGGATGGCCAATCTCGCCCAGCTCGTCAACGCCATCGCGCCGATTTTCACCAGCAGGCAGGGGCTGTTCCTCCAGACCATCTATCACCCCCTGCGGCTGTACGTCGAGCATATGCACGAGATCGCCCTCGACGTCTGCGTCGACGGCCCGCGACACGACCTGCCCCGAGACCTGGAGGAGCGGACGTTCGGCCGGGTCCACCACGTCGCGGACCTCGGGCCGTTCTCGCTTCTCGACGCGGTGGCGACGTGCGACGAGGCCGGGCGCGAGCTCACGATCGGAGTCGTCAACCGCGACCGCGACCGGCGTCACGAGGCGACGATCGACCTCGGCGGTGCGACGGCGAGCGGCGAGCTTCGCGTCTTCGAGGTCAACGGCCCCGACGTGGACGCCACCAACTCGTTCGAGCACCCCAACCGTGTGGGCGTGCGCGAGCACAGCCGGGCGCTCACCGGGCACCGCTTCGACTACGCGTTCCCGGCGCACTCCGTGTCGGTGCTTCGGGTGCCCCTCGCGTCCTGACCGGGAGCCATGCCGGTCCCGACGTTCCCCCTTCGCGCCGTCGCCGCCCTCTTCCTCGAGCGGCAGCACCTGACGCGCCCGCGCGCCCGCCGGCTGACGCCGCGCCGGCTCGTCAGGTTCGTCGAGGACGCGGGTGGCCTCCAGCTCGACTCGATCAACGTCCTCGACCGCGCGCACTACCTCACGCTCTGGAGCCGCTTCGGCCCCTATGACCGGGCTCGGCTCGACCGGCACGTCTACCGGCGTCGTCTCCTCTTCGAGTACTGGGCGCACGCGGCGTGCCTCGTGCCAACCTCGCACCTCGGGTCGTGGCGCCGGGCCATGCTGGACTACCGGCTCCGCCACACCGGGTGGTCCTCGTGGCTCCGGCGGCATCGCCGGACGCTCGACCTGGTCACGGAGGCCATCCGGGCCAACGGGCCGGCGGGGAGCGCGGACTTCGAGCACCGTCGGCCGGCCGGTCGCGGGGGCTGGTGGAGCTGGAAGCCCGCCCAGCACGCGCTCCACTACCTCTGGATGACCGGCGCGCTCGCGGTCCACTCCCGGCCGCACTTCCAGAAGCGGTACGACCTGACGGAGCGTGTCCTGCCGGCTTGGCCCGGCAGCGAACCGGTTTCCACCGAGGCGTTCCGCGCGTGGCACGTCGAGCGGTCGCTGCACGCGATGGGCGGCGCCACCGATACGGATCTCACACGCTATCTCAGCTTCCCACGCATGGGCCCGGGGGTTCGGCGTGCCGCCTTCCGGCGCCTCGTGGAGGCGGGCGAGGTCGTGGAGATCGAGGTCAAGGGCTCGCGAGGCCGCTGGCTCGCCCTGGCGCGCGACCTCCCGGCGCTCGAACGCGCCGCCCGGCGGCGAGCCGGGTCGTGCGGCACCACCTTTCTCTCGCCCTTCGACTCACTCCTCTGGCATCGCGAGCGCGTGGAGCGGCTGTTCGGCTTCAGCTACCGGATCGAGGTCTACACGCCAGGCCCGCAGCGGGTCCACGGGTACTACACACTGCCGATCCTCCACGACGGTCAGCTTATCGGCCGCGTGGACGCCAAGGCGCACCGGCCCGAGCGGCGGCTTGCCGTGCGCGGGGTGCACTTCGAGCGTTGGTTCGCCACCGGCGGGGCTCCGCCCGCCGCGGCCTGGGGGCGGATCGATCAGGACGCGGCGCTGGCTGGTGTCGCGGACGCGCTCGGGTCGCTAGCTCGCTTCGCGGGCGCCGACCACGTGCACCTTGGCCGCGTCGTGCCCCGTCGGTTGCGTTCGCCGCTCGCCCGGGCGCTCAGAGCGAAAAGCCTCGCCTGAGCGCCGCGCAACGCATCTCGGAGCCGCTCAGCTCCCGGCGCCCCGCGGGCGCGCGACGTCGCGGGCGGCCCCGCCTCCCGCGACGTGAGACCGTGTCGTTCGCTCCAGGGCGATCTCCGCCAGCACCCCATAGTGATCCGACGGCCAGCGCACCCGGCCCGCTTCGCCCGGCTCGTGGAGGACCACGCGGCTTCCGATCACCCGACCAGGCACCCGCCGCCCCGGCGCCAGGAACACGTAGTCGATCCGCTCACGGGCGGTCGGCCGCGCGACCTTCACGTCCTGCCCGTCGGTGAAGCCGGTGGTCGCGGGGTTCGCGTACCCGAAGGCGTCCACGAAACCGGCTTCGCGCGTGAGGAACTGGATGGCGGGCGAGGTGTCGGGCGCGTTGAAGTCTCCCATTACCACCGCGGCGAGCGGTCCCGCGTTCGCCCGGACGAGCTCGGCGACCGCGCGCGCGTGACACGCGTCCCCGGAGGTATGGGCCGAGAAAGCGGCGAGCCGGCCGGCGGGCGTCTCTAGCTCCGCGAAGACCAGCACGCGTACGTCGAACGGCCGCCCGCAGCGCGGCAGATCATGCGCGCGCCAGCGCGCGATCGGGAACCGACTCAGGAGCGCGGGGCCTTCGGTGAAGCCGAGCACCGACGCCACCGCCCGACGCATGTGCTCGCTGCCGAACGGCCTGGTCGCGGCGGGGGCGTGGACGTAGTGGTATCCGAGGGCTGTCGCCAGGCGGGCCGCCACGTTCCCTCGCCGCCGACCGGTCGACGCTTCCTGGAGCCCCACGACGTCGGCGTCCAGGGCGCGGAGCCCCTCGACGGCGAGCCGGAGTCGCTCCTCGAGGCCTGCGTCGTCGCCGCTCAGCTCCGAGAAGATCCCGCCATGGAGGAGATTGAACGTCACGAAGCGGAGCGTGAGCGGCGCCGGGCGGGGAGGTGGCTCGGGAGCGATGGAGGCCGAGCCGGCTCCCAGGATGCCCAGCGCCGCCGCGGCGGCGATCAGCGCCCCGCGGAACCTCGCCATGGGCTCGGACCCGAGGACGGCACGTCCCGGGGCGGCGCGGGCCACGCGATCGTGAGCCCGAGCGCGAGCCCGCCTGGATTCTCACGATGCTCCGACGGCGCGCCAGGGGTGATCCACGAGCTGAGACCGAGACGGGTGTGTTTGGTCGTGGTCGCCGCAGGATCGAGGAAGACGGGCTCGTGCGGCCTCGGACCGCGACCGGGATCGCGCTCCTCCTCGACCGCCCGACCGCGCTGGGGCGCTACCGCCCGCAGATCGTTCCGGGCAGTTGCCGAGCGCGCGCCGGTGTCTTCTCCCGCTGTGGTGCCAGCCGGGGTGGAAGAATCGGCCCCCGCACCCCGGGCGGTGACGAGGCCACCCGCCACGAGCACCATCACGAGCATCGCGAGAGCATCTCGTGGGCGCATGCACGCGATCCTCATTCCCTATGCCATTCGCGCGGTGGACCGGCGCCTACTGCTTCGGCTTGTCGCCATTGAAGAAGCCGATGACCGTGCGCCCGGCGTACTTGATCCCACCGAGGAGGGCCTCGCCGAAATTCTTCGCGCTGTCGTGCAGCTGATCAGCGACGTTCCCCGCGCCTTGCTTCGCCGACTTCGCGTCATTCTTGGCGCTCTCGGTACCCGCCTGCCCCGTCTGCTGACCCGACCCGCTCTGGGACTGGGCCGCGGCCAAGCCAGGGGCCAAAGCGAGCGAGGCGCTCGCCAGGACGACCACACCCGCGCGCACACTCTCGCGCCAGATTCGTCGCATCACCGCACCTCCTTGAGAGCCCGTCTCGGCGCCGGCACGACACTCGCAGACAGCCAGGTCCAGAAGCGTTTGGCGAGTCGACGGTCCTGGCGCACGCATCGGGCGCGCTCCTGCCGCTCGTTAGGGGCAAGCCCCGTGCCACGCGCTGAACAACCCACGGCATGGGCCGGAGCGGGTCAGCGGCCGCCCTACGGCCTGGATCAGAGCGGGAAGCTCTCGGAGTGACAGCTGGAGGACGACATCATGACGCCAGGTCGACAGGAAGTCGCAGCCCAGAGCCCCCGATCGGGACGCGCCCGTGGTCACGCCTGCCTGATGGTCGGGCTCTGGGTGATCGTCGTGGCGGCGCCCGCTTTGGCGGGCCCGGCCGAGGACGCCTACGTGGCGGGCTACGCAACGGCCGTGCTTGAGCTGCAGATGGACATCAAAGGCAGCCGGATCACGGTGAAGGACGGCGTGGTCACCGTCGAGGTCGCCGGCCTGCCGGCCAGGGACCGCGAGAAGGTGATCTCGACGCTCTCGACGATCGCGGGAGTCACCCAGGTGGTGATCGTGGAGCTGCGACAGCCGCCCGCCGCCGCCCCGCCCGCGGGATCGCCCTCTCTGCCGACGACGGCGGCGACGCCGAGCGGCCCGGCCGTCGAAGCCGAAGTGCCGCGGCGCGGTCTCGAGGTCCTGCCGAAGGGGCTCCTGTTCGCCCCCCTGATCGCGGATCCCCGGTGGCCGCACTTCTCCGCCGTGTACCAGCGCTACCACGAGGACGCGCGGCTCGGCAACGCGGCGACCGCCAGCCTGGGCGAGACGTTTTCGCTTCTGCGGGGACCGCTCGGGGAGAAAGGGGGGGCGTGGGAGGTCGGGATCCAGGCGGGCGTCTTCAGCCTCTTCGACCTCGACGCGAAGTCAGGCGACCTCGTGAACGCGGACTACCTGGTCGGCTTCCCCTTCTCCTACCGGGCAGGGAACTTCTCGGCGATGACGCGCGTGTTCCACCAGAGCTCTCACCTCGGCGATGAGTTCCTCCTCGCCAACAAGATCGAGCGGGTCAACCTGAGCTACGAGGCTGTGGACCTCCGGCTCTCCTACGAGGTGACCGACTGGCTTCGCGTGTACGGGGGCGCCGGGTACATCGTCCGCCGAGACCCGGAGGATCTGAAGCGATGGTGGGCCCAGACGGGCCTCGAGCTCCGAAGCCCGCACGCCTACTTCGGCGGGTCGCTTCGACCCCTCGCCGCCCTCGACGTCCAGTACCGCGAACAGAACGACTGGCGTCCCGACGTCTCCGTGCGGGCCGGCGTCCAGCTCGAGAAGCTGGCCATCTTCGAGCGGAAGATCCAGTTGCTGGTGGAGTACTTCAATGGCTACTCTCCGAACGGACAGTTCTACCGGGACAAGATCGAGTACATCGGGCTGGGGTTCCACATCTACCTGTACTGAGCCGCACTGAGGCGTACCGAGCCGATCAGCCCGGCAACCCGTCGAGGGGGAGCCCACCTCCGGCGAGGAACTGGCGCAGCCGGCGCCTCACGTCCGCCGGACGTTCGGCGAGAATGCCGAGGCGGTGCATCGTGTCGAGCCGCCGGAGCTCGCGCCACGACAGCTGGCCATCGAGAACGAACCCGGACAGGATGAGCGCCTGGCAGAGCGCCCTCGCCGGCGGCGTCGAGGCCTGAAGCCGCTCGAGGTAGTCGCCCGGCAAGGGGTGCCGCGCCTCGGCGGGGACACGCCAGAGCTCCAGCAGCTCCCTGGTCAGGAGATAGTGGTTCTGGTGGAAGTCGCGCTTGCTGACCGCGATGTACTGGAGGGTGTCGTACACGAGCGCGCACTCGGCCGGGGACAGGCTCTGCCCCGACACGCGCCGCACGAACATGCGGATCGCGTCCGGGCCCATCAGGACGACCTTGGCCTCCCGCAGAACGGCGTAGGCCGCGTAGGCGTTGATCGCCATGTAGAGCGGCACCCCGGCGAAGTCGAGCAGCGCGCGCACCGCATAGCGGCCCAGCAGCAGGCGGACCAGGTAACGGATGGCCTGGTTCGCGAGCCATCCCTTGAGCCGGAGGACCAGGTTGAACAGGAACAGCATCCACGGGTGCAACCCCTCGAAGGGGTCGATGCCGTAGCGGGTGACCTCGGTCGTCTTCCGTTCCAGCCCGATTGACAGAAGCGCCGGCACCCGCTCCGGCTTGGTCTCGGGCGTCAGGAAGCCCGTGGCCACGGCGATCTCGTGCACCCCGACCATGTTCAAGAACGTGAGGAGGAGGAGCTCGATGGTCGTGAGCAGGACGGCCCAGAGGAGCTCGCCCCACGGCAGGCGCATCGCGCCTCCGAGCAGCGGCACCGTCACCGTCACGGCGGGAAAGAGGTGCGGGGCCCGGTAGACCGGCAGGTAGTAGCCGAGAAAGCCGAGCACCGCGAGGCCCGCGGCCGACATCACCAGGATCCGCTCGACGCGACGGATGTGCCCGACCGCGACGGCGTCGAGCGGCTGCGCATCCGGGCGGGGGCCGAGGCGACGGATGGGCAGACGGACGAGAAAGCGCTCGAAGATGCGCACGGCGAACGGTCCCTCCCGATCGCGGCTCGGAAGCGTTCCGCGCCGCACCGAGGGTAGGGGTCGCGACGCCTCCGCGCAAGGGCCCGCCGTTCGACGGGGACGAGGCGCGGGCGTCCTCGCGCTTGTCGGGCCGAGAGCCGCCGCCTATCATGGCCGGCGGAGGCCCTCTTCTGGATGGGCGCGATGCCGACTGAGGATAGCCCGGTGAGCCAGCCGGCGCGAAGCGAGGCGGAGCTTCTCTTCGCGCTCGTGCGGGATCGATACGGAAATCGCCTCACGTCCGAGGAGCTCGCGGCCGTCCGGACCGCCGTCGAGGCGATCGTCGAGGCGGCGCGGGCGCTCCGTGCGGTGCGGCTCGACAACGCCGACGGTCCGCTGCTTCCCGTCCGGCCCGACGTCCCACGCCAGCCGTGACCCCGAGCCCGGTCTTCCTCCCGCTGCGGGAGCTCGCGGCGCTCGTGCGGGCTCGCCGGGTCTCGCCGGTGGCCCTGACCGAGCAGTTCCTGGAGCGGCTCGAGACCCTCGGGCCTCGCTACAACGCCGTCGTCACCGTGACCCGCGAGCGCGCGCTCCGGGAGGCGCGGCGCGCCGAGACGGAGATCGCCGCCGGCGGCTGGCGCGGCCCGCTCCACGGCATTCCTTACGGCGCAAAGGACCTCTTGGCGACGACCGGCGGCATCCCCACGACCTGGGGCGCGGCGCCGCGCCGCGGCCAGACCTTCGACGTCGACGCCACGGTGATCCGGCGACTCGAGGCCGCCGGCGCCGTCCTCGCGGCGAAGCTCGCCATGGTCGAGCTGGCCGGCGGGGCCGGCTATCGACAGCCTCGAGCGGCGTTCACCGGGCCCGGACGCTCGCCCTGGGGCGAGGACGCGTGGAGCGGCGGCTCCTCGAGCGGCTCGGCCGCCGCGGTGGCCGCGGGGCTCGTGCCCTTCGCGCTCGGGTCCGAGACGTGGGGATCCATCGTCTCCCCGGCCGCGAACTGCGGCGTGGCCGGGCTCCGACCGACCCTCGGCCGGGTCAGCCGCCACGGGGCGATGGCCCTCAGCTGGAGCCTCGACAAGATCGGCCCGCTCGGGATCACCGCAGACGACTGCGGCCTCGTCCTGGAGGCGATCGCGGGCCCCGACCCGCTCGACCCCAGCGCCGAGAACCGCCCGTTTCGCTACGAGGCGGACGATCCGCCGGGCCGGCGGTTCCGGTTCGGCGTCCTCCGCGCGGCGGCGGAGGCGGCGGATGCGGACGTGCGGGCGCGCTTCGAGGAAGCCCTCGACGTGCTGCGCGCGCTCGGCACGGTGGAGGACGTCACGCTGCCGGCCCTTCCCTACGAGGCCATCACGCGCACGATCCTGTTCGCTGAGGCGGCGAGCGCCTTCGAGGACCTGGTCGAGAGCGGCGCCGTCGCCGAGCTGACGGCGCCCGAGGATCGGTACCTGCTCTACGCGCGGGACGCGATCCTCGCCAAGGACTACATCAAGGCGCTCCGGCTCCGCGCCGTGGTGGCGCGCGAGGTCGACCGGATCCTGGCAGGGCTCGACGCCTTCGTCGCTCCGGGCCGCTTTGCGGTGGCGAGCGGCCTCGACGAGCCGTTCCGGAGCGCCTTCGGCGGGACGGTCCTGGACCCGACGGGTGCGATCGGGAACGCGGCCGGGCTCCCCGCCGTGGCGGTGCCCGACGGCTTCGGTGACCGGGGGCTCCCGACGAGCCTCCAATTCGTGGGGCGCGCCTTCGGCGAGAACACGATCCTCGCCGCCGCGCGAGCGTACCAGGCCCGCACCGACTGGCACCGCCGCCATCCCGCGGTCGGCTGACGCCACGGTCCCGGGGCCCCCGGGGCCGCTCTCACTCTCCGACGGGACTTCGGCAGGTCCCCCGGCCCCCCAACCTCTGCCGAACACCCTCTTGCGGGGCACCGCGATCTTGAGCATCCTCTTCATCGTCCGGGGGCCCGGAACGGATCATCCGACGCCGGGCATGGGGTCGCGGGCATGCCATCCACGGTTGAGACGATCCTGACGCAGGATCGCCGCGTGGTCATCGCGGCACTCGCAACGGTTACGGTGTCCGCCTGGGCCTATACCCTCGCCATGCACGACATGGGCATGGCACCCATGGGCGGCATGGTCGAGGACAGCTCGATCTCGTCACCCCTTCTGATGCACGCCCACTGGAGCCTCTCGCACGCCATGACCATGCTGATCATGTGGTGGGTGATGATGGCCGCGATGATGCTGCCGAGCGCCACTCCGTTGATCCTCTTGTTCGCGGCCGTGCAGCGAAAGCAGCAGGAGGCGAACCGCCCCTTCGTCCCTACCGGTCTCCTCGTCGCGGGGTATCTCGCCGTGTGGGCCGCCTTCGGCGTGGTGGCGACCCTCCTGCAATGGGGGCTCGATCAGAGCGGGCTGCTCACGATGTCCATGTCCATGGCGAGCAGGACGCTCGGCGTGGTGCTGCTGATCGCCGTGGGACTCTACCAGTTCACACCGGTCAAGGGAGCCTGTCTTCGGCACTGCCGGTCTCCCCTGGCCTTCGTCACCGCACACTGGCGCCCCGGCTCCGGCGGCGCCTTCCGCATGGGGCTCACCCATGGCGTGTTCTGCCTGGGGTGCTGCTGGGTCCTCATGGGTCTGCTGTTCTTCGGCGGGGTGATGAACCTCCTCTGGATCGGCGGTCTCGCGCTCTACGTGCTTCTCGAGAAGGTCATGCCCCGGGCGCAGTGGGTCCGCTACGTGTCCGGTGGACTGCTCGTCGGCGGGGGCCTGGGGATCGCCGCCGGCATCCTCTAAGTCGCCGGGACGACCCGAGCGCAAGCAGGGAGGATGGCCATGGCCGAGACGAAGCCCATCGACTGGCGGATCACCGGGGTCTCGTTCGGGAACTGCAATTGCTCGTACGGCTGCCCTTGCCAGTTCGAGGCCCTGCCGACGCACGGGCACTGCCAGGGCTTCGAGGTGTTCCGGATCGGCGCGGGACACTTCGCGGACGTGCGGCTGGATGGCCTCCACGCGGCGCTGATCTACGCCTGGCCGGGGCCGATCTTCAAGGGCGGGGGCGCGATGCAGGTCATCATCGACGAGCGCGCCGACGAGCGCCAGCGGCAGGCCCTGGCGACGGTGCTCCACGGCGGGGATACCGCGCCGGCGGCAACCCACTGGTGGGTGTTCCATGCCATGTCGAGCACGGTGCACCCGACCCTCGACGCCCCCATCGCGTTCGAGGTCGACATCGAGGCGCGGACGGCGAAGGTCAGCATCCCGGGCATCCTCGAGTCGACCGGCCAGCCCATCCGGAGCCCGGCCACCGGGGACGTCCATCGGGTGCGCATCGAGATCCCCAACGGGATCGAGTTCGAGCGGGCGGAGATCGGCAGCGCCACGACGCGGGCCCGCGGGAAGATCACACTCGATCTGAAGGATTCCTACGGCCAGTTCAACCTCTTGGACCATTCGGGGCGCGGCGTGGTGCACGCGGCGTGACGCCGATGGGCCGGTGACAGGAGGTCGCGCAATGACGACCAAGTGGAAGTATCAGGCCGAGATGATCGGTGCGTGTAACTGCGACTGGGGGTGCCCGTGTAACTTCAACGCCAAACCTACCAACGGCTTCTGCGAAGGGGCGTACGCTGCTCACGTCACGAGCGGCTTCTGCGGTGACACCAAGCTGGACGGGGTAAAGTACGCATGGGGCGTCAAGTTTCCGCGTGCCGTCCACGAAGGCAACGGTCACCGCGAAAATCTGGATCGAAGAGACCGCGACCGAGCCTCAGCGAACCGCCCTCGAGGAGATCCTGAAGGGCAAGCTCGGCGGCTTGCCCTGGATGATCCTCGCGGCCACCATCGACCACTGGCTCGAGACCGCGTACGTCCCCTTCGAGTGGAGGTTCGACGGCCCGCGAAGCAACTACAAGGCGGGAACCGAGGTCCAGGTGGCGCTGGAGTCGATGCGAAATCCGGTGTCGGGTCTCGAGGCAAGCGCCAGGATCCTGCTTCCGAATGGACTGGTCTGCAAGGAGCTTCAGCCAACCGCGACGCGGAACTTTTCGGTGTTCACCAGAGGCCTGAAGATCGCGGCTCCGGGAAAGTACGGCTTATACACCGTGACCGAGCACGGCAACTGACGTCTCGGCGAGCCTCTCACCGTCTGCGACCTCGGGGCTGGGCGCGCCATGCCGGTCAGACCCCGCCGAACTCGGGCTGATACCGCACCATCCCACTCGGTTCTCTACGAACGTCGTCGCGCCGTTCGCGACGGACGCGCGACACGTCGCTACGCGTAGACGTCGTGGCGCCAGCGGAGCCCGAGGCTCAGGATCTGCTGGAGTAGTCCGTCGTAGGACACGCCGGCCTTCTCGGCCGACTCGGCCAGCTCCTCGCCGTACGCGATCTCGGGATTAGGGTTGGCCTCGAGCGCGTACGTCACCTCGGCGGCGTCCAGGCGGAAGTCGATGCGAGCGTATCCGCTGAGCCCGAGGGTGCGGTAGATCCGCTTGGCGAGGTCCTGGACCCGCCGGGTAACCGCGTCGGGCAGGCCCCGCGCCTCGCCCCACTGGATGCCGTACTTCTTCTGGTATTGCCGGCTCCACTTGAGGCGCTGCGTCGCGATGGGCCGGGCCTCGTCGGGGAGTCCATCCATCCGGAGCTCCCAGACCGGGAACACCTTGAGGCGGCGGTTCCCCACGACTCCCACGTACAGCTCGCGGCCCTCGATGTACCGCTCCACGATCGCGCTGGTCCCCAGGTTCCCGTGGATGAACGCCACCCGCTCGCGGAGCTTGTCGTCGTTCTCCACGACGGACGCCTGGGAGATGCCGAGCGAGGCGTCCTCGGTCAGCGACTTCACGATCAGCGGAAAGGACAGGCGCCGGGGGCGGCGGACGGCGCGCCCGAGGGGGAAGACCGCGAAGTCCGGGCACGGGATCCGGTGATAGGTCAGGACCTTTTTCGAGAGCGCCTTGTCGCGGCTCAGCATCAGGCCCCGGGGGTTGCAGCCCGTGTAGGGGACACGCAGGAGCTCCAGGTACGCGACGACATTCTGGTCGTAGGTCGCGACACCGTCGAACTCCTCGAGGAGATTGAAGGCGATGTGCGGCTGCCACTCCTCGATCGCCTCGCGGACCACGCGGAGGTCGCTCCGGACCCCGAGCGGGCGCACCTCGTGCCCCAGCGTCCGCAGCGTCTTGACGACGTCGAACTCCGTCTTCCAGGGCACGGCGAGCAAGTCGGCGCCACCCGGGTCGTCCGGCGGCACGAGGTCCTCGTGCATCAGCGCGAGAACGCGGAGGGGCTTCATCGCACGATGCGGTGGCGGCCGCTGTGGAGGTAGTTCATCGTCTGCACCGTGAGCGCGATCGTGAAGTCGAGCTTCGCCTGCTCCTCCGGCACCGCAACGCGCAGCTCCAGCTCTCGGCAGCGATCGATCATGTCGCCGAGCACCTGGTCGATGGTGTACTGGTAGACGCCGGTCCCCTTCGCCACTCGGCGCCGCACCTCCCGGCGGATCCGTCCGAGGAAACGGGCGGCCGGCGGGCGGTCCCGGAACTCCGGCGCCGGAGAGAAGAGGCGGCGGAGCTCGCGGTCGTAGGAGACGTCCTCGTCGAGCCCGTAGTGCCGGCGCTTCTCCTCGTAGTGCTGGCGCAGGGTCCTCCGCAGGCGCGAGAGGGAGTCGACCCGGGCCCGGGAGAGGACCGGCGGGCGGCGGGCGGCGATCTCCTGCATCGTCGCGTCGACGTATTCGAGCTTCTTCAAGACGGGCCACCCCGCGTACCGCTCGCGCCAGTTCGAGTCGGGCGCCAGCCATACCGCGAACGTCTCGGCGAAGTCCTCGTCAGGGTGACTCTGCGCGTACCACTGCTCCAGGTGCACGACGAAGCGGCGGCTGTACGGTCGCGGAACGTAGTAGTCCCGGTACCGCTCGGACGACTTGCCGAAGAGCTTCTGGCGGCGGCGGCGCCGGCGCAGGCGATACGCGTTCTCGATGGCGTGGCCCGTCTCGTGCCGCAGGAGCCGCATGCACCACTCCGGCGTCCCGCCCTCGACCTCGAGCATGTTGGCCAACTCGAGCCGCCCGAGCCGCGGGTGGGCGAGGTAGAAGGGGATCGCCACCCCCGGCACGCCATCGGGGCAGTACCACTCGTCGGAGAGCCAGAAGTGGGGCCGGAAGCGGAGCCCGAGGTTCTTGAGCTCGTCGTAGAGCTGGGCGATCCGGTCGGCGAGCTCCCCTTCCCGGATCGTCAGCCCGAGGTCGCAGAGCCGGAGGTCGAGGAGGCGCTCGTCGGGCCAGCTCGCCCACTCCGGCTCGGCGGCGGGCGTGGGGCCGCCGGCGGGGCCGGTCACCGGCGCCCCCGACCGGCGGCCGCGGAGGGCGCGCGCCGGCTGCCAGGGACGGGCGCGGCCTTCACCGCCAGGCCCGCTGAAGCGGCCCGGGCCGCGACGCCCTCGTCAGGCGAGATTGCGGAGCATGGTCTCGGCGTCGCTGACCTCGAACTTCCCGGGCTGCTCCACGTGCAGCGCCTTCACGACGCCGTCCTCGACGAGCATCGAGTAGCGCTGCGAGCGGACTCCCATGCCGCGGGCCGTCAGGTCCATGTCGAGTCCGAGGGCCTTCGTATAGGTGGCGCTGCCGTCGGCCATCATGCGCACCTTGCCCCCGGCCTTCTGGTCTCGGCCCCAGGCGCCCATCACGAAGGCGTCGTTGACGGAGAGGCACCAGATCTCGTCGACGCCTCTGGTCAGGAGCCGGTCGTGCGCCGCGACGTAGCCCGGCACGTGCTTGGCGGAGCACGTCGGGGTGAACGCCCCCGGCAGCCCGAAGACGACGATGCGCCGTCCCTTGACCAGATCCGTCACCTGGAAGCTGTTGGGGCCAAGGCTGCACCCCGGAGCCTCCTGCTCGTAGAACTCCGTGAGGGTGCCTTCCGGCAGACGGTCTCCGACCTTGATCGGCACGGGCTCCTCCTAGCGAGTGATGTGCGAGCCGGCCGGCGGGCGCCGACCGTACGTGGGCTCAGGGTACCATACCCGCAGGAGGCCGGAGGGGTCAGCACCTGGAATCCGCGGGCGGGCCGGGATCGTCGTACCGACGGGGGGCGTGCCGCCCGACCGCGGCGGGACGAGGGTGCGGACGCCCGGCGGTGAACAAGGAGGGCAAGCGGTCGTCATGCCGAGGATAGCCGAGGGCCGGAAGGCACCCGACTTCACGCTCGAGGACGGCCTGCCTGAGCGGGCCCCCGCAACCCCCGAGGTGTCTGCTAACATGCGGCACGCTGGCTGAAGACCCTGGACCGCGCACACCTGACCCGATCACAAAGGAGAGCCCCGACATGGCGCAGCTGAAAATCCCGCTCGACGCACACCGATTCGCCACCGGCATGACCTGGAAGGACTACCTCGCCCAGATGGGGGACATGCGGGCGCGCACCGAGGAGAACTACCACCACGCGACGCTGACCGAGGACGAACGGCGCTTCTTCTCGGGCATCCGGCAGGCGCGCCACGCGTTGATGCTCGCGGAGAACTGGTGCGGGGACGTGCACCGCAACTCGCCGATGCTCGCGCGCATCGTCGAGGCCATGCCGCACTGCGAGCTTCGCGTCTTCTTCCGCGATCAGGCCCTCGACCTGACGGACGCGTTCCTCAACAACGGCTACCGGTCGATCCCCGTCCTCGTCTTCTTCGACCAGGACTGGAACGAGATCGGACGCTGGATCGAGCGGCCCCACACGGCCACCCAGCGCATGTTCGGCATCCGCGCCAAGACGGTCGACGGCGTCCCCCAGGACCGGCAGGAAGCGGCGATGAACGAGTACCGGGCGCAGGTGCAGGCCGCCTACGCGACCACTCCGGACAAGAGCCTCTGGCGGGACACCGCGAAGGAGGTCCGGACGATCCTCGAACTCCGGCTCGGCCTCGCGGCCAAGGCCTAGCTGTCCCGGGTCGACGCGGGCCACCTCCGGACCCTCCCGGGACCGGGGAGGGCCCGCGTCGCGGACCCCCGGTGACGGATCGGCTGGGCGTCCGCGTGTCGGGCCGCGCTTTGTCATCTCGTAACGGAGTCGTCATCGGTCTCCGCAGGCCCGTGCTACACGGGAGCAGGCCCAGACGGGACGACCCGGGTCCCGGTCGAATGCTGGCACCGGGCGCCAACGGGCGGCGCGGGGCGGTCAGGAGGTCTGCCCGGAATCAGGTCTCGCGCGGGGGGCCGAACCCGACGCGGCGCGGGCGCCATTGTCCCGCCTGGTGCTCGGCCAGGTAGTCCGACCGCGCGAAGAGCTTGATCAGGACCACGCCGGCCACGAACCCGCCGAAGTGCGCCCAGAAGGCGACCCCGCCGCCCTCCTGTGGCGCGACCAGCCCGCTCACGAACTGGAGGAGGAGCCAGTAGCCGAGCATCATCCACGCCGGCCACGCCATCGAGGTGAGGATGAACCCGAGCGGCACGATCATGAACACGCGCACGTGGGGGTACAGCACGATGTAGGCGCCCATGACGCCGCTGATAGCTCCGGAGGCGCCCACCATCGGCACGGCCGACGCTGGGTTGAGGGCGACCTGCGTGAGCGCGGCCGCCACACCGGTCAGAAGGTAGAAGACGACGAACCGAAACCGGCCCATGGCATCCTCGACGTTGTTCCCGAAGATCCACAGGAACCACATGTTCCCGAGGAGATGCATCCACGAGCCGTGGAGGAACATGGACGTGAAGATGTGCTCGGTCTGCCGTCCCGGATCGGTGAGGCACACGAGCCCGCCGCCCATCGGAAAGCGCGTACCGGGGGGCACGCTGAGTGTCAGCTCGCCCGGGATGAGCCCGAGATCGCAGACGGACCGGGCCAGCTGCAGACCAAAGCCCGCGCCCTGGACGAGCAGCCACGTCGCCACGTTGAGCCCGATCAGCAGGAACGTGGCATAGGGCGTCCGGATCGTCTCGTTCTCGTCCCGGTACGGGAACATCCGTCAGCTCTCCTCGTGGCCGAACCAGCGGTTCGGGTCGAGCTCGAGGTCGTGACGCGTCGCCGGTCGAACCAGTACATCGTCGCACACTTCTCGCCCCAGGGGTCGTGGGGCGGATCCGAGGCGTATACTTCTCGGCAGGACACGCTCGGACCGTGAAGTGCCTGCCCACATGAAGCGCAAGAGCCGGTGGATCCTCGGGGGGCTGGGCGCGCTTGCCCTCCTGGCCGCGGTGGTCGTCGCCGCCCTGTCCTCGGCCATCCGCTGGCTCGCGGTGAACCGCCTGGAAGCCCTGACCGGGGGACCAGCCTCCATCGAGCGGGTCGAGGTTCGCCTTCGCGACGGTCACTTCGAGTTCCAGGGAGTCCGGCTCTCCGACCGCACACCCGGGCCGCCGTTCATCGAGCTGGAGCGGTTGAGCGGCGTGTTCCGCTGGGGAGCGCTCCTACGCGGCGAGGTCCGGGCGCTCGCCATCGACATCACGGCACCGACGATCCGCCTCGTGCGGTCCGAGACGGGTGATCTCAACGTCGCGAGGCTCTTTCGGCCGAGCCGGCCGACGTCCTCGGGCAGCTGGCTGTCCATCGCGCTGGAACGAGCTGCCCTGACGCGCGGTCGGGTCGTGTTCGAGGACCGTGGCGTCTCCCCGCCCCGGACCATCGACGCGCAGGACATCACCGTGGAGCTCCGGGACATCACCAGCCGGCCCGGCGAAGCCCGGGGCGCAGTCACGGTGACCCTGACGCTGGCCGGCGCGCCCGTCCGGCTCGAGGCCGACCGGATCGGCCTGGCGCCCGGGCAGGCACGGGCCACGCTGACGCTCGGCGACCTCGACCTGGCGCCGTTCCTCGCCTACGCGCCCTCTGGCGCGACCGTGACGCCGAGCCGGGGGCACCTCGCCGGCCGCGTCGAGATGGCCTACGACGCGGAGCGTGGGATTGAGCTCGGCGGCGAGGCCACGGTCACCGACCTCGCGCTCCTGCGCCCGCCGCAGACCGAACCCCTCGTGGCGGTGCCGGCGGTCAGCGCGACGTGGCGCGACGTCGTCTACCGTGGTGGCAGGGTCGCCGCGGGGCGCGTCGAGCTCACGGCCGAGCCGACGGTCGTCGACGGGAGCGTGAAGCCGCCGCTCCGGCTCACCGTGGCGCCGCTTCGGTTCGTGGGGGAGGGCCTCGCATACCCGACCGGCCCCCCGGGCCGGGTGACGCTCACCGCCGCCTTTCCGCGCGGGGGCGTCTTCGCGGCGCGCGGTCAACTGGACGCCGCCCGACGCGCGATGGAGCTCGCGGTCAGCCTCTCCTCCGTCGACCTGACGATCTTCCGCCCCTACCTGGGCTCGGACGGCTTTCTCACCCTCTCGCGCGGGCGGCTCCACGGCGCCCTGACCGTCACCGCGACGGCCGCACCCGATCTCGGCGCGAGCGGAAACCTGACCGTCACCGACCTCGTCCTGTTGCGGCAAGGCCAGTCAGAGCCCTTCCTCGCGCACCGCCGGCTCCAGCTCACCATCATGGCCCTCAGCCTCGCGGACGGCCAGCTCGCCGCTCAGCGGCTCGCGCTGGAGGGCGCGCCCTCGGTGGTGGACGCGTCCGTCACCCCCCCGACGCGGCTCGATTTCGCCCGCCTGGGCCTGACGGCCGACGACGTCATCTGGCCCGCCCGGCGTCCCTGGCGCGTCGCCGGGTCCGGCGTGCTGGTGGACGGCGGCCGCTCGACCCTCAACGGCACGTTCGATCCGAGCACCCTCGACGCCGACGTTCGCGTGACCCTCACGGACATGCCGCTGGCGCCCGCCGGACCCTACCTCCCCCCGGACGGGACCGTCACCCTCATCGGAGGGCGGCTCGGCGCCACGGCCCGCCTCCGCCATGCGCGGGCGACCGGAGCCCGGCTGGAGGCCGACGGGGCGGTGACGGACCTCACGATGGGCCGCCGCGAAGCCCCTGAGCCCCTGATCCGCGACCGCCGCTTCGGCTTCACGGTTCGCGACCTGGCGATCGGAGGCGGGGTCGTCGCGCTCAAGCGGGGGACGGTCACGGGCACGCCCGAGGTCGCCGACACGAGCGTCACGCCACCGCGGCGCCTGGCGCTCCGGGCCCTCCGCCTCGACGTCGACGACTTCGCCTGGCCGCTCGAGCGCCCGGCCCGATGGGCACTCGGGGCGGATTTCCCCGGCTCCGGGGTCCTGAGCGGGCGAGGCACGCTCCACCCCGGGGGGCGCGTGCTCGACGCGACCCTGGAGCTCCGAGAGACAGACCTCGCGTCCTTTCCTTCCTGGCTCTCGATCAGCGCGCCGCTCGCCGGCACGCTCGACGCGGACGCCCAAGGAACGGTGACGTTCGGAAGCCCGCTCGAGGTCACCGCGCAGGGCTCAGCCCGCGTCCGCGACGGCACGCTCGGGGCGGCCGACCATCCCGCGCTGAGACTCCCCGGGGCCGAGGCCACGGATGTCCAGGTGCGCTGGCCGACCTCGGTCCGGATCGCGCGCATGACCCTCGATCGGCCTTCGGCGCTGCTGGAGCGCGACGCGGACGGGAGCTTCGCCATCCGCGCGATGCTCCGCTCGCCGACCGGGCCGGCGCCGGCTCAAGTGCCCGAGGCCACCTCGTCCGAGGCGCCGAGCGACGGGCGCTCGACCCTGGCCTTCGCGCTCGACACGGGGGTCGTCGAGGACGGCCAGATCCGCTTCGTGGACCACTCGGCGAATCCCCTGTACTCCGAGGAGATCTCGCGGCTCGCCCTCACCCTCAGCGGGCTCACGACGGCCGCCGACGATTCCGCCAACGTGACCGTGCAGGGCGTCCTCGGCACGACCGGCGCGATCGATCTCCGGGGCGAGGTCGCGCCCTGGGCCCAGCCGTTCCGTCTCGAGCTCGAGGGGGAGCTGCGCGAGTTCCAGCTGCCACGGACGAACCCCTTCTTCCGACGCTTCTTCGACTGGCTCCTGCAGCGGGGCTCGCTCACCACGAAGGTCCACTACCGAATCGTCGGCGACCGTCTGGAAGCCACGAACCGCGTGCACGTCCAGCACCTCAACGTCGCTCGCGACCCCGAGCCAGTCCGGGCCGAGCGCAAGATCGGGCTGCCTCTCGGCATGATCGTGGCCATGGCGACCGACGCGCGAGGGGACATCGCGTTCGACCTGCCGGTCGAAGGCCGGTTCGGCGCCCCCGGCTTCAGTCTCGGCGGCGCCATCATGGCGGCACTCAAGAACGTGCTGGTCAACCTGGTGTCGGGCCCGTTCCGCGCCATCGGCCGCGTGTTCCGCCAGGACGACGACTCGATCGAGACCCTCCAGATCGATCCCATCCCGTTCGCCGTCGGCAGCGCGACCATCGACGCCGAGGGCGACCGCCAGCTCGGGCGGGTCGCGGATTTCCTGCGGGCGAGCCCGAACGTCAGGCTGGCGCTCAAGCCCGTCGTCACCACGGATGATCTGGCGCGCATCCGGACGCGGGAGCTGACGGCACGGATCCAGCGCCTCCAGCGGGAAGCGCAGCTCGGGAGCTTCGAGGCAGCGGCGACCGCCCTCTACGCGCGGGAGCTTCCGGGCAGCGCCGTGCCGGCCGGCGTGGACGAGATCGTCGCCCGCCTGCAGGAGCGCGAGCCGCTGCCCGAGGGCGCCGGGCGCGAACTCGCCCGGGGACGGCTCGAGTCGGCTCGACGGGGACTGATCGAGGGCGGCGGGATCGAGGCCGAGCGCCTCGACAATGCCGAGGAGGAGCCCGAGGTCAGCGCGACGGGTCCAGGGCGCGTCGAGCTCGAGCTGGCGCCCTAGTCGGCGCCCGGGCCGGGGATCCGCTACCGGCGGCCACCCGAACCGGCCAGCGCGAGGACGCCCATCCAGACCGCGACGATGAGTAGCCCGCCCATTTCCCGAGCTTCCTCGACGGTATCGCTCAGCATGCGGTAGGACTGGAACAGCTCCCCCACCGAGACCCGGCCGACGACCCCGGGCGCGATGGTCACGGCCCAGGCCAGGGCGGCGAGTCCGATGAGGATGGGGACGAACCGGGAGAGCCGGCCACCCAGCGAGAGCAGGCACGCCAGCGCCGCGAGGCCGTAGATCGCCGTCCACCGAAGCGGGTCGGGGTCGTTGTACTGAACGGCCACGGCGAAGAGGAACAGGATCACCATCAGGCCGTTGGCGACCCTCAGGAGCGTCACGGAGCGCTCACCGCCGGAGGCTCGGTTGCCGCGGCGGCTGCGGCGCCACCGGCCGCGGCGACAGCCGGTGTCGGCAGGCCCGGGCGCGGCGGCACGAACACCGTGACCTGCCGGTGGGCGAATCGGATACCGGCCTCGTCGAAGGCCTGCTTGATCCGATGGTAGGCCTCGCGACGGATGAGAAACTGCTCGCCCGGCTTCGCGGTGAACTTGGCCTTGACGAGCATGGCGCTGTCCTCCATCGCGAGGACGCCCTGCGACTTGAGCGGCTGGATGAGCTGGGGACCCAGCTCAGGGTCCGCCGCGAGATCCTGGCCGATCCGCTTGATGATCTTCTTGACCTTCGCGATGTCGGTGTCGTAGGTCAGCCGGAACTCGAGCTTCTCGGGGGGAGCTCCACGGCGGCCGCCTTCTCCGGTCCGGCCGGCTGGTTCGCGGCCGCTGCGACCAGGGGCAGGGCCGACAGCGCAACAACCAGGACCATGAGTCGGCGCCACGGACGACCTGCCTTCATCGGTGTCCTCCCTGGATCGCCACGGACCACCACGCCGGTCGTCGACGGCGCCCAGTCCGGGCCCCCCGGCGATCGGACGCGGTCATCCTACTGCAATCGAGCCGGGCCTGTGGCCGCCGACCATGCCGAGAGCCCGGCGCGACCCGAACCGCAGCGCTTCGCGGAGTGACCGCATCCAGCGCGGGGCAGGACCCCTCATGGGCGACAACTACGCTACTATCAACCCAGGACGGCGACCCAGGACGGCGACCCAGGACGGTGAGGCCCTCACCATGCAGCTCGCCAGGCCCGTCGGCGGGGGCTCGCCGCGTCGAGCCACGGGCCGCGAAAGAGGAGAGGCCGAGGTGACGAGACCGCGACTCGCCGTGATGCTGCTAGCGGGCCTGCTGGTCGCCGTGACCGTCTCGATAGCCCGGGCCGAAGACGACGATCCGACCGCCTGGCACGGGACCTTCGCGCCCTATGCCTGGGCCCCTGGATTCTACGGCGACGTGAGCGTGCGCGGGAGGGACGCGAAGCTCGACGCGAGCTTCCGCGACACTCTAGAGAACACCGACACCCTGGTCGGCCTCCAGGGGCATCTAGAGGTGACGCGGGGTCGGTGGGGCGTCTACGGCGACATCCTCCACTTGAAGACCAAGGTGAAGGACGCCGGCCTCACCGGGCTGGACGCCACGAACCGGATGTGGCTCATCGAGTTCGGCGCCCAGTACCGGCTCCTCGACACGACGACCGACCGGGTCCCCGGATTGACGCTCGACGTCTACGGGGGCGGGCGCTACACGTTCCTCGAGCTCGACCTAGACCCCCGTGGCGCACCCTCGCTCACCCAGTCGAAGGACTGGGTCGATCCGATCGTCGGCGGGCGCCTCGGTGTGCACTTCTCCGAGCACGTGTTCCTGCTCTTCGCCGGGGACGTCGGCGGCTTCGGGATTGGTTCCGATCTCGCCTGGTCGATCATGGGGCTGTTCGGGTACAAGTGGCAGGCGGCGGGGCTCGAGTGGGCGGTCCTGGCGGGGTACAAGGCGCTGGCCCAGGACTACACGACCGGATCGGGCGCCCGCCGGTTCCGGTGGGACACGACGATGCACGGTCCCATCGTGGGGCTCAGCATCGGCTTCTGAGCGTCGCGGGCCCGCCCGCGAGCGTCAGTCCTTGGTCTTGAGCTCGCCCTCGTGCTCGCGAATGAAGACGCGGATCTCGTCGGCCATGTCGAGCAGCCGGAGCCATTGCTCCTTGTAGAGCGTCACCGGGAACCGGCCGAGCCCGTACACGGAGACCCCGCCCTTGTCGCTGACGCGGAGATGCGAGCCGCGCCGCGTCCGCGCCCTCAGCGCTTCGTTCTCGGCCCGCAAGCGGGCCAGCTCGCTCTCGAGATGCTCTTCGCTCATGGGTCCCTCCATCGACGAAGCGTCGTGTCGACCGAAACCCGGCCGGCTCGGGGAGACGCTGCGAGGAGCATAGCTGGCCGCATTCGGGTGGGCAACCGCGCGTCCGGCCGCCCGCGGGGATCGGAAGGTGTCACCCTACCGGTATTCTTATATCATCGGGGCGCTCGGTTCGGCCCGACCACGGGAGACGAGGAGGGGCGCGGGATGGACGCGCTGGGACTCTTCCTGCTGCGCTACGACGCAATCCACGGGAAGTTCATTGACGAGCTCTTCACCGGGCTGACCGACGCCCAGGTCCGCGAGCGACCGCACGGCTTGAACTCGGTCGCCTGGCTCGTCTGGCACGCCACCAGGGTCGAGGACGCGACCACGAGCCGCTTCGTCGCCGATCGGCCTCAGGTGCTCGAGGAAGGCGAATGGCGGCGCCGCCTGGCCGCCGAGCGCCGCGACGTGGGCTCGGGCATGACGGGCGACGAGGTCGAGGCGCTCAGCGCCCGCATCGACGTGTCCGCGCTGCGCGGCTACGCGCACGCGGTCGCCGAGCGGACGCGATCGGTGGCCGGCTCGCTGGCGCCGGCGGCCTGGGAGGAGATCGTCTCACCGGAGCGGGTCCACCGCGTGGTGGCGGACGAGGGGCTCCTGGTGGACGCCGGGCATTGGGTGGAGGAGTTCTGGGCCCGGGGCCACTCGCGCGGGTGGTATCTCCTGCAGACCGCCTTGCTCCACCCGTACGGGCACTGGTTCGACGCCATGGCCACGCGCGGACGGCTCGGCGCTCCGGGACGGTGAGGCGTCCCGAAGAGGACAGGATCGACGCTCATCCGGCCGGCCACCCGTCCGCCCGAGACGCGGTAAGATCGTCGTGGTGCGGGCCACCGGCTCGCGCGACGTCCAAGACCGGGGGGCCGATGCCGCGACCGCTCACGTTCATCCTGGTCATCGCGCTCGCGGCGGCCCCGTCAACCGCCCGCCCCAACGGGGATGGCACCGCGGCGGGCCCACCGACCGTGTTCGAGCGCTTCATCCTGTCGGCCTGCTCGCCCTGCATCAGGGAGTCGTATCCGATCGCCACGTTGCCGGTCGCTGCGCTCCCGCTGCCGGGATTCCCGCGCGCGGCGGCCGCGAGCGTGGCGCGACCCGGCGAGATCGCGATCGACGTGCTGCGCGCCCACCAGCCGGGCCGGCCCGACTGGAAGTCCCTGGCGCTGCGGGTGACGCTGTCGGTGACGACAGGCTCCGGTGGGGACCTGTTCCGGCTCGGCACGGGGCTTCTCGACGGGGCCGACGTGCGGGCGCTCGCCCAGGCCGTCGGGGACATGGCCAGGATCGCGACAGCGCTCCCGGGGGAGCCGCGCGCGGACACCGTCGACGCGGACTTCCACGGCGGCACGCTCCGCGTGGGCGTGCTGCGGATCCGCGGGGACACCGTCGGCTACGTCCAGACGGGCGACCTGCCGATCCTCCTGCAGCGGGCGGTCTGGGAGGTGCCCACGACGCTCTACGTGCCGGTGAAGGATCTGCCGGACATCGCGACCGCCCTGGGTCAAGCCGCGGCCAGGATCGAGCAGGTGCGGGGCAACTGAGACGGCGTGAGGAGGGCGCCTCTGTGACGCGACGGCCAGCCTGGTCGACCGTGCTCGTGGTGGCGCTTGTCTTCGTCGCGACTGGAAGCGTCCTCGCGGAGCCGCGGCTGTTCGAGCTCGCGCTCAAGGATGGTCGGCTTCCGGAGAGCCAGCGGCTCCTCCGCGTCCGCCAGGGTGACGAGGTCACCCTCAAGTGGACGACCGACCAGCCGTTCACGCTCCACGTCCACGGCTACGACCTCGAGGCGAAGCTCGTGCCCCAGACGCCGGTCGAACTGCGCTTCACGGCGCGCGCCACGGGGCGTTTCCCGCTGGAGATCCACGGGCCCGGCACGGAGCGCACGGTCGGCCATCTCGAGGTCCATCCCCGCTGACCTCCTCGCGCGCCGGCCTTCGATGACCCTCGGTCGACGCCGCCTGGCGTTGGGAGGGTCGGTTCTCTTGACCCTGGCGCCCGGGGAGGCCCTCGCCCACGGCTTCGGGCAGCGCTACGACCTGCCGGTCCCCCTCTGGCTCTGGGCCGCGGCCGCCGCGGCCGCCGTCGCGCTCTCCTTCGTGATCATCGGGCTCTTCGTCAAGGCGAGCCCCGGCGTGCGGGGCTACTGGAGGCTGAACCTGCTGCGCTTCCCCCCCGGACGCGTGCTGGCAGACCGTCGGGTCCGGCTCGTCGCGCGGCTGTTCTCGGTCGGGCTACTCGTCCTGGTCCTCGGCGCGAGCATCACCGGCAACCAGAGCCCCACCCGGAACATCGCCCCGACCTTCATCTGGGTAGCGTGGTGGGTGGGGTTCGCGTACCTTTCGGCGCTCGTCGGAAACCTCTGGGCGGTCGTGAATCCCTGGGCAGCGATCTTCGGTTGGACCGAGACGCTCCTCGGGTCACGGCGGGCGACACGTCGGTACCCGGCGTGGCTTGGCGTCTGGCCGGCCGTGGCGCTCTTCCTTGCCTTCGCCTGGCTCGAGCTGATCTATACGGGCCGGAGCATCCCCGCCCAGCTCGGCCACGTGATCATCGGCTACTCCGTCCTCACCTGGACGGCCATGGCCCTCTTCGGGCGCGCCACGTGGCTGCGTCAGGGCGACCCGTTCGCGACGGCCTTCGGAGTCCTCGCCCGCTTTGCCCCGACGGAGATCCGCGTCACGAACCGCGAGGCCTGCCGGCGGTGTGAGCTCCCCTGCGCGGGGCCGGACGGCACCTGCCTCGACTGCGGGGTGTGCTTCGACCGTGCCGCCCCCGCCCGGCGCGAGTGGAACGCGCGACCGTTCGCGGCCGGGCTCACCAACACCGGGGACGTCTCGCCGTCGATGGTCGTGTTCGTCCTCCTCCTGCTCTCGACGGTGACCTTCGACGGGTTCACCGCGACCCCGGCGTGGGCGGGCCTGGAGGGCGCCCTGTACGCAGCGCTGGCGCCGCTGGGGGAAGCGCGGCTCACTGTCATCGGCACCCTCGGACTTGTCGCGTTCCCGCTCCTCTTCGTGCTGGTGTACGTCGCGTTCGCGCGCTGGATGGCGTGGATGGGCGACGACCAGCTCACGACGGGCACGGTCGCCCGTCTCTTCGTGCTCTCGCTGGTCCCCATCGCGATCGCGTACCACCTGGCCCACTACTTCACGTACCTCCTGATCCAGGGCCAGCTCCTGATCCGGCTCGCCTCCGATCCCTTCGGATTCGGCTGGAACCTGCTCGGCACCGCGCGATACCGGCCCGACATCGGGATCGTGGGCGCTCGCTCCGTCTGGTACACGGCGGTCGTCGCGATCGTCCTCGGCCACGTCATCGCGGTGTACGTCGCCCACGTCGTCGCGCTCCGGGAGTTCCGGGACCGGCACGCGGCGCTCCGCAGCCAGCTGCCGATGCTCGTGCTCATGGTGAGCTACACGATCGTGAGCCTCTGGATCATCGCCCAGCCCATCGTCGAGTCGAGATGAGAAGGGAGACGAGATGAAGACGGCCCTCGTTGTGGTCGCGCTCCTCGCGAGCACCCTGTGTCCGCCCCCGGCGTCCGCTCAGCTGCCCACCAGCCAGATCGTGCTCGAGAACCCGTCGATCCGCGTGACGCTCCTCACGTTTGCGCCCGGAGGCGCCACCGGCCGGCATCAGTCGATCGAGTCGGAGATCGGGATCGTCCTGGAGGGCGAGCTGATGGTCGAGAGTCCGACCGGGCGGCAGCAGCTCGCTCCCGGAGGCGTCTACTGGATGCCGGGGCTCACCCCGCACGACGTGCGCAACGAGAGCGGGCGTCCGGCCAAGCTCTGGGACATCTTCCTCAAGCGCTGCGACTGAATGGGGTCAGGCCTTGACGTTGTCGTTGGCCGGTTCGCGCGGCGGGGAGCCGCCCGAAGTCAAAGTCAAGGCCTGACCCCCTGTCGTTACTTGGTCAGCTCGTACACCTTCCGGAGGTCGGGGTTGAGCACGGTCACGGGGAGTCCGGCCGTCTTGAGCGCGGCCTCCATCGTCGCCGGCGTCGGCGCGCCGGGAGGCGGCTGGAGCCGGTGGTGATGAGGGATCACCGTCTTCAGGTTCGGGTTCTCTGTCCTGAGCAGGCGGACCATGTGGACGATGTCCTGTGGATCACGGTTTGCGGACAGGGGCAGGATCGCCACGTCGGGCTTGTAGAGCATCCCCCAGAGCTGCATGTCCATCGTCAGCGCCGTGCTTCCGGCGAAGTAGACGGTCAGACCGTTCTCGAAGTGGAGCATGAACCCCATGGCCGGCCCGCCGTAGAGCTTATCGGGCGTCCCGGACCCGTGCACCGCCCCGACATTGCGGATCGTGAGGCCGTCGAGCCTCAGCCAGTCGCCGGGGTTGCTCCGGTGCAGCTGCGCTTCGGGGACGTTGCGCGGCTGGAAGTAGGTCGTCCACATCTCGAAGGGCGTGACAATCTTCGCCCCGGTCTTGATGGCGATCTCGTCCGTGGAGCCCACCTCGTCGGTGTGGCCGTCGGCGACGACGATCGCGTCGACCTTCGCAAAGTCTTCCACCTTGACCGGGCTGTCAGGGTTCTTGACGAACGGGTTGGTCACGATGACCTTCCCGGTTGGCGACGTGAACCGGAAGATGGACCACGAGAACCACTCCATCTTGACCGGGGCCGACTGGGCCGGCGCCTGGCCTGCCCACGCGGCCAGCATCGCGGCCAGTGCTCCACCAATCATCCAGCGCCATCCGCTCGCCATAGTGTCCCCTCCTCGTTTCGGCGTGGTGTTCCCTCCAGACCTGGTCGTGGTCGCGTTCTTAGACGTGGAGGCCGGGGCCCTTGAAGAGACAACCGCGGTCGGGGTCCAAATGTTCCCGCGCGCTTCGCCCCGATCCGGTGTGACCCCTGACCTCGGAGCGAACAAAGCACGCCCACGCGGTAGGCGTCAAGCCCTCGTCCCGGCCGTGGCGTCCCGGCGGGCTGCTGGACGGTCCAGAGGACGGGCTCGTCTCGCCAATCCATCCGCGCTGTTGCAGCCCGGGCGAAAGGCTTGACGCTGGAACGGGACGGGGGCCTCATTTGGCCGGCCCTTCGGCCGCACGCGGACGCGCGGCCTCGCCTCGGGAGAAGCCGATGAGGTTGGTGGCGGAGCGCCGCCACGCCGGAGAGCGGGACCGCGGTCAAGAAGCGCCTCGGGGGACAGGTGGCTGAGTCCGGGTTGTCGGCGCGATGCTGCATCGCTGGCGGCGGGCCGGCGGGCATGATGCTGGGCTTCCTCCTCGCCCGCGCCGGCGTCGACGTCCTCGTCCTCGAGAAGCACGCCGACTTCCTCCGGGATTTCCGCGGGGACACCATCCACCCGTCCACGCTCGAGGTGATGCACGAGCTGGGCCTGCTCGACCGTTTCCTGGACCTGCCCCACGAGAAGGTCTACCGGATCAGCGCGCGGGTCGGCGACGTCGTGCTCCCGGTGGCGGACTTCGACCACCTTCCCACCCGCTGCCGGTTCATCGCCTTCATGCCGCAGTGGGACTTCCTCAACTTCCTCGCCGAAGCCGGTCGGCATCATCCCTCGTTCCGGCTCTGGATGCGGGCCGAGGTGACCGGGCTGGTCGAGGAGTCGGGTCGGGTGGCCGGGATCCACGTGACGACGGTCGACGGTCCCCGCGAGGTCCGGGCCGACCTCGTGGTCGCCGCGGACGGCCGGTCGTCGCTCGTCCGCGAGCAGGCTGGACTCGAGGTCGAGGCGCTCGGGGCGCCCATCGATGTCCTGTGGTTCCGGCTCTCGCGTCGCGCGGACGACGCGGGCCAGACCATGGGTCGCTTCGACGCCGGGCGGATCTTCATCATGATTAACCGGGGCGAGCACTGGCAGTGCGGCTACGTGATCCCCAAAGGCTCCCTGGAGGAGATTCGCAAGCGCGGTCTCGAGGCGTTTCGCCGGGAGGTCGGAGCCCTCGCGCCCTTCGCCGCGGACCGCGTGCGCGAGCTCCGGAGCTGGGAGGACGTGAAGCTCCTGACGGTCCGGGTCGACCGGGCCCGCCGCTGGTATCGCCCAGGCCTCCTCTGCATCGGCGACGCCGCCCACGCCATGTCTCCCATCGGCGGGGTCGGCATCAACCTCGCGATCCAGGACGCGGTCGCGGCGGCCAACCGGCTGACGGCGCCCCTCCGCGACGGCAGCCTCACGGTCGATCACCTCCGAGCGGTGCAGGAGCGGCGGGAGTTTCCCACGCGCGTCACCCAGCGCATCCAGGTGGTCGTCCAGGACCGCGTGATCACGCGAGTGCTCGGTGGCCGGAGGCCGCTCCGGCCTCCGCTCGCCCTCCGCCTTCTCGCCCGCTTCCCGGCGCTCCGCCGGATCCCGGGCCGGCTGGTCGGGATCGGCATTCGCCCCGAGCACGTCCGCACGCCCCCGGCGGCGCCCACCGAGAGATGACTTAGGGGCCACCGTCGACTTTTCCCCCAACGGGAACTGGGGGATGCCCCAAGCGACTGGCCGCGGACCGCTCCACAAGCCCGCGCCGCTCAAGCCTTTTGGACCATGGCACCCTTCCTGCCTTGTTCCCAGGCGTGTCGAGTCCTGGACCAGGCCACCAGGGAGGGGACGCCATGGATCGGATGGGATGGGCGGGCAACACGCTCGGCGCGCTTCTGATGACCGGCCTTGCGCTGATGGGATGCGCCACGTCGCGCGGCGCGGGGCTGCCGAGCGGCGGGTCCGCCGAGGTGGCGCGCCGATGCGGCGACCTCGTGAAGAGCCTGCGCTACGCCGAGAAGTCCGTCGGGGGCCGCGTCGCCGCCACGGCGATCCTGGCGCCCCTGACCATCGGGATCGGGCTCGCGGGGGTCGCCACGGGTGACCCACGCGGCCTCGCCTTGGCGGTGAGGGGCCCCGCCCAGCTGGTTGGCTGGACCGCGCAGGCCGGCAAGGAGAACGCGGAGCGGTTCGATCGGCTCCGCCAGGCGTGCGAGGATGGCGGCGGGCCGGATTCCGCGGCGACCGCGAGGGCCGTGCGCAACCTAGCCGAGGTTCGTCTCGGCGAGCGGAGCACTCGGGACGCGATGCGGCTCTACCGCGACACCCTCGTGATCCTCGACCGTGCGAAGGCCGGGGAGTCCGAGGACGCCGCCATCACGGCGCTGGCGCTGGCGCGTCTGGTCGAGTCGAAGACACCCGCGAACCCCGAGATCGGCCCTCTCTACGACCGTGCTCTCCGGATTCGCCAGGTCGACGCCGACGCCAGGCCTCGGGAGCTGGCGACGGTCCTCGCGCTGTACGCCGGGTGGCTCCGGACCAGCGGGCGGATCGCGGATGCCGAGGCGATGCAGGCGCGGGCGGACGCGCTGAGCCACGAGATCCAGGCGGCCGAGGAGCGCTCGCGGGCGTCGCTGGTCCCGCCGCGAGGCATCTCGGGCACCGATATCGCCGTCGGCGAGCGCTGCGCTCAGGCCGGGGTCAGCGTGCTCGACCGCCTGAACGAGGAGGTCGCCGCGGAGGGCGGTACGGCCCGCATCCTCGCCGTCGACTGCCATGAGGATGGCTGGGTCAGCACCGTTCGGCTCAACACGCCCACCGGGGCCAGCTACATCTTGATGCTCAGCGACCCGGATGCGGATCTCGCGGGGCGGGTCCGCCCGGCACTCCTCGCGACCGGACCATGACATCGGCGCCGCGGCACGGGGAGCTACGATCGATGCGGTTCACGCCGCTACGCTGACGGATTCTGGCAGGGACTGACGCACCTTGGTGCGCCCGCGCCGCGTGGCCGGGTGGGAGGGTCGTGATTCCGGTGGGTTACGTCGACCCGCGCCGTGGCCCCGTGCTTGCACGATCCGGAAGGGGACGCTGGTACCCAATGACCGGAGGGCTTGGTCGTTCCATGGGTCTGTCGCTGAGGCAGGCGCGGCTGTGTCTGGATTGTGACTGCCTGACGGACGAGTTGTTCTGCCCCTGGTGCGACCGGGACGGCACGGTCCCGATCGCGGGCTGGTTCCGTCCGATGGACGACGGCAAGGTCCGCGCGCCGCGCCACGAACGGACCGCGGCACCCGCCGACCGCCGGTGGGTCCTCATCGTCCAGCACCACCAGCGGGATCTCTACCGGGTTCTGCGCCAAGCACTGGCCGGGACGGGTGTCGAGGTCCTCTACGAGCGACGCGTCGGCCAGCGTCGCCGCACGGCCGCCGGGCCGACAGCTGAGGAGCGGCGGCGCGCTGACCGTCGCCGTCCGCGCCCGAGCGCGGTCGTGCACCAGGAGTCGGCCACGGCAGCAGTGCCCGACAGCTCCTCCCCTCCGAGCGCCGACCGAGAGACCGTGCGGGTCGTCCGCGCCCGCCGACGCCAGCCCACTTCGGTCTAGCGCTCGGCGCGGGCGCGGCGGCGGGAGGCCTGCGTCCGGCGCGGGCGCCGCGGCACCATGCGCCATGCTCGCCTTCCGGCCGCTGCTCGACGCCCGCGTCGAGGTGGCCGAGATGGTCACCCTTGCTCGGACGCCGCTCGCGGAGCGTCGGCTGATCCACGTCCTGGACGGCTGGTTTCATAGCGAGCGACCGGTCGGGCGCGCGCGATGATTCTGATCGAGCACGCCACGGTCATCACGCTGGATCCGGCGCGCCGGATCCTGACGACGGTTCGATCCTCGTGGACGGCCGGGACATCGTCCAGGTCGGGCCCTCCCGGACCGTGCGTCCGCCACGCCTGATCGGCGCGCTCATGTTCGCCGAGTTCATCAACAACACGACCATGCCCGCCGATCTGAAGCGGTTCGTCACGCGCTTCGAGGTGAACCCGCTCGTGGTGGTGCTGGCGATCGCGGCGATCTACGTGGTGCTGGGCACGGCCATGGAGGAGCTGTCGATGGTCCTGCTCACGATGCCGGTGTTCTCCCGGTGATCGTCCACCTGGGGTTCGACCCGGTCTGGTTCGGGATCATCATCGTGTGCGTGGTCGAGATCGGGCTGATCAGCCCGCCGGTCGGAATGAACATGTTTGTCCTCAAGACGCTCCTCCCCGAGGTCTCGACGGGGACGGTGTTCAGCGGGGTGCTGCCCTTCATGTGGGCCGACGTGGTGCGGCTCGCGATCCTGATCACCTTCCCCTGGCTCAGCCTGTGGCTGCCGAGCCTGATGCGCTGACGGTCGGCGTCCCGCGCTCCGACCGTCCCGTCCGGAGCTACAGCCGCGGCGCGACCCGCTCGACCGCCTCGGCCGACGTGATGACCGGGGCGACCTCGAAGTCGACCAGATCGCTCCAGCGGGCGATCCACTGGTCGAGGGCGTCGCGGCTCTCGCACTCCATCAGCTGGTAGCACGTCGTCATGTCGGATGTCACCCAGCTCGAGACGTAGGCGAGCGCCTCCGGGGCGAGCCGCCCCTGGGCCAGGAACCGCCGGTACACGGGTACCGGATCGCCGTTCTTATAGTGCTCGATGATCATGTAGAGCATCGCTGACCCCTTCCCGCTTCGGCGCCAGGGACGCTCAGGCGTCACGTCGCCCGCCCCCCCCAGCGCTGCGCGCGGACGCGTCACGGCGGCTTCAGCGGCTTCCCGCCCATGGGTCCACAAGAGTGAGACCGGCACCACCTCTCCGTCGCGCAGCACGACCTGCACGCGGAACACTGGACTGTCCTCGTCATCGCGGCTCTCGGCCAGTCGAATCTCCTCGACGTCGCGGATCGACCAGGCCCACGTTCGTCGGCCGCCGATCCCCCGGCGGCGGAGCCGTACGCGCTCGCTCCGTCGGTCACGACCTCGAGCCCCACGTCCTCTTGGAGACGGACGACGTAGCGGATGTGCGCGTCTTCCTCGGCTCGGAGCGCGTCCACGGAGAGTCGCCCCTCCTCCACCGCCCGGCGTGCGGACAGCAGGGCGGGCGGCCGCAGGAGGCTCCCGATGTGCTCGGCGCGGAACGGAGGCGGCGGTCTCAACCGGTCGGCCCCACGGCGCCGGCTTCCCCCTTAGCCGACGAACCGGTCGATGGCGGCCGCGACGGCGTCGGGGACCTCATCTCCTCGCGTGAGCGGCTCGTCGGCCGAGAGGAGCTTCATCAACTCCGGGTGGTCGGCGGCGGCGTTCGGTATCTGCATGCGCGTCGCGTCCAGCGCGCGGTTCTCGTCGATCGGGCGCGATTCTGCCCGAGCCCGGCCCGTGGTTCAAGGGGCGTCGCGATGCGCCCGGCGCGCCGGCCTCCGGCTTGACAGACTGCCCCATCCGGCGAGGATCATAGTGCTCTGCGAGGCACAGGAGACTCGATCATGGACCAGAGCGTGATTCCGCCGGCGCGCGCCAGGCTCTCGGTGCTGCCACAGCTCCCGCTCCGGCTGCACCACCACGCCTTCGTCGTCCGGGACCAAGAGGTCAACCGACACTTCTTCGAGGACGTCCTCGGGCTCCCGCTGGTGGCGACCTGGTGCGAGAAGCTCTTCAATCCGGAGGCCCAGCGCGAGATCGCCTACTGCCACACGTTCTTCGGGCTGGCGGACGGTGGGGCGCTCGCGTTCTTCCAGTTCGCCGACGATGCGATGTACGAGCGCACGCGGGCCGTGGAGCCCCCGATCGGCCGGTACCAGCACATAGCGCTGAAGGTGGAGCGGACGACCTTCGACGAAATCGATCGGCGCGTGACGGCCGCCGGCGTCGCCCGCCGCGTCACCGACCACGGGTACTGCCTCTCGCTGTACGTCACGAGCCCGGACGGCCTGCGAATCGAGTTCACCGTGGATCCGGACGACGTCGATGACATCAACGCCATGCGTCGCGCGAACGCTCACGCCGAGCTTGCCCGGTGGCTCTCCGGCGACCACGCGCCGAACAGCACGGACCGGAAGCCGGCGACCGCGGCGAAGATCTGAGCTCGACGTGGTGCACGCGCTCCTGCCGACCACGGTCGTCGGCAGCTACCCGCAACCAGGCTGGCTGATCGACCGGGACCAGCTTGGCTCACGGGTGCCGCGCCTCCGCGCCCCCGAGATCTGGCGCGTGCCGGAGCCTTTCCTCGAGGAGGCGCAGGACGACGCCACGCTTCTCGCGATCCGTGACATGGAGCGGGCCGGCGTCGACGTCATCACGGATGGCGAGATGCGGCGCGAGAGCTACTCCAACCGCTTCGCGACGGCCCTCGAGGGCCTGGACCTCGATCGGCCGGGGACCACGCTGAGCCGCACCGGCCGGCCCACGCCGGTGCCCCGGGTCGTCGGGCCGATCCGGCGCCGGTACCCCGTCGAGGTGCGGAACGTCGAGTTCCTGCGCCGACAGACGGACCACCCCATCAAGATCACGCTCCCCGGGCCGTTCACCCTGGCGCAGCAGGCCCAGGACGAGCACTACCACGACGAGGAGGCGCTCGCGCTCGCCTACGCCGCCGCGGTCAACGAGGAGGCGCGCGACCTCAAGGCCGCCGGCGCCGACGTGATCCAGCTCGACGAGCCGTGGCTCCAGGCGCGCCCGGACCGGGCGGCCCGCTACGGGGTCAGGGCGATCAACCGGGCGCTCGCCGACATTACCGGCCCGACCACCGTCCATCTCTGCTTCGGCTACGCGGCGACGGTGGCCGACCGACCCCGCGGCTACGCCTTCCTGACGGAGCTGGCCGACTCCGCCGCGGATCAGGTCTCGATCGAGGCCGCGCTGCCGAAGCTCGACCTCGCCGTGCTGCGGGATCTCGCGCCGAAGACCATCGTTCTCGGCGTCCTCGACCTCGGGGACCCGTCCGTCGAGGACGCGGCGGAGGTCGCGCGGCGCATCCGCGCCGGACTCCGGCACGTCTCCGCCGACCGTCTCGTCCCGGCGCCCGACTGCGGCATGAAGTACCTGTCACGCCGGACCGCCTTCGGCAAGCTGAGCGCGCTGACCGCGGGCGCGGCGCTGGTCCGGCGCGAACTGACCTAGCCGGCGAGCCGCGCGCCTCGTCCACGAAATCACGCGGGCAACCTCAACGATGCTGATTCCACCGGGAGGATAGCGTGGCCGCGATCCCCAAGGTGCTCCACGAACACATCAACACGGCCTTTCCCGCCCACGTGTGCCTCGTCGCTACCGTGCTGCCGAACGGGTTCGCCCAGGTGAGCCCGCGCGGCAGCACCATGGTCTTCGACGACGAGCACCTCGCCCTCTGGGAGCGGGGCAAGGGGTCGACCAACGCGAGCCTCAAGGACGGCACCAAGGTCACGGTGTTCCTGAGGAAGCCGCCGCTCCGAGAGTCCGGTCTCCTGCCGAAGGGCGGCATCGCCCGCTTCTACGGAACCGCCACGATCCACCGGTCGGGAGCGGCCTACGAGGAGGTCTGGCGGCGCCTCGTTCAGCCGGAGAAGGATCGCGATCCGGACAAGAAGGGCTTCGCGGTGCTGATCAAAGTGGAGCGAGTCGAGGATCTGGACGGGGCGCCGCTCAACCTCGGCTGAGCACCGATGTCTGATGAACCCGCGCGCGTGACGCCCGCTGCCCCGCCGACGGCCCACTCCAGGGCCCCCACCGTGTCCACGCTCTTCCTCGCGGCGCTGGGGGCCGCGCCCGGCCGAGCCTTCCTCGCCATGGAACAGGGCACCCTCACCTACGCACAGACCGCCGACTGGTCGCGGGCCCTCGCCGGTGGGCTCGCCGCAAGGGGCGTCACGCGAGGCGACCGGGTGGCCATCGTGGCGACGAACCGGCCGGAGATGGTCGTCCTGTGGCTGGCGTGCCTCCGGCTCGGCGCGTGCTTCTGCCCGGTCAACCCCGGCTTCACCGGCGGACAGCTGGCGAACGTCTTCCGCCGGCTGACGCCCGCGCTGATAATCGCCGAGCCCGCGCGGGTCGGCGCGATCGCCGATGGCATGGCGCGAAGCGAGACCGCGATACCCGCGGTCGCGCTCGGGCCGGCGCCGGCGGGCTGGAGTGTCTGGGACGAGCTCGAGCGAGGCTCCGGCGATCCCGGATGGGCCGAGGCGGCCCCGGGCGACCTGGCGGCGATCCTTTGCACGTCGGGGACCACCGGCCCGTCCAAGGCCGTGGCACTGTCGCACCGCTGGTTCACGAAGATCTGCGAGACGACGGAGCGCTACTGGGGGTTCAGCGCGCGCGACGTGTTCTACTCCCCGTTTCCGCTCTACCACATCGACGCCTTGGCCATCACCGTGACCCCCGCCCTGTACCACGCGACCACGGCGGCCATCGGAGTCCGCTTCTCGGTCCGCCGGTTCTGGGACGAGGTGCGCCGGTTCGAGGCGACGGTCTTCGACTTCATGGGGAGCACGCTCGCGCTCCTGTGGAAGAAGGAGCCCCGGCCGGACGACCGCGACAATCCGGCGCGGCTCGGATGGGGCGTGCCGCTCCCGGACTTCGCGCCCGCCTTCGAGGAGCGCTTCGACTGCGTGCTCATCGATTGCTACGGGTCGACCGACGTCGGCCTGCCCGTGTGCGGCGTCCCCGGCGAGCCGAAGCCGGCCGGCGCCTGCGGCTGGGCGGCGGAGGGCTGCGAGCTGGCGATTCTGTCGCCGGAGGGACACCGTCTCCCGCCCGGGCAGTCGGGCGAGATCGCCGTGCGGACCGACGAGCCGCACGCGCTCATGGAGGGATACGTCGGGGATCCCGAGGCGACGCTCCGGACGTGGCGAGGGCTCTGGCACCACACCGGCGACCGTGGCCGCCTGGACGAGCGGGGTTATCTCTACTTCGAGGGCCGGTTGAGTGACTCCATCCGCCGCCGCGGCGAGAACGTGTCGGCCCAGGAGCTGGAGGAGCTGATCCAGGCCCACCCGGACCTCGTCGAGGCCGCGGCCATCGGCGTCCCGTCCGAGCTCACCGAGGACGACATCAAGGTGGCGGCGATCGCGCGGCCCGGGGCCCGCCTCGAGGCCCCGGCGCTCGCCGGCTGGCTGGCCGAGCGGCTGCCCCGGTACATGACCGTCCGCTACGTCGAGCTGGTCGACGACCTCCCGCGAACCGACACCCAGAAGGTGATGAAGACGGCGCTCCGCGCCCGGTGGCGGACGCCGGGCACGTGGGACGCCGAGCAGGCGCGCTATCTCCCGGAGGAGCACCCATGATGCTCGAGACGGTCCTGTACGACGCGCGGGGCGGCCTCGCCCGCATCCGCCTCAACCGGCCACATCGGCTGAACGCGATGGTGCCCCAGTTGATGCGCGACCTGCACCAGGCGTTCCAGGCGGCCGCCGGCGACCCGGCCGTGCGGGTCGTGATCCTGTCCGGGGAAGGGCGCGCGTTCTGCGCGGGCGACGACCTGAAGGAGTCCGCCCGGGGCCACGGGGGCGTCGCCGAGATCCGCGAGTTCGTGAACGAGATCCAGCAGGTGACGGTCGACATGAAGTCGATGCCGAAGCCCATCATCGGCGCCGTTCACGGCTACGCGGTGGGCGGCGGCTGCGAGCTAGCGCTCGACTGCGATCTCGTCGTGGCGGCGGAGGACGCGAAGTTCGCCTTCACCGAGATGGGAGTAGGGCTCTTCTGCACCGGCGGCGTGACGCACTTCCTTCCCCGCACCGTGGGTCTGGCCCGTGCCAAGGAGCTGATCATGACCGGGGAGTTCTTCGACGGCCGGGAGGCCGCGCGACTCGGCCTCGTGAACCGGGCGGTGCCCGGGGATCAGGTCCTAGCCACGGCCGAGGCGCTGGCGCGCACGATCATGGCGAAGGCACCGATCCCCATTGCCATGGTCAAGGGCGCGCTGGAATCCGGGGCCCAGAGCGACCTTGCGACCGCGATGGCCCTCGAGACCGCATCGACGATCGCCTGCTTCCTGACCGAGGACGCGCAGGAGGGCGCGCGGGCGTTCGTAGAGAAGCGGCCGCCTCGATACCGCGGGCGGTGAGAGGCGGGCGGCTCGGCCCGGGGTTGTCCCGGACCGAGCGCCCTGGAACGGGGCAGGGGCTAGGCCGCCCCGCCCCCCGGAAGCGGCTAGGCAATCTCCTTCATCGGCTGGCCGCAGCAGCTGCCCGGCCGGTCCGACACGTGCCCGCACTTTTCACAGCGATACTGATGAGTCACGACTTCACCCCCTCAGTGGATCTGGATCACGGTCAACACCCTTGACCGCCCCTCGACGCTCGCCTTCACCGTCGCGCCGGCTTACAGCGCAGCGGTGTTGACGTTGACGGACTCGGGAATCAGCAAGCGCGTCCCATTTTCGAGGAGAACGGTCCTGCCGGCCAGATCCACGCCCTTGATCTTCCCGCCGACCTCGGTCGTCGCCATCGCCGGGGGCTTGGAGGCCGGCCCCGGGGCCGGCCCCGTCTACGCCCCGACGAGCGAGACGAACACGAGGACGAACACGAGCCAGATGCCAATCGCCGCCAAGAAGCTCTCTTTCATGGCATTCGTGCTCGCTCGTCAGACGGCTGGCGGCAACCGCCGAGTCTGTGCCATGTGGATCACCAACAGCACCACGCCGATCAAGAACAGTATCCAGGCGATCTGCGTGGCCATCGCGGCGACCCCCCAGAGGCCAAGGAGTCCCGCCACGAGTCCCACGATCAGGAACGTCAACGCCCACGAGATCATCGGCATTTCCTCCCCTCGCCCGTCGAGGTCGCTCCAGGCCCTTGCCGGGGGCACGTCGGGTCCGGTCCCTCCACGGCGTTTCGATGTCCTCTCCGCCTTAGTCGGGGCAAGTTGCGTGCCGAGGCCAGGTCCCCCGCCCGCAGAGGCCCCCGGGCCGCGAAAAACGGCGGATTCACGAGCCCTGAAAGGCTCCGAGGCCGTCACGGTGTCACCTTGGCGACACCGTGACGGGGCAGTGCCGTGGCTGGGCGCTCAGGCCGCGGGTCGAACCGCGCGCTCTTCCTGAAGCCGGGTCTCGACGACGGACCAGTCGATGTTCCGGAGGAACGCCTCGATGTACTGATCCCGCTCCGTGGCCTTGTAGTCACGCATGAACGCGTGTTCCCAGACGTCCATGACCAGCAGCGGCTTGAACCCGGCAGGAACGCCGTCCTGGTGGAGCGTGATCCAGTGATTCGTGAGGCGATCGGTCACCGGATCCTGGAACAGGATCACCCACCCGACTCCGCGCATCTCGCCGATGGCCTGGAAGTCGGTCCGCCACTGCTCGGCCGTTCCGAACGAACCTACGAGGGCCTCCGTCAGTCCCGAGGCCGCCGGGGGCTTGGGATCGGCGGCGGCGCGGAGGTTTCCGAAGTAGTACTCGTGAAGGATCATCCCGTTGTACTCGAAGCCGAGGCGTCGCGTCAGCTCGGCGAACTCCGGGCTCTTTCCCGATGCCTGCCCTCGGGCGAGCATCTGGGCCAGCTCCTCGTTTAAGGCGTTGACCTGCTTGACGTAGCCCGCGTAGAGAGCCAGGTGCTCCTCGATCTGAGCGTCCGAGATGCCGGCGAGCCCCTTGAGATCGAACTCTTGCTTCCGGTACGCCTTCGGAGGCTTGGCCGCAGTGTGGGTAGCCATCCAGGACCTCCTTTAGTCGCGACGGCCGACGAAAGACGCCACGGATCAGGGCCCGGGGCGCCTGACGGCGTCACCCGGGCCCTGCCGCGGCCGCGAAGAACTGCCTCGGGCGCCGGGCCTAGCCCTGCACTCTGAGGTTGTTCACCACGCGGCGCACACCGTCGACTTGTCGGGTGAGCTCGGTTGCACGCTGTCGCGTCTTCTCGCTGTCGACGGTCCCGTTGAGCTGCACGATGCCGCTGGTCGTGTCGACATCGACCTTCACAAGCGTGGCCGGTGAGGCCCCCACGAGCCGCGTCTTCACCGCGGCGGTGATGGAGGCGTCGCTCCAGGCCTTGCGAACCTCACGAATCCACTCGCGGTCGTTCAGATCCGGCCACTTGTCCGCCGAGAAGCTTGGCGATTTCTCCAGAGTCTCTTTCTTCACGTCGATGTAGGTGACGCGCTTCTCGCGATCCACGATGACCGCATCCCACGGCACCGCGAAGAGCTTGTCGCCGATGCCCATGAATCCACCGAACGAGACGACGGCGTATCCGGCGTGCCCGCGGTGGTCGAGGAGAAGGTCCTCGATCTTGCCGGCATCCTTGCCAGTCACGTCCTTGACGCTGCTGCCGATGAACGCGCTGGCGCGGAACAGCCCCGTGTGCTCGGCGAAGCGCTTCGTGTCCTTGATCGGCTCGGCGGTCTTCGAGGGCTGCGCCGTGGCGGCCACCTTCGGCGACGACTTCGGCGACGACTGAGCGTTGACGTCCGTCGCGCCGAGCAGGCCCGCCAGGGCCACGCCTGTGACGAGGGCACAGAATCGGCTCTTCATGCTCCAACCTCCCCCCAACGCTGGACTCTGGAGTGGCGACTCCATCAGCTGGAGTGGCCCTCCGTTGGTGAGCGGAGCAATCCGGGTGCCAGGTGGCCTCGCGGGCCACTCGATGAGCGCGCCGGGGGGTGAAGAGTCGGGATTCGAAAGGGCGACGTTGCGACACGCGCCAAACTGTCCGACCGGCGCCAGCCGGTCGCCTACGACGCGGTCTCGTCAGGCGGGACGGGTGGTCTCGGCGGCGACTCGCTCCAGGAGCTCGAAGAGCTGCTCGAACTTGAGCGGTTTGACCAGATGCACGTCGAAGCCCGCCAGACGGCTCTGGTCGCGCTCCTCGATTCCGTGATATCCGGTCAGGGCGATGAGGAACATCGGAGCGCCGGCGAGTCCTTCCCGGATCTGGCGGACCACTCCGTAGCCGTCCAGACCGGGCAGCCCGATGTCGATCACCGCCACGTCGGGCCGGTGAGCGAGTGCGTGGGCGACGGCTCTGTCGCCATCGGCGGCCTCGGCGACGGTGTATCCGCGGAGCTCGAGCAGCATCCGGAGCGCCGCGCGCGCGTCGCCGTCATCCTCCACGACGAGGAGGCGCAGACTCCCCGGGGCGGCGGGATCGGGGGAGGCCGGTGGTGGGATCGGCCGCTCTGGTGCTGTCAAGACGAGGTCACTTTACGAGTGCCTCCGGAGGCGGTCAAGCCGCGAGCCTCCGCCCGCGAGCGCGCGCCTCCCTGGCACCAACCGTCGCCGAGGCGACGCCGTGGTGGGCGGACCCGCCGGGAGCGCCCCGGCTCTCTCGACCACTCGCGCAGCGGACGTCTGGCGTGCTAGTGTCCGACCTCGGGATGCCGGGAGAGGACGGCTATGCGCTCGTCCGGCGCGGTCGGGCCCTGCCCCGCGATCGGGGCGGTGGCGTGCCCGCGGTGGCTCTGACCGCCTGCGTCAAGGTGAGCTGGGAGGAGCTGGCCCCGGCAGTCGCCCCCCCGACCGGCCCGAGTCGGCCCGCGGCCTCATGACGAGTGTCGGCTCCCCACCACCGGCAGGCGAGTCCTTGCTCGTCATCGACAACGACGAGGGCCTCCTGGAGCTCCTCTCGTTCGTCTTCCAGAGCCGCGGCTTCACGGTCCTCTCCGCTCGCCAGGGAACCGCCGGGATCGCCCTCGCGCAAGCCCACCGCCCCGCGGTCATCATCTGCGACATCATCATGGACGACATGCACGGCTTCGAGGTGCTCCGGAGGCTGCGGGCGGATCCCGAGCTGGCGCGCGCGATCGTGGTCATGATCTCGGCGAAGTCGTACAAGCCGGACATCGACCGCGCGAGGGAGATGGGTGCCGACGATTACGTGGTGAAGCCCTTCCACCCCGACGAGCTGGTGTCCCGCGTGGACCGCCTGCGGGCTGACCGGGCCGCCCCCCGCCTCACCGTGAGCTTCTGGGGTACCCGAGGATCAATCGCGGCCCCGGGACCCGCCACGACGCTCTACGGTGGCAACACGGCGTGCGTCGAGATCCGGTCCGGGCAGGACATTCTGGTCTTCGATGCCGGCACCGGGATCCGTGAGCTGGGCCTCGCCCTCGCCAAGGAATTCCGAGGGCGAGCTCTCACCATCCACCTGTTCATCAGCCACACGCACTGGGACCACATTCAGGGCTTCCCTTTCTTCGTGCCCGCCTACTCGCCCGGCACGACGCTCCACATCTACGGCTCGGCCGGGCGGGGCCAGTCACTGAAGGGGGTCCTCAGCGGCCAGATGCAGTCGGACTACTTCCCGGTCTCGCTCGGCGATCTGGTCTCGTCCATTCATGTTCACGAGTACCGCGGCGAGCCCTTCCGGATAGGCGATGCCACCGTGTCGGCGACGTATCTGAACCACCCGGGCATGGCTCTCGGCTACCGGGTCGAGCGTGCCGGCAAGGCCGTCGTGTACGCGACGGATCACGAGCCGTACCGCGCGACCCTCGAGGCGGGGAGCCGCGAGGCCGAAGCCGGGAGGCGGTTCGGGCGAGTGCTCGACGACGCGTTCGTAGGCTTCGTGAAGGGAGCGGACCTGTATATCGGGGAGGCCCAGTACACCGATCTCGAGTACCCCGCCAAGGTCGGCTGGGGGCACTCGTCCCTGAGCGCCACCGTCGAGGTCGCCCTCCAGGGGGGCGTCAAGGCGCTCGCCCTCTTCCACCACGATCCCATGCACTCCGACGACGTGGTGACGGGGATGGAAGCGCTGGCGAAGGAGCTCATCGCCGAACGCGGAGTCGCCCTCCGGTGCTTCGCCGCCCGGGAGGGGCAGACGGTGGAGGTCTGACGGCGACGGAAAGCAGCATCGCCGAGCCGAGCGGCGATGCCTCCCCAATCCGTGACGGGTTTCCCGCCTCAGATGTGCATGCGTGGGGTCTGGGGGATCGGCCCTCCGGGTCCGGGCTCTTCCGTGATGGCCTCGTCGCCCGGGTCGACCTCGTCCATCTCGCCCGGATCGTCGGTCGCCAGGATCTGGATCGCGACCTGGTTCCCCGACACCTGAGCATCGCGAAGCTGGATCCACGCGAAGCCCATGGCCGAGGCGCCGCGCACGGCCTTGTCGATCGCCGCGGTCACCGCCGCCTTGAGGGATTCCTCGGAGAGATCCGCCAGCGGGGCCGTGGTCTCGATCAGAGCCTCCCCCGCAAGAGCCGCGGGCTGACCGGGGCACACGAGCAGCGCGAACGCGAGCGTGGCGCCAAGGAATGTGCGTGTCATGGTCTGCTCCGCCTTTCTCCGCGAGCCACCTCACCTCGAGCCGCGCGCTTCATGCCAGCATCCCGTGTGCGATTGGCGTGCCAGACGCGCTCGCGTGGAAAGGCGGGAATTTTCGTGTGGTTCGTGTGGCAAGAGGTCCGAACCGAGCGGGTCGCGCGAGTCGCGCGCTCGGCGACGGGTGCTCGTGTCGCCGGCGCGACAGCGTGTCGACTCTTGGGTCAGTCGGCCGACGCGGGGCCGGGGACCTCGGACTGGTAGCGGATGAACAGCTCGTAAAGCTGGAGCGGATGGTCGATCGCGACCGACAGGCGCGCCTCGGAGGGCGCCACGACAAACGTGTGGAGCTCCTCGGGCGACGGTCCGGCGTGAGCGCCGACCTCGTTGATGAACGACACGTGCCCCTCGGGGGCGTCGATCCCGTAGACGACGAGGTCACCGGCGCTCGGCATGGCCATGAGAGCCGTCAGGTCCCGCAGGACGACCGACCGATCCTCGCGCTCCCCGAACGGGCCGCCCTCGGAATCCGCGAGGCGAAGGCCTTGACCACGCCAAAAGCAGACGGGGCCATCCTTCGCGCGGGCGAGGACGAAGCCGACGCCCGGGCTCTTCGAGAGAGCAGCGGGTAGGCCGGGGCAGCGCGCCTCGATCGCCTCGAGCGGGAGGGGCTCCGGCGTGTCCACGAAGTACACGAACGCATTCGGGCCGGCGGAGATCACACGGATCCCCTCGTGCTCCCACGCCTCGCGGACATCCAGATAGGGCTCGAAGCCGAGATCGAGGCCACCCTCGGCGCGGGACGGCGATCTCTCCTCCGTGGCCTCCGTGGCCGGGAGGGCAGCGAACTCGACCGGGGACCCGGACGAGACCTGGCCAGGCCCCTCAGCGCAGACCCCCACGAGGATCTCGTCGAAGAAGGTGCGCTCGAACCGCTGCCCGCCGGCCAACGTGCGATACGGCGTGCAGGGCGCCTGGCCATGGTCCGCGAGGATGTAGAGATCGAACCGGTACTCGGGCACCCGTCGAAGAACGCGCTGGATCTGCCGGAGCGAGCTGTCGACTTCGCGCAAGGCTCTGAGCGCCTGCCGGCTCCGAGGGCCGAAAGCATGGGCGGTCTCGTCGTGATCGAGGTAGTTGACGTAGATCGCCGGTACGCCGTCGTAGACGTCGCGCGCAACCGCGCACGTGAACAGCTCTCGCGTCCACACCGAGATGGCGGTCCTCTTCTTGAACCACTTCCACTCGGGTCCACACTGGCTCGGCCGCCGCGCGATGCGGCCGAGCACGCGGATGAGCTCCTTGCAAGTGAGGGCCGCGCTCTTGGTCGCGACCCAGCCGACCACCACAACCGCCGAAAGCACCCGGACCAGCCCGGGCGCTCGCGGTCGCGTGAGTCGGGCAAAGCTGAAGAAGTCGTGGGTCGCCCTCCCGGTGAACACGCACCCGTAGACGCTCCCACCTTGGAGTATGCCCGGCCGGCTCCCGGCCTGCTCGGCCTCCACGAGCGCCGCGTGCCCGGCGCGGGGGAAGTGGATATCCGTCCGTCGGCGCTTGTCGTGGTAGTGGAACCCGGGGATGTCCGGCCGGACGCCGTACATGGTCGCCATCTGGAAGGCCGGCGTGGACGTCGGGAGGCCTACGGTCATCGGCGACAGCCGGTGTCCGCCGCGACCCAGAAGGCGCCGGAGGAAGGGCATCTGCCCGCGGGCCAGCGCCTCATCGAGCACGGCGCGCGAGAGTCCGTCGACCTGTACGACGAGGAGCCGCCGGCGTCCGGGGACAGGCGGTGCGCCAAGCCGGAGACGCCGAACCAGCCGATCGATCCCCCTCTGGGTTCCGAGGAACAGGTCGTCCAGGGTCATCCGCAGTGGACCCGCGCGCCGCTCATCGGTCACTCGGTCCCGTCGTCACCGGCAGCCTCTGGCCCGGTGCCCCGGCCAGCGGATCCACGCGCACGGACCATGGAGTCCGGCGCCAGGCGTCGCGTCCAGCGGTTCCTAAACGACCTCGCGTAGCCAAAGGATGGCGGTGAGGAACACGGGGACCCCCAGCATGTAGGGAGCCACGGCAAGCATCACCGAGACCTCCTCTCCGCCAGCGTTCTTCCTCCCAAAGGCAATCTCTGTGCCGTCGCCATCTGCGGGTGTTCCACGCGAATTCCAACGTTAGATGCGTTCGAGGGCAACGATCGATTGGCGCGTCGCGCCACGGTGTCGCCGGCGCGACAGTGCGACGCATGAACGAGCGCCTCCGTCCCTGATGCGGGTTATCACCTGAACAGCCTAGGCGTCGCACCGTGGCGGCATGGCTTTCGCACCGGGAACGCCCGTGAGCGAATCCGTGCCACCCTCGGGTCTCGGCTCTACTGCCAAGGAAACGAGAGGCGGTCCCAGCACGGGGCCACACTCCGGCATCGGCCGAGGTCAGGCCTCCGCTCCGCCGCCCCTCCGTGGTGTCCGGCCGGTCATTCTCCTCGCCG
>Ga0114129_10000441_pt1 | contig 49260 bp, 52 predicted proteins | sample RhiMetdeltSRZDD1_FD_80071 | JGI IMG/M metagenome (GOLD analysis project Ga0114129, IMG submission 80071) | Populus rhizosphere microbial communities from Tennessee, USA - Rhizosphere MetaG P. deltoides SRZDD1 (version 2) (version 2) | ecosystem: Host-associated > Plants > Roots > Rhizosphere >...
CACGGGCGGCGACGAGGTCATCCACTCGATTCTCGACGTGATGTACGCAAAGGCGCCGTGGACGGTGATCCGCCGCGCGATGCACATTCATCCGACCGTCTCCGAGCTCGTGCCGACGATGCTCTCCGACCTTCGACCGATGGACTAGCCACACCTGAGCCAAGCAGGTATTCGGAGGTTGTTCCGTGACGGGAGTTGGGTAGTCCCCACACCACCAGCGCGCCTGGTGCAACCGTCGTGACGTGACCGCGCTCGACAACTTTCCTGGACGTCAGATCGCGAGCTCTAGCATAAGATTCACACGCTAATACACGCAGTAATAGTCGACCGGTGACGGAGGCTCAATGACGTACGGGTTCAGTCTGCCGCGACGTCGTTTCCTGCAGGGGCTCACTGCGATGACGGCCCTCGCGTTCAGCAAGCTGGGATTGGAGGCGCCGGGCAAAGCGGCCTGGGCGAGCAATGCCACCCAGAGTGAGAACGCCAAGCCAGGCGCCGCGGACTGGGAACTGACGCAGGCGGCTCTGAACCGGGAAATCGAAGGATATGCCTCCCGCACCAGTGTTAATCGAGGCGAGCAGATCCAGCTCTTCGTGAATACCGCCGACCACGCCTACACGATCGACCTGTTCCGCATGGGCTGGTACGGTGGCCTGGGGGCGCGCCGAATCCTGCCGACGATCAGCCGCCCTGGGATCACGCAGATTGTCCCAACGGCCGACCCGGTGACGGGGATGATCGAGTGCGACTGGATCGACCCGTATATCATCACGACAAGCAACCCCGGCGATTCGACTGAGTGGCCGAGCGGCGTCTACCTCGCAAAGCTGACCGGCTCGAGCGGGAACCAGAGCTACATCGTTTTTACCGTCCGTGATGACGCTCGAGCCTCCGACTTCCTGTTCCTGTGTGCGGCCAATACCTACCAGGCCTATAACAACTGGGGCGGCAAATCGCTCTATGGCTTCAACAGCACCGGCCCGCGTGCAGCGAAAGTTTCGTATAACCGACCCTACGCCATGCGGCCCTACAACACCCAGCTCGATGGGGCAGGGGACTTCCTACGGCGCTGGGAATACAACATGGTCCGGTTCCTCGAACGGGAGGGCTATGACGTCGCCTACGCGACGGATGTCGACGCTCACAGCAGCGCGGAAGCTCTGCTCCACCATCAGGGACTTCTCATTGTCGGACACAGCGAGTATTGGTCGTGGCAGATGCGGCAGAACGTCGTCGCGGCGCGCGATGCGGGCGTGGACCTAGGCTTTTTCGCGGCGAACACGTGCTTCTGGCAAATCCGGCACGAGCCCAGTCCGCTGACGGGGGATCCCAACCGGACGATCGTGTGCTACAAGGACGCGACGACGGACCCGTTCGCGCGTGATCTCGACCCGGCCAACGATCATCTCGTGACAGTAACGTGGCGTGATACGCCGGTGAACCTCCCCGAAGGTGCCTTCATCGGGGTCCAGTACGTGACCGAACCCGGCAATGACCTCGACATCGTCATCGAGAATGCGGCGAGCTGGGTCTGCAACAACACCGGACTCCACAACGGGGATCGTCTCACGGGGCTCCTCGGCTATGAGGTTGATGCCGAGGCGGGAAACCAGCCGGCAGGAACGCAGCGAATCGCGCATTCGCCAATTCCCAATTCCTCGTCGATGGCCGACATGACGGTGTATACCGCACCGAGCGGCGCCCTCGTGTTCGCCACCGGGTCCATGAACTTCAACTGGGGACTGGATGACTACAATGCGCCCGCGCTGCACGCGAACTATGTCAATGCAGCCGCCCAGCAGATGACGCGGAACGTGCTGGCCGCCATGCCCAGCGCGCTGCCTGCGGCGCCGAGCAACCTGACGGCGCAGAGCCACTCGAAGAGCACCATTCAGTTGCGCTGGGCAGACGCGTCGAACAACGAGACAAGCTTCCGTATCGAGCGGTCGGTCTCGGCAGGCAGCGGTTTTGCCGAAATTGGCTCGGTGGGCGCCGGCGTGACCAGCTACACGGACCGCGCCGTGTCACGGAAAAGGACGTACTTCTACCGTGTCCGCGCGGCGACCGCGACAGCGTTCTCGGCGTACTCGAATACGGCGCAGGCCACCGTCCGGTAGACGCGTGATCCTCGGGCGGTAGTCCCCGCCACGGCGCGCTGATCGCCCACACGTCAGGCGATCAGTCGCAGCAATTCGTCGCGCGACGGCCCGGCCGACGGCGTGGCCTCATGACGAGCGGCGACCTCGAGCACGCGCTCCGCAAAGCCCGGCCGCGCGAACACCACGCGCGGCAGCGTCAAGCAGCCGGCGACTTCCATGAACGCGCGGAAGATGTCGGCGTCGTGCGCCATCGCGCGCGCGAACGCGACCACCATCTGAGCGGCCGGATCGCTCGGGGCGGGGCGCTCACTTCCGCTGCCCGCCGCGTCCATGTCCGCCAGCCGTGCACGATCGACGGCGACCGTCGCGCGGTACCACGGCGTCAGCTCGGTCTCTGTCACGCTGTCCCAGGCCTGGGCGAACGCCCGCGGATCTCCGATCTCTTTCTTCATGACATCGCGCAGTCGTGTGGCATGCGTCAGGCCGAGTGCGATCCCGCGCCCGAGTGAAGGATTCGTGCATGCCCACGCGTCGGCGACGAGCGCGAGCCCGGTCACGACGGGGCGGCCGTCGGGCGCCAGACGGCGATAGCGGTCGAGGATGCCGGCCATCGGCAGGATGCCGGTGATCGGCTCGCCGTCGAGCCAGTGCGCGTGCAGCGGGAACGCCGCCGCGACCGCCGTCCAGCGATCGACATCGCGAAGCTCTGTGAGCGGACGATCACCCGAGGATCCGAACAGCGTGACGGACCAGATGTCGTTGTCCCCCGGCAGCGTGAGGATCGACAACGATCCGGCGGGAGCCAGCAGCCGGTCGCGCGGCTCGGGCGCCCGGCCGCTCTTCGCCCGGAAGTAGCGCGTGTAGTACACGAATCCCGACGACTCGGATTCCTCGTGCAGGGGCGCTGCGCCCGCTTCCTCGAGCCAGCGCGGCAGCGGCGAGCGCCGTCCCATGGCGTCGACGACGAGATCCGCGCGCAGGTCCTCGCCGGCTTCGGTGCGAACGCCGACGACGTGCGGGACGCCCGCGCGATCAGCCGTCACGAGGGAGGACACGGCGACGCCGCGACGCACCTCCAGGCGAGGCTGCGCCGCCGCGGCGTGCGCGATGACCTGCTCGAGCGTCGCCCGGCGTGCCGTGAGCGCGACGAAGCGCTCGTCGTCGGCACGGCGCTCGAACTTCGGAAGCGACGAAGGCCCTGTTCGGAGCGTGTCGAACCGAAGCGCGCCGGCCGCGACGAGCGCATCGCGAACGTCCGGCAGCTCGGCGTCGAGGATGTGGCGCACGCGAGGGTGCAGGTAATGCGGCTGCCGGAACTGCGCGACGCCGCCCCGTGCCCAGCGTTCCCACGCCTCGTCCGGGGATTTCGGGGCGGCCGCCGCGTCGCGCTCGAGCATCGTGACGTCGTGGCCGTCGCGCGCGAGCAGCATTCCGGTGAGCAGCCCGCACACGCCGGCGCCGAGGATGGTGATGGTCGCCACGAGGCACCTCCGTCGTTCCTACTACTACAACTCGGATATTGTCGCCAGAGGCCGAACGGATGCGTTGGCGTTGGCGCTCCGATTTGATGCCGAGGTGAACTATCGGTATCGGTATACTTACTCACGCGAGGAGGGTCCGTCCCGCGCATGCCGAGTGGCCGTGTCCTGGTCGTCGACGACGAAGTCAACATCACCTCGATCGTGGAAGAGCACTTCACGTCGCTCGGCTACACGGTCGACGTGGCGCACGACGGGGCCGCGGCGTTGATCCAGGCGGCGGCGGTTCGCCCCGACGTCGTCCTGCTCGACGTCACCATGCCGAAGGTCTCCGGGGACGAGGTGCTGGAGCGCCTGCACGCGATCGATCCGACGCTGCCGGTCGTCATTCTCACCGGCAACGCCGACGAGAGTCTGGCCCGCAGCTTCCTGCACCGCGGCGCGCTCGATTACGTCGCCAAGCCCTTTCAACTCGAGACGTTGGAGCGCGTCGTCGCCACCGCCGTCGTCGTCGGCCACCGCTGATCGCCGCTCGGGATACTTAATTGACTTAACTGTTTAAGCCATGCAGGATTGGGCCGTGGCGGCAAGACGCTCCGGGACACGGTCCTCGCGCTGGACGGCGCAAGCCGAGCAGCTCCTCGATCTGCTGAACGCGCTGGGCAGCACGATTTTCCGCCAGTTTCTGTGGCAGCGCGCCGCCGAGCTGGATCTGACCTACGCGCAAGGCCAGGTGCTGTTCCACGTCGCGGCTCATCGCGGCTGCCGCATGGGCGACGTCGGCAAGGCCTTCGGCGTCACGCTCCCCGCGGTCACGCACCTCGTGGATCGCCTGGAGCAAAAGGGATTCATCACGCGCGCCGACGATCCGGGCGACCGCCGCGCGTACGTGCTGGAGATCACGCGGGCGGGCGCCGCGCTGGTGGACGAGCTGCACGCGATGCGCCTGCGCAGCCTGGAAGCGGTGCTGGCGCGGATGGCGGCAGACGATCGCACGCGGGTCGTACGCGGGCTCGAAGCGCTCGTCGAAGCCTCGGTGGAGCCCGCGGACAAATGAGATGCGCGGGCGCGCTCCTGATGCTCGTCGTGCTGGCGGGCGCCGCGGGGTGCAGCGACCGCGCTTCCGGGACCCAGCCCGCGGCGCGAGCGCCCGCGGTCCCTGTCCTCGCCGCGGAGGCGGTGCGTCGCGACGTGCCGCTCGACGTCGCGGTCATCGGCAACGTGCAGGCGCTCACGACGGTCGGTGTGAAGTCCCAGGTCGCGGGACAAGTCCAGCAGGTGCACTTCACCGAAGGTCAGGACGTCAAGGCGGGGCAGTTGCTCGTCACGATCGATCCGCGCCCGTTCGAGGCGGCGCTGGCGCAGGCGCAGGCCAATGTCGGCCGCGACACCGCGCAGATGCGTCAGGCCGAAGCCGCGCTCGCCCAGCGCCAGGCCGAGGTCCAGCAAGCGATCGCCAATCTCGAGCGCGACCAGGCGCAGCTGGCGAACGCGCGCGTGCAGGACCAGCGCTACAAGACGCTCCTCGACAAAGAGCTGGTGGCGCGCGAGCAATACGACCAGGTGCGCACCAATCTCTCGGCGCTCGAGGCGACGGTGCAGGCCGACCGCGCCGCCGTCGAGAACGCGCGCGCGGCCGCGCTGGCCGCGCAGGCCGGCGTGGACAACGCGCGTGCCGTCATCCGCGCCGACGAGGCGATGGTGGAGACGGCCAAGCTCAGCCTCGGCTACACGACGATCCGCGCGCCGATGGAGGGCCGCACCGGCAATCTGATGCTGCAGGCGGGCAACGTGGTGAAGGCCAACGAGGACAATCCGATGGTCGTCATCGCGCAGGTGCACCCGATCTACGTATCCTTCGCGGTGCCGCAGCAGCACCTCGCCGACATCAAGCGATATCGCGCGGCCGGGCCGCTCAGCGTGCGAGCGACGCCGCCCGGCGCGACCAAGCCCGCGGTGGGCCGGCTGACGTTCGTCAACAACACGGTCGATCCGACGACGGGGACGATCCAGCTCAAGGGGACGTTCGACAACACGCAGAACGTGCTGTGGCCCGGTCAGTACGTGGAGGTCGTGCTGACGCTGACGTCGGAGCCGGCCGTCGTCGTCCCGTCGCAGGCAATACAGCCGGGTCAGCAGGGGCCGTACGTGTTCGTGGTCAAGCCGGATATGACCGTTCAGCCCCGGCCGGTCGACCTGGGGCGCGGCCTCGCCACGGAGACGATCATCACCAAGGGCGTGGTGGCCGGCGAGCGCGTCGTCACCGACGGTCAGCTGCGGCTCGTGCCCGGCGCCCGCGTGGAGATCAAGCCCAAGGCGTCGTGAGCCCGCTGTGAACACCGAGCTCTTCATCCGTCGTCCCGTCCTCACCACGCTGCTGATGGCCGCCGTGCTGATCTTCGGCGTGATGGCGTACCAGAAGCTGCCGGTGAACGATTTGCCGAACGTCGACTTCCCGACGATTCAGGTCATCGCGAACCTGCCCGGCGCGACGCCGGAGACGATGGCCTCGGCGGTGGCGACGCCGCTCGAGAGGCAGTTCAGCACCATCGCCGGCATCGACTCGATGACCTCCACGAGCGCGCTCGGCGTGAGCAACATCACCATCCAGTTCACGCTCGAGCGCAACATCGACGCCGCGGGACAGGACGTGCAGGCGGCCATCGCCAAGGCCGCCACGCTGCTGCCGCCCGGCATGCCGACGCCGCCGATCTACCAGAAGGTCAACCCCGCGGACCAGCCCGTCCTCTATATGGCGCTCAGCTCGCCCACGCTGCCGCTCTACACGGTCGACGAGTACGCGCAGACGTTCCTCGCCCAGCGCATCTCGACGATCACCGGGGTGGCGCAGGTCACCATCTTCGGCTCGCAGAAGTACGCGGTGCGCGTGCAGGTCGACCCGCGCGCGCTTGCCTCGCGCGGCCTCGGCATCGACGAGGTCGAAGCGGCCATCGCGCGCGCCAACGTCAACAAGCCGACCGGCACGCTGTGGGGGCCGAACCAGGCCTACAACGTCCAGGCGACGGGCCAGCTCATGGACGCCGCGGCCTATCGGCCGCTGACCGTGGCGTATCGCAACGGCTCGCCCGTGCGTCTCGAAGAGCTCGGGCGCGTGATCGACGGCGTGCAGACCGACAAGGTCGCCGGCTGGTTCAACGGCGAGCGCGCCGTCGTGCTGGCCGTGCAGCGGCAGCCCGGCACCAACACGATCGAAGTCGTCGACGCCATCCGCAAGCTCTTGCCGGTGTTCCGCACCCAGCTGCCGGCGGCGGTGAACCTCAACGTCGTGTACGACCGCTCGGTGGCCATCCGCGAGTCGGTGCATGACGTGCAGTTCACGCTGATGCTCACGATCGCGCTGGTCGTGATGGTCATCTTCCTGTTCCTGCGCAACCTTTCTGCGACCGTCATTCCGAGCCTCGCCGTCCCGCTCTCGATCATCGGGACGTTCGCGATCATGTACGGGCTCGGCTACACGATCGACATCATCTCGCTCATGGCGCTCACGCTCTGCGTCGGCTTCGTCGTCGACGACGCCGTCGTCATGCTCGAGAACATCGTGCGCCACATGGAGCAGGGTGAGGACCGCATGACCGCCGCGCTACGCGGCGCGCGCGAGATCGGCTTCACGATTCTGTCGATGACCATCTCGCTCGCCGCGGTCTTCATCCCCGTGCTGTTCATGGGCGGCGTCGTCGGACGGCTGCTGAAAGAATTCGCGGTGACCATCGGCGCGGCGGTGCTCGTGTCCGGCATCGTCTCGCTGACGCTGACGCCGATGCTCTGCAGCCGGTTCCTCAAGCCGTCGCACGGCGGCCACAATCGCCTCTACGCCGCGTCGGAGCGGTTCTTCGACGCGATGTTGCGCCGGTACGACGACACGCTGAAGTGGGCGCTCCGCCACCGTCGGACCACGATGGTCGCGCTGCTCCTCACGTTCGTCGTCACGGCCTATCTCTTCGCGGTGATGCCCAAGGGCTTCATTCCCACCGAGGACAACGGCACCATCTTCGCGTTCACGGAGGCCGCGCAGGACGTCTCGTTCGAGGCGATGGCGGAAAAGCAGAAGGCCGTGGCCGACATCATCCGCCAGGATCCGGCCGTGCAGCAGAGCATGTCGTTCATCGGCGCCGCGGGCTCGAGTGTGGTGCTCAACAATGGGCGCGTGTTCTCGTTGCTGAAGCCACGCGACGAGCGCCCGCACGCGGAGAAGGTGATCGAACGCTTGCGGCCGAAGCTGGCGGCCGTGCCGGGCATCCGCGTGTTTCCGCAGATCCTGCCGACGATCCGCATCGGCGGTCAGCTGACGAAGGCCGTCTACCAGTACACGCTGCAGGACACGGACACCGACGAGCTCTATCACTGGGCGCCGCTGATCTACGATCGGCTGCGCCAGCTGCCGGGATTGCAAGACGTCAACACGGATCTGCAGATCACCAGTCCACAGGTGCGCGTGGAGATCGATCGCAACAAGGCGGCCGCGCTGGACGTCACCGCGGATCAGATTGAGAATGCGCTCGGCGCCGCCTACGGCTCCAAGCAGGTCTCCACGATCTACACGCCGGCCAACCAGTACTGGGTGATCCTCGAGGTCGATCCGCAGTTCCAGCGCGATCCCAACGCGCTCGGGCTGCTCTACATTCGCTCGAGCAAGGGCGCGCTGGTGCCCCTCGCGTCCGTGGCCGCTGTGACGCCCGGCATCGGCCCGCTCACGGTCAACCACCTCGGACAGCTGCCGTCCGTCACGATCTCGTTCAACACGCGGCTCGGCGTGTCCCTCTCGGAAGCGGTGGCGGAGGTCGATCGGGTGCAGCGCGAGCTCCGCGTGCCCGCGACAGTCACCGGCACCTTCCAGGGCACCGCGCAGGCGTTTCAGGCCTCGCTGCAAGGGCAGGGGATGCTGCTGCTGATCACGATCCTCGTGATCTATCTGGTGCTCGGCGTGCTGTACGAGAGCTTCGTCCATCCGCTGACGATCCTGTCGGGCCTGCCGTCGGCGGGCGCGGGCGCTCTCCTGACACTCTGGCTATTCGGGATGGAGCTCAACGTCTACGGCTTCGTCGGCATGATCATGCTGATCGGGATCGTCAAGAAGAACGCGATCATGATGATCGACTTCGCGATCGACGCCGAGCGCGGCGGGATGGCGCCGGCGGAGGCGATTTACCAAGGCTGCCTGCTGCGGTTCCGCCCGATCATGATGACGACGATGGCCGCGCTGCTCGGCACGCTGCCCATCGCGCTTGGCATCGGCGCGGGTGCGGACGCTCGGCGGCCGCTCGGACTCGCTGTCGTCGGTGGCCTGATGGTGTCGCAGCTGCTGACGCTTTACATCACGCCGGTGCTCTACCTCTATATGGAGTCGGCGCAGAAGTACCTGGCGACCCACCCGATCTCGCGGGTGTTCTTCTGGCGCCGCGCGGCGCCTCAACCGCAACCGTCCTGAGCGCCAGCGCGCCGAGCCGCTACTTCGGCGAGGCCACGCGGTAGCCGCGGGCGCGCATGCAGCGCTCGACGACGTCGCGGTCGACGGCGAGTGGCGCGGCGGCGCGCGGTCCTGCGGTGTCGAGCGCCGCTTGCGTGCACTGCGCCTCGTCGGCTTTCTTCTGGTCGATGCTCACGCCGGCTTTCTCGTACACCGCGGGCCCACGCGCCGACCCGCAGCCGAACAGCGTCGCCGCTGCTACGAGCGCGATCCCGACGCTCTTCATGGCGCCGGGTGTAGCTCGATGGCCAGCGTCGTTTCCCGCCCGTTCGGCAGCGAGTCCGTCGCCATAGTGTAGAGCGCGTCGCCTCGTCGCTGCAGGGACAGGCGTTCGCGAGAGCGGTCGCTCGACTTGAGGATCACGCGGCGCCCGTCTGTGCGCCACGTTCCGGTGGTCGTCTGTTCCTGGCTGCCCTGCTTCCACGTCTCGGTGTAGGTACCGTCGGGCTTCAGATCCAGCGTGACGTTTGCCCAGACGGGACCGGAGTAGATGCCCGGAACCTCCGTCGCCTTCCCCTGCCAGCGCCCCGTCGGCGAGTCAGGGATGCTCGCCGAGGGATCCTCGGCACGCGCGGCAGGCGCACCTGCGATCAGGACTGCCATCACGAGAGCCCACGAGAAGTACTTCATGACCGAGAGAAACGGCAAGCGACATGCCACTGACGGCGGCTTCGACGCGATGCGCTATTGCATCGACCCGATGTAGTCCGCGATCGGTTCGATGTCGCCGTCGGGGACCGGCTGGGCGGCCTGCGTCATTGCGCCGTCGAGGTCGCCGCGCGTACGCGCCTTGAAGCCACGCATCTGCGCGACGAGGTACTCGCGGGACAGGCCGCGCAGCCGCGGCGCGTACTCGCGGCCGCCGAAGTCACGACCGTGGCACTCGTTGCAGTGATACGTCTCGGCCAGCCGCCGGCCCGCCTCGCGCCGGGACGCGTCGGCCGACGCGCCTGGCGCGGGCGCGGGACGCTGCGCCGCGAAGAATGCGGCGAGATCGGCCATGTCGGTCTCGCTCAGCGCGGCGGCGATCGGCCCCATCTGCGGATCGGCGCGGCGCTTGTCGCGATACAACAGCAGCTGCCAGTGCAGGTAGATCGCCACCTGTCCGGCGATCGACGGGACGGTCGGGTTGGTCGAGTTGCCGTCGGGGCCGTGGCACGCGACACACGCCGCCGCCTTTTGTCGGCCGGCGTTGGGATCGGCGGCGCCCGCGGGCTGCGAACCGAGCAGCGATGCGAGCAAGACGAGGACGAGAACGTTGCGGGAACGGGGGGCCGTCGCGGCCCCCCGATTCACCGGTGAGGCGTCAGCGCCCGTAACTGACTCGATAGATCGCGCCGGCGTAGTCGTCGGAGATCAGCAGCGAGCCGTCCTTCATCTGCTTCGTGTACACCGGCCGGCCCCACGGCTGGTTGTTCTGCAGCCAGCCCTCGGCGAACACTTCGTACCGCGGCACGTCGCCGGTACGCAGCGTGACCATCATGACCTTGTAGCCGGTCTTCTCGGTCCGGTTCCACGCGCCGCGCTGCGCGAGGAACATCCGGTTCTTGTACTCCGCCGGGAACATCGAGCCCGTGTAGAACTCCACGCCATTGCCGCCGACGTGGGGGCCGGTCTTGAGCAGCGGCGGCGCGAATTCCGAGCACGAGCGGCCGCGGCCGAATTCGGGGTCGGGGATGTCGCCCTGGTGGCAGTACGGATAGCCGAAGTGCAGACCCTTCTTCGGCGCGACGTCGAGACGATCGCTCGGCACGTCCTCGCCGAGCCAGTCGCGCGCGTGCGTGGCGAAGTAGAGCTCCTTCGTCGCCGGGTGCCAGTCGAACCCCACGCTGTTGCGCACGCCGTGCGCCCAGTACTCGAAGCCGGTACCGTCGGGGTTGATGCGCGAGATGTTCGCGTGGGTGTCGGGCGGGATACAGATGTTGCATGGCGCGCCGATGTTGAAGTACAGCTTGCCATCCGGTCCGAACGCCAGGTACTTCCAGCCGTGCGGCGCGTCCTTCGGCAGCGTGTCGTACACGACCTTCATCTCCGGCGGGCTGTCGAGCTTGCCCTCGATCCCCTCCATCTTCGTGATGCGATGGATCTCGGCGATGTAGAGCGTGCCGTCCTTGAACGCGACGCCGTTGGGAAGGTTGAGGCCCTTGGCGATCGTTTTCACCTCACGCGATCCGCCCTTGTCGACGATTGCGTAGACGTTGCCGGCGACGCGGCTGGAGACGAACAGCGTCCCGCGGTCGCCCCACGTCATGACGCGGGCGTTGTTGATGCCGTGCGCCCAGAGCTCGACCTTGAAGCCCTGCGGCACCTTGATCTTGTCCAGCGGGATCTCGCCGGCGGCCTTGGGCGCCGGCGGCTGCGCGACCGGGGACAGCGGCGAGTTCTCGAGCTCCTTAGGCTGGCCCTGCTTCCAGGGCGGCGGTGCGGGCGCCTGCTGGGCCGAGACCAGGCCCGTGGCGAGCACGACCGCGAACGCGAGGGTGAGCGCCAGCGCAGACCGCAACGGGCTAAGCCTCATATGCTCCTCCGGCGCAACGGTGATGTGGGGATGGATGGCGCCAGACCCTAACGCGGGGGGTATGCCTTGTCAATTCGGGGGCCCCCGGCTCGCGGGGCCCCGCGGCCCTTGACGAGGGATGGTCCGTCGACTAGCATCATCTCCGCGTTGTGGGGCCTGGGGTGAACCAAGCGCTGGAGGTGCCGAGATGATGTGGGAGACGCCCGAGGTCGTAGAAGTCCGAATGGATGCCGAGATCAACTCGTATCAGGACGATTTCGGCAACGAGCCGGACGACCGCTTCTAACATCTGAACTGACTCGACAGAGTCAGCCACAGCCCTTCGCGTCCCCATCAGGGTCGACGCGAAGGGCTGTCGCATCTCGGGGGATAGCCAGGTGTTGGTCCGTGTGCTCGGCTCGGCGGCGGGTGGCGGCTTCCCGCAGTGGAACTGCGGCTGTCCGAACTGCCGCGGCGTGCGCGAGGGCACGGTGCACGCGACCGCGCGCTCGCAGGAGTGCGTGGCCGTCGGCGCAGACGGCGCAGACTCCTGGGTCCTCTTGAATTGCTCTCCGGAGATCCGCGCTCAGATCGAGAGCTTCCCGCCGCTGCACCCGCGCGGGCCGCGCCAGTCACCCATCGCCGCTATCCTGCTCACGAACGGTGACCTGGATCACTGCCTCGGGCTCCTGTCGCTGCGCGAGTCCCATCCGCTCGTCGTCTACGCCACGGAATCCATTCAGCGCGGCTTCACGAACGACAACGTCCTTTACCGCACGCTGGAGCGATTTCCCGGTCAGGTGACGTGGCGGCTCGTGAAGCCCGGGCGTGAGGAGGAGATCGTCGGCGTCGACGGCCGGACGACGGGCCTCGCCGCCGAAGCGGTGATCGTCCCCGGCAAAGCGCCGGTGCATCTCGAGCGCTCGCGGCCGCCCGATCCCGGCGACAGCGTGGGATTTCGGATCCGCGAGACGCGCAGCGGGCGGCTGCTCGCCTACTTCAGCGGCGTCGGCACGGTCACGGACGACGTCCGGCAGGCGCTCTCCGGCGCCGACGCGATGTTCTTCGACGGCACGTTCTGGTCGAGCGACGAGCTGCCGGCACAAGGGCTCGGCGCCAAGCGCGCGGAAGATATGGCCCACGTCACCATCGACGGTCCCGCCGGAAGTCTCGCGCGCCTGAAGGGCATCGGCGCAGGCCGTCGGATCTACATCCACATCAACAACACGAACCCGCTGCTGCGGGACGACTCCCCCGAGCGCCGGACCGTCGCCGCTGCCGGATGGGACGTCGCGTGGGACGGTATGGAGATGCGGCTGTGAGCGTCGAGGCGGTGCGACTCCCGCTGAGCCGGGAGGAGTTCATCGAATGGGTGCGGCGCGAGGGTGAGCACCGCTACCACGATCACCATCGCTACCATCACCTGATGCACGACGGCAAGCTCACGCGCCAGCAGCTGCAGCAGTGGGTGCTCAACCGCTACTACTACCAGACGCGCGTGCCGATCAAGGACTCGATCATCCTGTCGAAGGCGGAGGATCCCGCGTTTCGTCGGATGTGGATCCGCCGCATCCGCGACCATGACGGCGACGCGGCGGGCGAGGGCGGGCTCGAGCTCTGGCTGCGGCTGGCCGATGGTGTCGGCCTCGATCGCGACGAGGTCGCGTCGTGCCGCTCGGTGCTGCCGGGCGTGCGCTTCGCGTGTGACGGCTACGTCCAGCTCGTGAGCGAGCGAAGCCTCGTCGAGGCGGTGGCATCGTCGCTGACCGAGTTTTTCTCGCCGGATCTCATGACCCGGCGGGTGCTGGCCTGGGAGAAGCACTATCCGTGGATCGCCAAGGACATGCTGGACTATTTCCGCACGCGTCCGCCGCGGGCGCGCCAGGACTCGAAAGAGGCGATCGAGTTCGTCGTCACGCACGCGACGACCTACGAGCTGCAGGCCAAATGCATCGCGGCGCTCATCCGCAAGACCGAGATCCTGTGGCATCTGCTCGACTGTCTCTATGTCGCGTACGTCGAGCCCGGCTGGGGGCCGGGCGGCGGCCGCGCGTGAGCGAGCCTCGGGCCATCACGGCCGAGAGTCGGCCGATCGTGGCGGCCAAGGCGCGGCTGCGCTGGGACGCGCGGAGCTCGCGACATCTACTGCTCTATCCCGAGCGAGGTCTGATCCTCAATCCGACCGCGGCGGACGTGGTCCAGCTGTGCACGGGCGAGCATACGGTCGAAAGCATTGTCGATACCCTCGCGGCCAAGTACGCGCCCCAGCCGCGTGACACGGTCGAGCGCGAGGTGCTGACCTTCCTCGCGCAGATGGCCGACCGCGGGCTGATTCGCCACCGCGATGACTGAGGAGCCGCGCCCCTACACGCTCGTCGCCGAGCTGACCTACCGCTGTCCGCTTCGTTGCGTGTACTGCTCGAACCCGCTGGACTTCACGCGGCACGCCGACGCGCTCCGCACCGACGACTGGCTGCGCGTGTTCCGCGAGGCGGAAGCGCTCGGCGTCGTGCAGCTCAATCTCACCGGCGGTGAGCCGCTGCTGCGCGACGATCTCGAGCGGCTCGTCGAAGGCGCGCGCGGGCTCGATCTCTACACCAACTTGATCACCAGCGGCATCCCGCTCACGCGCGAGCGGCTGGAGCGGCTCAAGTCGCTCGGTCTCGACAACGTGCAGGTGTCGATCCAGGACGTGACCGCCGCGGGCTCGGAGCGGATCGCTGGCCACCGGTCGTTCGAGCGAAAGCTCGAGGTCGCGCGGTGGGTGAAGGCCCTCGGGTTGCCGCTGACCGTGAACGTGGTGCTGCATCGCGAAAATCTCGATCACGTCGCGAAGATCATCGAGCTCGCCGAGTCGCTCGCCGCCGACCGGCTCGAGCTCGCCAACACGCAGTATCTCGGCTGGGCGCTCTCCAATCGCCGCATGCTGCTGCCCACGCGCGAGCAGCTCGACGCGGCACGCGAGGTCGCGCGACAGGCGCGGCGACGGCTGCGTGGACGGATGGAGGTGCTGTTCGTCACGCCCGACTACTACGCCGACTTTCCCAAGGCCTGCATGGACGGCTGGGGCCGTCGATTTCTCGTGGTCTCGCCCGAGGGATTGGTGCTGCCGTGTCACGCCGCGCACACGCTGCCCGGTCTCACCTTCGACAACGTGCGCGACCGCCCGCTGGGCGACATCTGGCGCGAGTCCCCCGCGTTCGGCGCGTTCCGCGGCGAGGCGTGGATGCCCGAGCCGTGCCGCAGCTGCGAGCGGCGCACGGTCGATTTCGGCGGCTGCCGCTGCCAGGCTTACCACCTCACGGGCGACGCCGCCGCGACCGATCCCGCGTGCTCGCTGGCGCCGGCGCACGGGCTGATCGAGGCCGCGCGCGCCGAGGCGCTGACTCCCGAGGCGGGCGTCATCTACCGGGCGGCGCACGCCGCCGACAGCGCGTGAAGCGCAAGCGCGTGGACACGAGCCTCTGGATCCTCCTGGCGCTCGTCGTCCTCGCGGTGGCGGTGGCGTTTTTCCGGGACGCCGCGCTGCCCTGGCGCGGGGTGACGGCGAGCGTGGGGCTGTTGCGCGGCGTGTGGATCGAGCTGGCGCTCGGATTTCTACTCGCCGGCATGCTCGAGGTGCTGCTGCCGCGGCCGGTGCTCTCGCGCTGGCTCGGTGGAGAGAACGTGGGGCAGGGCATCGTCATCGGCTGGGTGGCCGGGCTCCTGATGCCCGGCGGCCCCTACGTGTTCTTTCCGATCGCCGCCAACCTGCTTCGCCAGGGCGCCGCACCCGCGCCGCTCATCACCCTGCTGACCGCGAAGACGCTCGTGAGCCCGATTCGTATGCTGACCTACGAGGCCCCGCTGCTCGGCTGGCCGCTGACGCTGGCGCGGTTTCTGCCGGGCGTGTTGCTGCCACCGATCATGGGCCTCGTCGGTCAGTGGCTATACGGGCTCTTCAAGCGGTAGGGATCTCGACCCACACGCATCGCGCGGCCGCCTCCCTCGCCGCCTCGAGGACGAGCTGCGCGCGCAGTCCATCGCGAAGCGACGGCTCGCCCGCCGCCTCGCCGCGGATGGCGGCCAGCATCCGTGCGGCGAGCGGCGCGATCGTGGCGCGCCCGATGATGTCCATCGGATCGCTGCCCTCGACGTCTTTCGTTTCGACGGCAACCGGCGTGAAGCCGCCGCCGCTGGTGGCCATCGCGAGCGTGCCCGTGTGCCAGCGCGGGCCCTCGCGCGTGAGTCGGTAGGCAAGGGCGCCGCGGGTGCCGGAGATCTCGAGCGCGTGCTCGTTGCGTCCGTGCGTGGCGCGACTGGCGACGAACGAGACCTGTGCGCCGGAGGTCAGCTCGCCGACCAGGCTGACGTAGTCCTCGGCGTCGGTGCGCCGGCCCGTGCCGGCGACCGGTTTGTCGGGATACGCGATGCCGGCGTGCGCGGAGACCCGCGCGAACTCACCGCACGTCCACCGCACGAGATCGACCACGTGCACGCCCATGTCGCCCATCGCGCCGTGGCCCGCCTGCTCGCGATCCATCCGCCAGGTCGTGGGCGCCGCCTCGTCGGCCCAGCGGGCGCCGAGCCAGTGCGCGCGCACGTGCAGCACGCGGCCGACGGCGCCCTCGGCCATGAGCGCGCGCATGCGCTGCATCGCGGCGGGGAAGCGCCAGTTGAATCCCGTCATGCCGATGCGTCCGGCGCGCGCGACGTCGGCGACGATGGCCTCCGCGTCCTCGCGCGACGTCGCCAGCGGCTTTTCGCAGAGTACGTGCGACCCTGCGGCGGACGCCGCGCGGGCGATGGCGCGATGCAGGTGCGGCGGCGTCGCGATCACGACGACGTCAGGCCGTTCGGTCGCGAGCATGTCCTCCCAGCGCGCATACGCCCGCGGCACGCCATAGGCCGCGGCAACCTTGCGCGCGGCGGCCTCGTCGCGCTGGCACACGCCGATCACCCGCGCGCCGGCGGCCTGAAAGCCCGGCACGTGGGCACGGCCGAAGCCGAGACCGATGACGCCGATGGTGGGCGCGGCGCCGGGGCTCACAGGAGCAGCCACCCCGCCACACCGCCCAGCACGACGATCAGGATCGCGGACACGCGGCCATGGTAGAGCAGAAGGCCAGCGACGAGCGCGACCGCCACCGTGGTCACGTCGTGCAGCGCCGAGCGCGCCAGCGTGTACGCGCCCGCCGTCGAGAGCCCGATGCCGATCGGCAGCAGCGCGCGCTCCGCGGCCGCCGCCCAGCGATGGCTCCGCAGTCGCTGCCAGCGGTCCGCCACGATCACGGCGATGATCGACGTCGGCAGGAACATCGCCACCGTCGCCAGCAGGGCGCCGAGCAGCCCGTGGGCGCGATAGCCGACGAACGCCACGACCAGCATCGTGGGTCCGGGTGTGAGCTGCGCCAGCGTGTAGCCGTCGACGAACTCGCGCGCGGTGACCCACGCGTGGCGAACGACGACCTGACGCTGCATCTCGGGAACGACGCCGAGCCCGCCGCCGACGCAGATGAGGCTCAGCCAGAGGAAGGTCCACGTCATCACGAGCAGATCTTTCACCGCACCTGCTCCGGACGATTCAGCCACAAACCGATCGCGGCCATCACCACGATCACCGCGGGCGTGTTCAGACGCAGCACACCCACCGCCACGAACGTGATCGCCGCGATGACGAGCGCACGCGCGCTGACGAGCGCCGGCCGCGCCATGCGCAGCGTGGTGACCGCGACCAGGCCTACCACCGCGGCGCTCATGCCGCGCATGAGCGTGGCCACGTCCGGCGTCAGGCCGCGCGCCACATAGATCGCCGCGAGGATGACCAGCACCACGCCGCCCGGCACCACGACGGCGGCCAGCCCGCCGAAGGCGCCGCCGATCCCGGCGAGACGATGGCCGAGGGTGATCGCGAGATTCGCGAACGTCGCGCCAGGCAGCAGCTGCGCGAGGGTGAAGTCGTGCAGGAACTCGTCGGCGCGCAGCCAGCGGCGGCGCATGACCAGCGCGTCATAGAAGAACGCCGCGCGGCCGCCGCCGATCGAGAAGATACCGGTCAGCGTGAAGGCGCGCACGACACGCGGGACGGACACGGGCTCGGCCACGCGGCGGTCAGGCGCTCACGCGAGCCGGACGGTCACGCGAGGAAGCGAAGCAGGGCCGTGGCGAGGCCGAGGAAGATCGTGACGCCCAGGACATCCTGGAGCGCTGTCTCGAACGGCCCGGCCGTCAGTGCGGGATCGAAGCCCAGGCTCTTGGAGACCATCGGGATCGCCGTGCCCGCCGCCCCCGAGAGGTTGACCGAGATGAACATCGAGACCGCTACGACGAAGCCGAACGACATCGTGCCGTGCCACACGAAGCCGAGAATACCGACGACCAGCCCGCAGACGGCGCCGATGATGGAAGTCGTCTGGATCTGCCGAAGCAGCGGCTCCCACCAGCGTTTGAGCTGGACGTGTCCGGTGGCAAGACCGCGCACGACCATGGTCACCGACTGCAGCCCGGTGTTGCCGGAGATCGCCTGGATGACCGGCATGAACGAGGCGAGCAAGATCACGCGCGAGAGCGTGGCGTCGTAGTAGTGGATCACGATGCCGGCACAGAGCTCGATGAGCAGCGTGGTGAGGATCCACGGCAGGCGCATCAGCGCGATCTCGCGCGGCGAGCGCTGCTCGAGCTCGGAGGCATCCGAGCCGGCGAGACGGAAGATGTCCTCCGACGCTTCCTCGCCGAGCACGTCGATCACGTCCTCGACGCTGATCGTGCCGAGCAGCCGCCGCTCGCGGTCGACCACCGGCACCGAGACGAGGTCGTACTTGGCCACGAGGCGCGCGACTTCCTCCTGGTCGGTCTCCGGCACCACGCTCACCACGCCCGGCTCGCGGATCGCCCACATCGGCGTCGTGGGCGCGGCGGTGAGCAGCCGGCGCAGCGGCACGACGCCGACCAGGTGGCGATGATCGTCCATCACGTAGAGCTCGAAGCCGCGGCCCTCCGGCGCCGACTTGCGAATCTGCTCGATCGCCTCGGCCACCGTCGCCGACTCGGGCACGGCGACCGCGTTGGGCGACATCAGGCGTCCCGCGGTGTCCTCGGGATACTCGAGCAGCTCCTGGACGTCTTCGGACTGCTCCTCCTTCATCATCTCGAGGAGGCTCTCGGCCTGCGCGGGCGGCAGCTCCTCGACGACCTCCGCCGCGTGATCCGGCGGCATCTCGTCGAGGATGCGCGACACCTCGAGCTGGTCGAGGGCCTGCACGAGCTGCAGCAGCGTCTGATCGTCGAGCTCGGAGAGCACCTCGCCCGCGCGCTGGGCGGAGAGCAGCCGGAACACGGTCACCTGCGCTTCGAGCGGCAGGTCGCGCAGCAACGCGGCGACGTCGGCGGGGTGCGCGGCCGTCAGCAGATCGACGAGTCGCCGCCGATCGCCGCGCTCGAGCAGCGCCTGCACGGTCTCCGCACTACGCGCAGTCTCTTCCATCCGGCCTATTGTGCTTGATTGCGCGAGCGGGATCGAGCGCGATTCAGCGGGCGGAGACGATCAGCGCGAGCACGCGCCGCCAGTAGCGGCCTTCCGGCGACTGCGCGTCGTAGAAGGCGAGCGCGGCCTGGGCGCGCTCCTCCGCCGCGTCGCGTCCGTAGGTCTCGAGCATCCATGTCGCCGTCGCCTCTTCACGCGTGGTCGGCGCGGCGGGGGCAACGGACGGCGGAGGCGCGGGTGACGTGGCCGCGCGTCCCGTGGACGGGCGGCGCGGCGGCGTGATCGCCGCGGGCGGCCGCGGCGGGAGCTCAGGTGACGGCGCGACGGCCACGCGCGGCGCGGGTGCGTCGGTGCGCGGCTGCGCGTCGGCGGGCGGCTGCGCGGCGCGCGGCTCCACGCGAGGTGGCTCTGCGCGAGGTGGCTCTGCGCGAGGTGGCTCTGCGCGAGGTGGCTCTGCGCGAGGCGCCGCGTTGCGGGACTCGGTTGAACGCGCCGTGCGAGGCTCCGCGGGGGTGACGCTTCGCGGTTCGGCGGGCGTCGCCGCGCTGCGCTCCGTCTCGGTCGGCGCGCTGTCACTCAGCTTCGGAAGCGTTACTGCTGGCGCGCGCTCGGGGCCGGACGGAATGGACGGCGACGCGGCCGGCGGCTCACTGCCGCGCGTGGCTGGCGGCTGGCTGCCGCGCGCGGGTGGCCCGCCTTGATCCCGTGCCGGCGGCTGATCGACCGGTGCGAGCGGCTCACCGGCATCGCGCGCAGGCGGTTGAGTGACGGCGGCGGAGCGTGCGCGAGCGTCGGCCACTGCGGCGCGTCCCGCGGTCAGGCGGTACGCCAGGAATACGTTCGAAACGGCGAGCGCGACGCATGTGCCCGCCAACATACCGATGAGGAGCCGCCGCGTGCGCTCCGAACCCTCCCGTCGCGCACGGAGAAACTCCTCAAACCCCTCTGCCATCGGGCATCGAGGGCATGCAATAATCCGACCATCGAAACGACATAGCGCTCAGATTCCCTCGAGGACGCGCAGGGGGTAGCATGCAGGGCGTGAAGGATGCGAGCGCACTCTACGAAGTCGAGCGGCGCGTGCGGCACGCCGAGCGGCCTGGCTTCCACATCACCGAGCTGCAGATCTCGCGCACCCAGAAGGTGCCGTGGCACTTTCACACCAACGTGCAGGACACGTTCTACGTGCTGCAGGGCGAGCTTCGGATCTTCTTGCGTGAGCCCAAGGAAGACGTGCGGCTGCGACCGGGAGAGACCTACGCCGTTCGGCCAGGCAGGCCGCACCTCGTCACCAATGCCGGACAGGGCTCGGCGACGTTTCTCGTTCTGCAAGGCATCGGCGAGTACGATTACGTTCCGCTGACGTAAGCCGCGCCGCGCGCTCGGCACGACGAAGCGCTCAGCGAAAATCGCGGAAGAACGCGCGCACGTCCTCGGCGAGCGCGGCCGGCGCCTCGAGCGCGGCGAAGTGTCCGCCGCGCTTCATCTCCGTCCACCGTCGCAGATCCGTGTACACGCGCGTCACCCACGCGCGGGGTGGGTGGAGGATCTCCTTCGGAAAGCTGGCGTACGCCGTGGGCGCCGTCACCGGGCGCTGCGCCGTGATCGGCCACGGCGAATGATTGCGGGCGTAGTAGGGCCAGAACGAGCTGTTGATGGCGCCGGTGACCCAGTAGAGCATCACGTTGGTGAGCAGCGTGTCGCGGTCGACGGCGCGCTCGACGTCCCCGTCGCAGTCCGTCCACGTGCGAAACTTCTCGACGATCCACGCCGCCAGACCAACCGGTGAGTCGGTGAGCGCGTACGCCAGCGTCTGCGGCTTCGTGCCCTGAATCGCCTGATAGCCGGTCTCCTCGCGCAGCCAATGGTCGAGCTCCGCGAGATACGCGCGCTCGTCCGGTCCGAGCGTCGCCGGCGCCGCGGCGCGGTCGCGCGGCACGGCGAGCAGGTTGACGTGAATGGCGAAGAGCTTGTCGGCGTGCGCGGCGCCGAGATACGACGTCACGAAGGCGCCCCAGTCGCCGCCCTGCGCGGCGAAACGGCGATACCCGAGCACGTCGGTCATGAGCGTCGCGAAGAGATCCGCGATCTCCGGGACGCCGAAGCGTGGCTGACCGGGACGGAACGAGAACGTGTAGCCCGGGAGCGACGGCGCCACCACCGTGAACGCGTCGGCGGGATCGCCGCCGAAGCGCGCAGGATCGGTGAGCATCGGGATCAGCTGCCGAAACTCCACGATCGAGCCCGGCCAGCCGTGCGAGAGCAGCAGCGGCATCGGGCGCGGACCGACGCCCGGCTCGTGCACGAAGTGCAGCTCGATGCCGCCGAGCGGCACCGTGAACTGTCGCAGCCGGTTGAGCGCCGCTTCCTGCGCGCGCCAGTCGTAGCGATCGCGCCAGTGCGCCACGAGCGTCTGCATGTACGTGACGTCGGCGCCGTAACGCCATGGCTCGCCGGCAATCTCGTCGGGCCAGCGTACGCGCGCCAGGCGCGCGCGGAGGTCGTCGAGGACGTCATCGGCGACGTGGATCGTGAACGGACGCGGAGTCATGGGAGGGATTATACGAGCGAGCGGCCCGGTGAGGCCGGGCCGCTCGGCCGCGACAGAGCGTAACGACCGGGTTACTTGACTGGCGCGCAACTCCCGAAGTTCGTGCCCGCGTTCGGCGCGTACGCGCCCTGGCACCACGGAATGACCGCGGCCACAGGGAGCGCGGCGACCGTCGCGGGTCCGGGGCCGAGCACGACCTCGGAGTTGACCTGACGCGCGAGAGCCAGATGCTCGCGCAGCATCGGCAGCGAGCGCGCCGCGTACGCCTTCACGTCGGCGTCGGCGGCGGTCTGTGCCGTGCGCTCGAACAGCGCGACGTCTTCGGTGTGGTCGCGCACCATCTCGGACATGTACGCGCGGTCGAAGTCCGCGCCGCTCAGCCCGCTCAGCCGATCGCGCATCGCCTGATGCGAGACGTCGAGCGTGTTCGACACGTCCATGCCCTTGCTGCGCGCGAGCGTCGCCAGCTCGGCGTTGGCGCGGCCGTGGTCCGTCACCATGCGCTCACCGAAAGACTTCACGGATGGGCGCGACGCACGCTGCACCGCGACACGGCCGAGCTCGACTTCGGCCACGTTACCTATCGCCGCCTTGTTCACGAACTCTCGATCCGCTTCGGTCAACTGCACCTGAGCGGCCGCCGGGACAGTGAGAGCGATCAGCGCCACGGCAACCATGCTGATAACAGTCAGCGCCTTCATAATTTCCTCCTCGGGGGACACCCCGCGGATCGGGCTCGCCGCAAGACGAGTGCCACCGAGGTGCGGTACAGTGGCCCGGGCCCGCCCGCCCAAAGGAGAGCATCGTGCGAGAGAACCGACTCAAAGCGATCTGGAAGCGCGGTGAAACAGCCGTCAACGGGTGGCTGTCGATCCCGACCGCCTTCACGGCCGAGGTCATGGCGCATCAGGGATTCGACTCCCTGACCGTGGATATGCAGCACGGTGTCGTCGACTATCAGGCCGCGGTGTCCATGTTCCAGGGAATCTCCACGACCGGCGTGGTGCCGCTCGCGCGCGTTCCGTGGAACGATCCGGCCTACCTCATGAAGATCCTCGACGCGGGCGCCTACGGCGTGATCTGCCCGATGATCAACACGCGCGCCCAGGCGGAAGCGCTCGTGGCCGCCTGCAAGTATCCGCCGCGTGGGTACCGCTCGTTCGGTCCGGTCCGCGCGTCGATCTACGCTGGCACCGACTACGTGGAGCACGCCAACGACGACATCGTCATCATGCCGATGATCGAGACAGCGGAAGCGCTGAAGAACCTCGACGCGATCCTTTCGACTCCGGGCGTGGACGCGGTCTACGTCGGTCCCTCGGATCTGAGCCTGGCGCTCGGCTGCAAGCCCCGTCTCGATCAGACGGACGCGCCGGTGGTGGAAGCGCAACAGCAGATCGTCGAGGCCTGCAAGCGGCACAACGTCGTCGCGGGCATCCACAACGCGACCGCCGCGTACTCGCTGAAGATGATTGCCGCGGGCTATCGCTTTGTCACGCTCGCCAGCGACTCGCGGCATCTCGCGATGAAGGCGGCCGAAGAAGTCTCGGCGGTGCGGAAGGTCGCCGGCGGCGGCGTGGTGCCGGCTTATTGAGGGCCCCGACATGGCCCGATTGATGGATTGAGGGGCCCCGACATGGCCCCTCAAACTCCCCCGCGCTCGGAGCGCCCCGGGGAACCCGGGACGCTCCTCGATGACGGACTCCGCGCGAGGGCGAGCAAGCATCTCGCGGCGTTCGAGCGGCGCGCGCTGGCGATCGATGGCCGGCGGCCCGCTGCCGTCGCCGTCGTGCTTCTCGGTGACGATGCGGGCCGTGCCTGCTTCCTCCTCACGCGCCGGGCGGCGGGACTGCGTCAGCACGCGCGGCAATGGGCGCTGCCGGGCGGCCGAGTGGAGCCGGGCGAGTCGTCCGTCGACGCCGCGCGGCGCGAGCTCGAGGAAGAGGTCGGCCTGGCGCTCGGGCCTGACGCCGCGCTCGGTCTGCTCGACGACTATCCGACGCGCTCGGGCTTTCTCATCACGCCCGTGATCTTCTGGGGCGGCGTCGATCCCGGGCTGGTGCCGAATCCCGACGAGGTCGCCTCCGTGCATCGCGTGCCGCTCGACGATCTCGAGCATCCCGACGTGCCGCGTCTCGTCACGATCCCGGAAAGCGACCGGCCGGTCATCCAGGTGCCGCTGCTGTCGACGCTCGTGCACGCGCCGACGGCCGCCGTCGTCTATCAGCTGCGCGAGGTCGTCATGCACGGCCGACCGACGCGCGTCGACCACTTCGAGCAGCCCGTGTGGGCGTGGGGGTAAGGACGATGTTTACGGTGATCGAGCCGGGACGCGAGCAAGCGGTCGAGGCACGCATCGAGGCCGGGCGCGTGTTGCTGTCGGCGGACGCGCTCCGGGACGCGCTGGGCTGGGAGCTGCACGACGGCACGCTCTGCAACGACGCGATGTGCGTGCCGCTGCCGACGGGCTCGCGGCTCGGCGAGGGCGGCGTCTTCGATCTCGGCGACGTCGCGGCCACGCTGGGTCGGCCGCTGGCGCTCGATACGGACGCCGGCGCCGCGTTCCTCGGTGTCTCGGCGGGTGAGCGCGCGCAGGCGCTCGGCAGCCTGTTCGCGCCCGACTTCACGCTGCCCGATCTGGCCGGCCAGCCGCACACGCTGTCCGAATATCGTGGCAAGAAGATTCTGATGGTCGCCTGGGCATCGTGGTGAGGCTGCCGGCTCGACCTGCCCGTGTGGCAGGCGCTCTACGAGGAGCTGCGCCAGCGTGATTTCGTCGTCATCGCCATCGCGCTCGACAAGAGCGTGGACGATGCGCGGCCGTGGATCGAAAAGGCAGCGCCGACCTATCCCGCGCTGATCGACACGCAGCACGTCGTCGCCGACCTCTACAACATCGTCAACGTGCCGACTGCGCTGTGGATCGACGAGCGCGGCCGCATCGTGCGTCCCAACGACGTCGTGTTTGGCACGGACACGTTCAAGCACATCACGAACCTCGAGTCCGCGCGACCACTCGCGGCCGTCCGCGCGTGGGTTCGCGGTGAGACGGCGGGCTTCCCCCCGGCCGACGCGCGCGCGCTGCAGACGCTGCCTACGGCACTCGATCAGCAGGCGCGCGCCGAGTTCGGCCTCGCGGAGTGGCTGGCGCGGCACGGCCAGCCCGAGGCGGCCGAGCGCCATTTTGTGCGCGCGGGAGAGCTGGCCCCGCACGACTTCACGATCCGCCGCGGCTCGATGCCGATCCGCGGCATCGATCCCATGGGACCCAGGTTCCGCGAGATGCTGCAGGGCTGGGTCAGCGGCGGCCGGCCGTATTACCGGCCGCTGCCGGACACGCGTGGCTAAGACGGTCCTCCTCGTCTGCCAGGCCAACACGTGCCGCAGCGTGATGGCGCACGCGCTGCTCGAGAAGATGCTCGCCGCGCGCGGCGTCGACGGCCGCATCCGTGTCCGCTCGGGCGGCATCGGGTCCCACGCGCGTGACGGGATGATCCCGTCCCTCGACGCGCGGATCGTCCTGCGCGAGGACGGGATCCACCTGGCCGAGGACACGATCGTCTCCACCGACCTCAACTCGCACGGCGACGTCTTGGACGGCGCCGACGTGATTGTCACGATGACGGAGGACCAGAAGCGGGTCGTCCACGCGCGGCTCCAGCGCACCGACCGCGCCGTGTACACCCTCGGCGAGCTCGCCGGCGAGGACGGCGATATCCGTGATCCCGTCGGCCAGGACGAGGCGCGCTACCGTGCCACACGCGACCTGATCAAGCGTCGGCTCGAGGCGTCTCTCGAGCGCCTGCTGCGTCTGCTGGACTGATTCGTCAGGGGCCGTCCGGCCGCGGACGCTGACGCGTCTCTGGAGTATCCTCTGGCGATGGCCGGCACAGGTCGCTGGCTCGCTCCCGATCCGCGGAACGGTCTCTTCCGCACGACGCTCGTCATCCTTGTGGGCGTCGTCGGCTGCCTGGTGCTCGCCGCCATCCTGATCGACGTTGCCGGCGTGGCGGGATCGGGGCCCCGCATCGGCGCGCTGGTCCTCGTCGGCGCGCTCGCGTCCATCGTCGGCAGCCTCGCGCTCGCGCGCCAACTGCGCCGACCGATCGGCGCGCTAGAGGCCTCCTGCGCGGCGCTGGAGCAGTCGGTCGCGGATCGCACGCACGAGCTGGACGCGACCGCCAAGATCCTGCGCGTGATCTCCAGCTCCCCGAGCGACGTCCAACCCGTGCTCGACGCCGTGGCCGAGAGCGCCGCGCGACTCTGCGACGCCAGCGATGCGCTGATCATGGGCGTCGACGGAGACACCATGCATCGGATCGCGCACGTCGGCGTCATCACGTCGGCGAGCGACCGGCGGCCGGTCACCAGTGACACACCGACCGGGCGCGCCATCGTCGAGGCCCGGACGATCCACGTCGAGGACATTCTGCAAGCGTTTGCGCGCGGCGAGTACCTCGAGACGCGAGGCCTGCAGCAAGCCACCGGGTTTCGGACCGTGCTCGTCGTCCCGCTGACGCGCGACGGTCGCGTGATCGGCGCCCTCACGATTCGACGCCTCGACGTCCATGGGTTCACGCCCGAGCAGATCGCGCTCGTTGAGACCTTCGCTGATCAGGCCGTCATTGCGATCGAGAACGTGCGGCTATTCAAAGAGCTGCAGGCACGCAACGCCGCGCTTGCGAACGCGCTCGACCAACAAACGGCGACCAGCGAGATCCTGCGCGCCATTAGCCGGTCTCAAATCGAGATCCAACCAGTCTTCGACGCCATCGCCGACAGCGCGCTCCGGCTCTTCAACGCCTGGTCGGTCGGAGTCTATCGATTCGACGGCGACGCGGTCGATGTCGCATCTGTGCGCGGTGGTCGACACGACACTGCCGAGTACATCCGCCAGCGCTATCCAATGCGCCTCACAGCGACGACATCGAGCGTCGCCGCGCTAGCGATCGTCGAACGCCGCGTTCAGCACGTTCCTGATCTCGAGAATCACCTCAGCGCGGCCACCCGAGAGGTCGGCCGTATTCGCGGCTATCGCGCTGCGCTCGCCGTACCGATGCTCCGCAACGGCCAGCCCATCGGTTCGATCGCCGTGACGAAAGTGCAGCCCGGAGCCTTCCCGGCCTCCCACATCGAGCTACTGCAGACCTTCGCCGATCAGGCGGTGATCGCCATCGAGAACGTGCGGCTGTTCAAGGAGCTGCAGGCGCGCAACACGGCGCTGGCGGAGTCCCTGGAGCAGCAAACGGCAACGGCCGAGATCCTGCGAGTGATCTCGCGCTCGCCCACCGACGTGCAGCCCGTGCTCGACGCCGTGGCCGAGAACGCAAAGAGGATCTGCGGGGCGACCGATGCACTCATCATGCGCGCCGAAGGCGACGTCATGCGCCGCGTCGCGCATGTCGGCGCGGTGCCGGCCAGTCTGGAGTCGGTGCGCCCGCTCACCCGCGACAGCGTCGCCGGACGTGCCATCCTGGAACGTCGTGCAGTCCAGGTGGAGGACATCGGCGACGCGGCGACCGCCCGCGAGTATCCCGAGAGCGGCCCACTCAACGCCAGCCTCAGGCTTCGAACGATCACCGCGGTGCCGCTCGTGCGAGATGACGCTGCCATCGGCGCGATCCTCATTCGGCGGACTGAGGTGCAGCCCTCGACGGACAAGCAGATTGCCCTGCTGCAGACCTTCGCCGATCAGGCCGTCATCGCGATCGAGAACGTGCGGCTCTTCAAGGAGCTGGAGACCAAGAACCGGACGATCTCCGAGGCGCTCGACCAGCAGACGGCGACCGCCGAGATTCTGCGCGCAATCTCCGGCTCGCCCACCGATGTTCAGCCTGTCTTCGACACGATCGTGCACAGCGCCGCGCGGCTCCTGGATGCCCATTCCGCGAACGTGCTCAGGGTGGTGGGCGACGAGCTGCATCTGGCCGCGCTGACATCGACGAGCGACGCCGCCGACGCCGCGACGCGAGCCACGTTCCCCAGGCCGTTGAGTACTGCGGGTATCGCCGGACACGTGATCGACACGCGGCGTCCCTATATCGTCGCCGACGTCGAGACGGATCCCTTCAGCACCGACCGATTGAGGATCACGGCGCCGCTGCGCGGCTTTCGCAGCATGCTGGCGGTCCCCATGATCCACCATGAGCGCCCGATCGGCCTCATCACGGTCACGCGGCGGTTGCCGGGTGCCTTCAGCGAGGACGAGATCAGCCTGCTGCAGACCTTCGCGGATCAGGCTGTCATCGCCATCGAGAACGTGCGGCTGTTCAAGGAGCTCGAGGCGCGTAACGCCGCGCTCAGCGAGTCGCTCGAGCAGCAGACGGCGACCAGCGAGATTCTGCGCGTGATCTCGAGCTCGCCGACCGACATCCGACCGGTGTTCGAAACGATCGTGCAGAGCGCGGTCCGACTCTGCGGGGGCTTCTTCGCGATCGCGTTCCGCTTCGACGGCCATGAGCTGACGCCCGTGGCGCATCATGGCTTCAGCGCGCAGGCGTTGGAGCTGATCGGCCGCGTCTATCCGTCACCGCCGCAAATGACCACCATGGCCGGACGGGCCGTGCTCGAACGTCGGATGATTCACGGCCCGGATGTGTCCTCACAGCCCATCAGCGACCGCTCACGCGAGCTCGCTCTTGCCATCGGCTATCGAGCGTTCTTGGCCGTCCCGATGATGCGGGACGGCACGGCGATCGGGGTCATCAACATCACGCGTCGCGAGCCCGAGCCCTTCTCCGAACGGCAGATCGAGGTGATGAAGATTTTCGCCGACCAGGCGGTCATCGCGATCGAGAACGTCCGGCTGTTCACCGAGCTCGAGGCGCGTAATGCGGCGCTCACGGAAGCCCTCGAGCAGCAGACGGCGACGAGCGAGATTCTGCGCGTCATCTCGAGCTCGCAGACCGACGTCCAGCCGGTCTTCGACGCCATTGCTGTGAACGCCTCGCGCCTGTGCGGTGGGGCGCGCGCGGTCGTGCTGCGCTACGACGGCCGGCTCGTTCATCGTGTGGCGGGGACGGGCACCAGTCCCGCGCTGCGCGAGGAGATGGCGCGGCTGTATCCGCGTCCCGCCGACGAGGCCAGCCTCGTCGGCCGCGCCATTCTCCGGCGGGCCGTCGTTCACAGTCCCGACGTCCAGCGCGAAACCGGACTGCAGACGTCGTCGCTGGCCCCGCTCGGCATCGGGGCCCAGCTCAGTGTCCCGATGCTGCACGACGGCAAGCCGATCGGGGTCATCGCCGTGTCGCGCGCCGAGCCCGGCCCCTTCACCGATACGCAGATCGAGCTCGTCAAGACATTCGCCGATCAAGGCGTCATCGCCATCGAGAACGTGCGGCTGTTCACGGAGCTCGAAGCGCGGAACGGCGCACTCAGCGAGTCACTCGATCAGCAAACGGCGACCGCCGAGATCCTGCGCGTCATCTCGTCGTCGCCGACCAACGTCCAGCCGGTGCTCGAGGTGGTGGCCCAGAGCGCCGCCCGCATCTGTGCGGCGCGCGACGCTGTCATCTTTCAGGTCGAAAACGGGTTGATCTATCGGCTCGCGCATTTTGGCGCGGTGCCCTACACGCTGCCCGGCGCCCGGCCGCTCGATCACGGCAGCGTCTCCGCGCGGGCCATTGTCGAGCGGCGCATCGTGCACGTGCCCGACATCCTCGACCCGGAGGCGCGCCGACGGTTCCCCGAAAGCGCGGCGACGACTCCCGACACCGGCGTTCGGTCCATGCTCTCGGTGCCGCTGATGCGCGACGACGTTGCCGTTGGCGCCATCACCATCCGCCGCACCGAGATGCGGCCGTTCACCGACAAGCAGATCGAGTTGCTCAAGACCTTCGCCGACCAGGCCGTCATCGCCATCGAGAACGTGCGCCTCTTCAACGAGATCCAGCAGAAGACGCGCGAGCTCGAGGCCGCCAACCGCCACAAGGACGAGTTCCTCGCCTCGATGTCGCACGAGCTACGCACGCCGCTGAACGCCGTGATCGGCTTCTCCGAGGTGCTGCTCGAGCGTATGTTCGGCGACGTCAACGCCAAGCAGGAGGAGTATCTTCACGACATTCTCGTCTCGGGCCGGCATCTGCTCTCGCTGATCAACGACATCCTGGATCTGGCGAAGATCGAGGCCGGCCGCATGGAGCTCGAGCTGGAGGACTTCGACCTGGGCCAGGCGATCGACAACGCGGTCGTGCTCGTCCGCGAGCGCGCCACGCGCAAGGGCCTCAGCCTGGACACGCGGCTCGACCGCGACCTCGGCTCGCTGCGCGGCGATCAGCGGAAGATCAAGCAGATCCTCCTCAATCTCCTGTCGAACGCGGTGAAGTTCACGCCCGAGGGCGGGCGCATCGAGGTCCGCGGCGCGCGGCTCGACGGCCTGGTCGAGATCTCGGTGACGGATACCGGCATCGGCATCGCCGCCGAGGACCTCGAGGCGGTGTTCGAGGAGTTCCGCCAGGTCGGGACGGACTACGCCAAGAAGCACGAGGGCACCGGGCTCGGGCTCACGCTCTCGCGCAAGTTCGTCGAGTTGCACGGCGGTCGCATCTGGGTCAAGAGCCAGCTGGGCAAGGGCTCGACGTTCGTGTTCACACTGCCGGAGAAAGCCTGACCATGGCTGGTGAGCTGATCCTGGTGGTCGAGGACAACGAGAAGAATCGCAAGCTCGTGCGTGACGTGCTCGTGCACCAGGGCTACCGGATCCTCGAGGCCGAATCGGGCGAAGACGGCGTCCGGCTCGCGCGCGAGCAGCACCCCGCCCTCGTCCTGATGGACATCCAGCTCACCGGCATCAACGGCATCGAGGCGCTGCACCAGCTGCGCGGCGCGCCGGAGACGCGCGGCATCCCCGTCATCGCGGTGACCGCATCCGCGATGACCGCCGATCGCGCCAAGATCATGGCCGCCGGCTTCGACGGCTATCAGTCCAAGCCCATCAGTGTGCGGCCGTTCCTGGCGGCCGTGCGCGAGATGCTCGACCGCGCGGCGCGACCATGACCGCGGCGAAGATCCTCGTCGTCGACGACACGCCGAGCAACGTCAAGCTCCTGGCCGACGTGCTGGGCGCCAAGGGCTATGGCGTCGTCACCGCCGCCTCCGGGGCCGAGGCGCTCGAGGTGGTCGAGCGCGAACAGCCGGATCTCGTGCTGCTCGACGTGATGATGCCGGGGATGAGCGGCTACGACGTATGCCGCAAGCTGCGGGCGAATCCGGCCACGACGATGCTGCCGGTGGTGATGATCACCGCCCTCGATCCCGGCCAGGAGCGCGTGAAGGGCATCGAGGCCGGCGCCGACGACTTCCTCACCAAGCCCATCCACCAGCCAGAAATCCTCGCGCGCGTCCGCTCGCTGCTGCGGATCAAGAGTCTCTATGACGAGCTGACGACATTGAACCGGACGCTCGAGGCGCGTGTCAGCGAGCAGGTTGCCCAGCTCGAGCGGCTCTCGCGTCTCAAGCGATTCTTCTCGCCGGCGCTCGCCGAAGCGATCGTCAGCGGCGGCGCCGACGATCCGCTCAAGAGCCACCGGCGCGAGATCGTCGTGGTGTTCCTTGACCTGCGCGGCTTCACGGCGTTTGCCGAGACGTCGGAGCCCGAGGAGGTCATGAGCGTCCTGCGCGAGTACCACGGCGCGATGGGGGAGGTGATCCTCACGCACGAGGGCACGCTCGAGCGCTTCACCGGCGACGGCATGATGGTGTTCTTCAACGATCCCGCGCCGGTGCCCGACCCGCAGGCGCGCGCACTGCGCATGGCGCTGGCGATGCGCGCGCGGGTCGAGACGCTGACCGCGCGGTGGCGCACGCTCGGCTTCGACCTCCACGTCGGGATCGGCATCGCCCAGGGCTACGCGACGCTCGGCGCCATCGGATTCGAAGGCCGCTGGGACTACGGCGCGATCGGGACGGTGACGAATCTCGCCGCGCGGCTCTGCGCCGAGGCGCGCCCCGGCCAGATTCTCGTCCCCCGACGCCTCTATACCGCGGTCGAGCCGCTGGTCGAAGCCGAGGAGCTGGGGGAGCTGACCCTACGCGGCTTCGCGCGCCCCGTCACCGCCTTCAACGTGCTGCGCGCGCGGGCCCTCTGAGCGCCGCGCGAGCCTCGCGTCCCGTCAACGCGCGCCGCTCGCCGCCCCGAGGTCGAGCTCGGCCAGCACGCCGTAGTGATCCGACGGCCAGAGCGTCGAGCCGTCGGCGCGCCGAGCCGGCGTGGCCAGCACGACGCGGCTCTCGCGCACCCGCGGGGCCGGCGCCCCGTTCGGCACGACGAAGATGAAGTCCACGCGCCGCGTGACCGTCGGCGCCGGCGCGCCGGGCCGTTGCCACACGGTCGCGCCGGTCGCGTCCGGCTGCGCGGCGCGGAACGCGTCGACGAATCCGTGCTCGCGGCCGAGCGCGGTCATCCACTCCGCCGTCTCCGCAGCGTTGAAGTCGCCCATCACGAGCGCCGGCAGGCCACCGCGGCGGGCGCCGGCGATTTCCGCGATGCGCCGCGCCTGACAGGCGTCGTGGCTGGTGTGCGTGGAGAACACGTCGAGCGGACCTCGCGGCGTCTGCACGGTCGCGCGTAGCAGCACGCGCGGATCATAGAAGTGACGGCAGCGCGGCAGGTCGATCACCTCGGTGTCGACGATGGGGAACCGGCTGAGAATGGCCGGCCCCTCCTCGAAGTCCATCGCCCAGACGATCAGGCGATCGATCCACGCAAGACCGGACACCCGGCGCGTGGCGGAGGCGTGTGCCCAGTTCAGACCGAGCGCTCCGGCGAGGCGAGCCGCGACGTTGCCGCGGCGGCGGCTGATCGAGGCCTCCTGCAGGCCGACGACGTCGGGATCGATCGCCTGCAGCTCACGCGTCACCATGGCCAGGCGCTCTTCCAGGTGCTCGGCGTCACCGCGCCACCCGGAGGACGGGCCACCGTGCAGGAGATTGAACGTGACGACGCGGAGAGCGGTTAACGGCGGGTCCCCGGCGGCCGCGCCTGGGATCAGCGCGGCCAGCAAGAGGACGGCGACTACGAGAGGGGGTAGCGGAACGGCGCCCATCCGATTCCCTGAATAGGCGTCGGCGTGTACGTCTTCGCGGTCGTCGCGGTCTTGCTCGGGATGGCTGCGGACTTCGGTGCGCTCTTCGCGCTCGCGGTGGCCTTCGCCTTTGCGGGCTTCTTCGTCCGTGCTCGCTTTTTCATGGCGCGGTAATTTACAGTAACGTTAGATGCCGGTCAAACGAGCGCGGCTGTCCAAGCGCGTCGCCAAGCTGCTCGGTGCCGAGCGCGTGTGTCGCGTGGCCACCGTGGGCGAGGCCGGCAGGCCGCATCTGGTGCCGGTGTGCCATGCCCTGGTCGGCGATCGGCTCTATTTCGGCTCCGGAGACGACGCGCGCAAGATCCTCAATCTGAAAACGAACCCGCAGGTCGCCGTAACGGTCGATCTGTATGCCGAGGACTGGTCCCAGATCAAAGGCGTGATGGTGCAGGGCAGCGCCAGGCTCGTGCGGCGCGGCCCGGCGTTCACGCGCGCGCGCAAGCGGCTCTATGCGAAGTATCCGCAGTACCCGCGCGAGGCCGCGCTGTCTCCGTCGGACTCCGTCATCGTGGAAGTCACGCCCACACACGTCTTCACATGGGGCCTCGACTGAGCGTCCCGCCGCGGCAGGTGCGTCGGTGGCAGCCCCCGGCGCCGCCGCGACGGCCGGCACGCCGCGTCGTGCGGTGGTGGCAGCGGCCGTTCGTCCTGTGGCGGCGGCACCCATGGATCCCAGTCTGGCTGGCCGTCGTCCTCACGCCGCTCGCGTTGCTTGGTCTTCGCCTGATCGACGACACGGCCGCCGGCGTTGTCGTGCACGCCATCCTCGGGCTGCTGATCGTCGCCTTCGTCGGCATCGTCGTGTTCGCGGTGCGACGCAGCCTCGGCCGCTCCCAGGTGCGCGCGCTGAGCGGCGGCGGCGGTGCGCTCGTCGTGGCGGCGCTGCTGGTGCTGCCGATGCTCCACGTCATCGGCCAGCGCCCGTGCCCCGAGCACATGGGTGTCGACCGCGGCGTCCAGATTTCCAGCCAGCTGTTCGATGCGTGGCGCAAGGGGGGCTCGCCGCCGGGCGACGTGTGGACGAACGATGACGTCGGGAGCGCCTGGAAGGCGCGTGTCGACAAGCTCGCGCTGCTGGATTACCGGCTGACCGATTCGGGCTGCTGGGAGCGGCTCGCCCCCGTCAGCACGAGCGACACGTGGCACGAATACCGCGTGACCGTTCAGCGGGGCGCCGAGCGCTTCTCGAAGGTCGTCACCGTGCACACCCGCGCGGCGCGCAGCGGCTGGGCGGTCGCCGAGGTCGACGGCCCCGAGCCCTAGCCGCGGCCGCGCGCCAGCCGCCGCAGCGGCGCGCCGGTGAGCCGCGTCAGGATCCACTCCTTCCGCAGTCCCGCACCGAGCCGGCGATAGAACCGGATCGACGGCGTGTTCCAGTCGAGCACCGCCCACTCCATGCGCCCACAGCCGCGCCGCAGCGCGATCCGCGCCAGCACCCTCAAAAGAGCGCGGCCGGCGCCGGCGCCGCGCGCATCGGGGACCACGAAGAGATCCTCCAGATAGAGCGTCGGCTGGCCGAGGAACGTCGAGTACGTGAAGAAGTAGAGGGCCAGGCCGATCGGGCGCCCGTCGCGGCGACAGACCAGCGTCTCGAAGTACGGCCGCTGGCCGAAGCCATGGCGACGGATGGCCGCGGGGCCGATCACGCACTGTCGCTCGAGGCGCTCGTAGCGGGCGAGGCCTCGGATCAACTCGCAGATGACGGATGCGTCACGCGCGGTGCCGCGCCGGATCGTGAGGCGGCTGCGCCGCCGGCGGCGCGCGCGGGGCACGTCAGGCTCCGGCAATCGAGAGCAGCAGCTCCGTGTACGCGCGCGCGCCCTCGCGGAGGTTCTCGACCGAGATCCGCTCGTCGTTGCCGTGCACGCGCCGCCACTCCCCCTCGTCGAGGATGAACGGACTCCAGCCGTAGGCCTGCAGCCCCATCCGGCGAAACACCCAGCTGTCGGTGAACGCCACGAGGATCTCCGGCGCGACGACGGCGCCCGGCGCACGGCGCGCGAGCGTGTCGGCCAGCGCCTTGTACATCTCCGTGTCGGGCGGCGACAGGTTCGGGACTTTCGGCTCGCGCGCGAACTGAACCTGCACGTGCTCGTCGTCCACGACGCGCGTGACCCAGTCGCGAATCTCCGTGGGGTCGTCCCCCGCCAGCATGCGGCAATCGATGTCGGCGACCGCCTCCGGCGGGATGACGTTGATCTTCTGGCTGGCCCGCAGCATGTTGACCGCGAACGTCGTCCGCACCATCGCCGCGTGCTGCCGGTCAGCGAAGAAGCGCTCGCGGAAGGCGGGGTCGCGCAGCGAGGCGGCGAGGTCGTTGAATCCGCGGGCCTCGTCCGCCGGCAGCACGCGCGCGAGCGCTCGGAAGTATTCCTGCACCTCGGGCAGCACGCGCGGCGGACGCTCGGCCGCGAGCAGCCGCGCGAGCGCCTTGATGAGGCGATGCGGCGCGGTGTCGGGCCACGGCATCGAGCCGTGGCCGGGCGTGCCGCGCGCGACGAGCGAGAGCGGCAAGCCCGTCTTTTCCGAGATGACGATGGAGCCGAACGGCGCGCGCTTGTGGGGCTCGATCTCGATGCCGCCGAGCTCGGAGAGCGCGTACTCCGCGCCGGCGAGCCAGTCCGGATGTGTCGCGGCGATGAACTGTGCCCCGAACGCGCTGCCGGCCTCCTCGTCGGCCGTCGCGAGAAAGATCAGGTCTCGCTTGAGCCGCGCGCCGGCCCGCGTGAGCGCGAGCAGCGCCGCTAGCTGCAGGATGCCGGTCGATTTCATGTCGATCGCGCCGCGGCCGTAGACGAAGCCGTCCCGGATCTCGCCGCCGAAGGGGTCGACGGTCCAGAAGCGGCGATCGGCGTAAACGACGTCGATGTGATGGTGCAGCACGATCGCGCCCAGCGAGCCGTCGCCGCGCACGCGGGCCACGAGGTTGGCGCGGCCGGGCGCGGACTCGATCGTGCGGCTCTCGATGCCCGCGCGCCCGAGCACATCCGCGAGGAAGCGCGCGCCGGCGATTTCGTTGCCCGGCGGATTGGTGGTGTCGATCGCGAGGTAGGCGCGCAACAGCTCGACGGCGTCGTCGCCGACGGTGCGCCAATCGATCGCGGCGGCGGGCATGAGTTATCCGGGGCCGGGGCGCGCGGACAGACGCGGGGACGGCTCGCCGATGTGCACGTGCGCGCCGGTGGCCTCACCGGCGACCGGGCCGCGGAAGGCCAGGAACGACACGCCGCGCGCCCGCAGCCACGCCACGAGCGCCTGGCCTTCGACGCTGTCGGGGTGCACGGCCACGTCCAGCGCGTTGCGGTGGTCGAAGCCCAGGCGGTCGTGGACCGGCGTCTGGCCGAGGGCGCTGACGGGCAGCGCGCGGCGGAAGCGGTCCGCGAAGAACTGCTCGAGGCTCGTCAGCGCCGCGCCGAGGGACCATTCACGCGAGCCCCGGAACAGCGTCAGCGTCGGCGTGACGGTGGCCGCGCCGGGCGCCGGCTTGGGGAGCGAGGCGAGCACCGCCGCGGCGGCGGCCTCGGCCTCGGTTCGCTCGGTCTGCGCGATCTCCGCCTGCGTGGCCGCCAGCGCCGCCTCGGCGGTGGCGAGCGCCGCCTCGGCGGCCTCGGCGTCGCGGCGGGCGATCAGGCCTTCTTCGGCAAGCCGGCGGCGCGTCGTCAGCGTCTCGCGAGCGCGCGCGACCGCGTCCTCGCGGAACGGCAGCAGGTTCGCGAGGCTCGCGCGATATTCCCGCGCGGCGCTGACCGGATCGGGTGGCATCGTCCACGGCGTGGCGGTCGGCGGCGCCAGGCTCAACGCCAGCGCGGCCACGACGCACGCGATCCGCCATCGGCTCATGGGCGCCATCTTACCGCGTTCGTCGCTTGACCTCCGGGGCACCGGCCGCGCAGAGTGGGCGGAGTGACGCGCCTGCTGCTCGCCGACGACGTCGTCTTCACCTGCGAGCTCTCGGGGGCGTGCTGTCGTCAGGACTGGCTCATCGGCGTCGACGACGTCGCACGCGCGCGTCTGGAGGCGGTGGACTGGACGCGACTGTCGCCGCCGCTGCCGCCGGGCCCGAAGTTCCGGCCGCTGCCCTTCGTGCTGCCCGGCGGCGAGCGCGCGACGTTCGCGCGCCGCGATGATGGCGCGTGCGCGTTCCTCGAGGCCGACGCCCGCTGCGGCGTCCAGACGCGTCTCGGCGCTCCGGCCAAGCCGCAGGTGTGCCGCGAGTTTCCGTACTCGTTCGTCGACACGCCAGATGGCGTGGCCGTGGGCGTGTCGTTCGCGTGCACGGCGGTGCGCGCCCACCGCGGACGTCCGCTCGCCGAGCAGCAGGCGGAGATCCGAGAGGTGCTGGTGGGCAGCACGCGCGTACGGCGCCTGCCGGATCCGCTCGTGCTGTATGCCTCCGTCGACATCACGTGGGCGCAGTACCGGCCGATCGAGGCCGCGCTGCTGGCGCTGCTCGGCCACGACGAGTGCACGCTGCCGACGGCGCTGCTGGCGGGCAGCGTGCTGATCACGCTCTGCGTCGGTCTTTCGCAGGTCGAGGCGCGCGCGCGCCGCGAAGGCCGTGCCCCGACCGAGACGCTGGTCGGCGGACTCGCCCAGCTCGAGGCCGATCGCTATCGCCGCGTGCTCGCCGTCGCCGCGCAGGCGCGTTATCCGAGCCGGCCGCGCCTGACGCCTCTCGCGCCGCTCTATACCTGGCTCGAGTTCTCCCGGCGGCGGCCCTCGCGGCTCGGGCTCGTGTGGACGCTGTACCGGAACTTCTTTCGCTTTCGCCGCGGCTGCGGCCGGCTGCCGGACTGGATCACCGGCGGCCCGCCGTTTGAGATCGCGGCCGTCCAGGCGGTGCGCTTCGACGCGACAGCGCCCGACATCGACGAGTTCCTGCGCGAGTACTGGCGCCACGTCATCTTTCGCAAGACGCTCACCCCGCTGCACGGCGTTTTCCGCGGTTACCAGACGATGCTGGTTCTGTACGCGTTCACCAAGTGGGCGGCCAAGCTGACGGCGCTCCGGCGCGGCCGCGATACGGTCACGCTGGCCGACGTCAAAGACGCCGTGCGCCTCATCGAGCAGCGCTTCGTGCTGCACGCCAGGTTCGCCGACGTCTTCGCGCTCAGCCCGATGTTGACCGTGATGGCCGACCGTCTCTATCAGGACCCGGCGTTCGTGCGCGGCGCCGTCCTCGAACCGTAACAGCTCGAAAACACACACGTCTCGCGCGCCGTACGCTGGGAAAAATCTTGACGCCGCTCGCGGCGACATCTTAGGGTGGGTTAGTCCCCTTCTCGCGCCGGGCGAGCCCGGTGGATCGTCCAAACGGAGCGATACATGGCCAGGCTCGACGCCTTCTTCAAGCTCATGTTCGACTCGGGCGCCTCCGACCTGCACATCACCTCGGGACAGCCGCCGATCCTGCGCGTGCACGGTGATCTCGAGCGCGTGAAGTACGATCCGATGGACGACGAGACGCTACGCGCGATGCTCTACGAGATCGCGCCCGAGCAGGTCATCAAGAAGTTCGAGGAAACGGGCGACGTCGACTTCGGCTATGAGATCCCGGGCGTCGCGCGCTTCCGCGCGAACTACTTCATGCAGAAGTACGGCTGCGGCGCCGTCTTCCGGCAGATTCCCACGCGGGTGCTCACGGCCGACGAGCTCGGGCTGCCGGAGATCCTCAAGAAGTGCGCCATGCTGCCCAAGGGGCTCGTGCTCGCCACCGGCCCCACCGGCTCCGGCAAGTCGACGACGCTGGCCGCCATCGTCGACCACGCGAACAAGAACCGGAAGGATCACATCGTCACCATCGAAGATCCGATCGAGTTCGTGCACGCCAGCCAGGGCTGTCTCGTCAACCACCGCGAGGTTGGCTCCCACACGCGCTCGTTCTCGGCGGCGCTGCGCGGCGCGCTGCGCGAGGACCCCGACATCATCCTGGTCGGTGAAATGCGAGACCTCGAGACCATTCGCCTGGCGCTCGAGGCCGCGAACACCGGTCACCTCGTGCTCGGGACGCTGCACACCACGAACGCGGCGAAGACGATCGACCGCATCATCGAAGTCTTTCCGGCCGAAGAGCAGGCCCAGGTGCGCAACGGTTTGTCGACGGGTCTGAAGCTCGTCGTCGCGCAGAACCTCTTCAAACGCATCGACAAGAAGGGGCGCTGCGCGGCGCTCGAGATCCTCGTGTGCACGGCCGCCGTCGGCAACCTGATCCGCGAGGGCAAGACGGTCCAGATCCCCTCGGCCATCCAGACCGGTAAGAACTACGGCATGCAGACGCTCGACGACGCGATCATGGCCGTGCTGCAGAAGGGCTGGATCAGCGCCGAGGACGCGTACAACAAGTGCATCGACAAGGCGAAGTTCCGGCCGCACCTCAAGAATCCGCCGGACGAGCTCAACCAGCCGTAAGGAGCGGGCCATGCGCAAATCAGAGATCGACGACCTGCTCGGCTTGATGCTGGAATCACACGACCTCGTCTCGGACCTCAACATCACGTGCGACCGTCCGCTCCAGGTCGAGGCCTCCGGCGAGCTCGTGCCGGTCCCCGTGGACCCCGCGATCGAGATGCTGACGCCGTTTCAGACCGAGATCTTCGCGCTGAACCTGGTCAACAACGACCGGCGTCTCACCGAGCACCTGCTGCGTCAGGGCTCGTGCGATTCCTCGTACGCCCTGCCCGGCAAGGCCCGGTTCCGCGTCAACATCTTCTCCCAGCGCGGGAATTTCTCGGTGGTGCTCAGAAAGCTGGAGACCAACATCCCGACCATCGAGGAGCTCAAGCTCCCCGAGGCATTCAAGAAGATGCCGGCCGAGAAGAACGGCCTCATTCTGATCACGGGTGCCACCGGATCCGGTAAGACGACGTCGCTGGCCGCGCTGCTCAACGAGATCAACAGCACCAAGTCGGTGCATGTCGTCACGCTGGAGGACCCGGTCGAGTACGTCCATCCCAACCGCAAGGCCACCTTCAACCAGCGCGAGCTCGGCCTCGATTACGACTCGTTCGCCAGCGGCCTGCGCGCGGCGCTGCGCCAGGCGCCCAAGATCATTCTCGTCGGCGAGATGCGCGATCGCGAGACGGCGGAGCTGGCCCTCAAGGCCTCGGAGACAGGTCACCTCGTGCTCTCCACGCTGCACACGGTCAATGCGGGCCAGGCCATCAGCCGCGTCGTCGGCATGTTCGACCAAGAGGAAGAAAAGCAGATTCGCCAGCGGTTGGCGGAGACGGTCCGGTGGATCGTCGGCCAGCGTCTCGTACCCAAGATCGGCGGCGGACGCTGGGCGGTGCACGACATCCTTGCCAACACCATCCGCACCAACGAGGTGATCTTGACCGGGGAAGCCGAGGGCAAGACGTTCTACGAGATCCAGGAGGTCGGCGAGCCCTATCTGATGATGACGTTCGACCAGGCGCTGCTGCGGTCGTACGAGCAGAGCATCATCACCGAGGAGACGGCCATCGCGTACTCGACGCGTAAGAGCGTCGTGCAGCGCGGCATCGACCAGATCAAGCAGAAGCGCGGCGAGAAGACGACGAACGTCGAGGGACTGCGGCTGGACACCGACTACAACCGTCGGATCGGGGTCAAGAGGTAAGCGATGGCGGACACGAGCGAGCACGGAGGCTTTGGAACCCAGCGGCTAGTCCTCGTGTGCGAGAACGCGCCCGAGCGGCAGTCGATCATTCGCGCCGCCCTCGAGCAGCTCGGCTACACGATGCTGCCGGCGGCCACCGCGGAGGAGGCGGGCGAACGGTTGCGCCGGACGCCCTTCGAGATCGTGATCGTGGACGAGCGGTTCGAGTCCAGCGGGGTGCTCGACAACGCCGTGCTCCAGCTGCTCAACACGATGCCGATCGGGCAGCGGCGCCAGGTATTCGTCGTCCTCCTCGGCCGTGATTTCAAGACGTTCGACAACATGATGGCGTTCGTGAGGTCCGTCAACGTCGTCGTGAACCTGAACGACTTGCCGCACCTGCCCGCGATCATCCGCAAAGGCCTGGAGGACAACAACGAGTTCTACCGAGTCTTCCGCGAGATGCTGGCCGAAGTCGGTCGACGTTGAGCGTGACGGACGTCAGCGCTTCTTGAAGACTGACGACTTTCCGCTCGACGGCGCGGCCTGGGGCTCGACCCTGGGTGGCGCGGACGCTGCGACCCTGCGCTTCAGCGTCACCGTCAGCTCGTAGGTCTTTTCCGCGTTCGGGTCCGAGTTGAACGCGGCGATCCACACCGCGCGAGTGTCCTTGCCCAGCCGCTCGAGCTTCGTGCCGCCCGCGCGCTGCTTGCGTGGCGCCTCCGGCTTGCCGGCCATCGGAGCCACCACGATCCACGCGCGATCGGTTGGCGCCTCGTTTTCCTTGAGGTGGATTTCGAGATCGATCGGCTCCGCGAGCTCGTCCGCCTGCACGCTGAACACGCGGGCCGTCAGCGGTTCGGTCTTCACGCTGAACGCATGCGAGGTGAAGCGCTCGGCGGCGACGGTGAGCCGGCGCGACTCTTCGCGCCGACCACCAGGCTGCTCGGGGCGCGTCACGATCGTCGTCGCATCGTCGGCCTCGGTGATCGCGGCCTGCAGCCAGAGGCCGGGCTCCGGCAGTGCGTGGACCATCACGTCGCGAAGCAGCTCGGGGAACGTCTTGTAGAGCCGGCCCTCGGCGACGATGTAGAGGTAGAGCTCCTGGCCCAGCGGATAGTTGGCGTTCATCGCGCGCCCCGTGAGCTGCGGGTTGAGGCGACCGAGCGCCTCGCGCACGAAGCCGGGCTCCTCTTTTTCGAGACGGTGCAGGAGGATCGCGTAGCCCTCGGCGAGCTTGCCGCCGTCGAACTCGTCGCTGCGTGACAGCGGCACCGACAGCAGGTGCGGGAAGCGCTTGAGCGTTTCGCGCACCGCCTCGGCGAACGGCAGGCCGCGCTGCACGAGGGATTCCCAGCCGGCGCGCGCGCCGAGCCACCAGCGAGCGCTATCCTCCGCCAGCCGCTCCAGCAGCGCCTCGCGCTCACGGCGCGCCTCGGGCGTCTCGACCTGCACGCGCTCGCCGGACATGCGCAGCTCGACGACGACCGGCGAGCCTGGCGGCGCGCGGCGACCGTCTGCTGCCGGCGCCGCGGCGTTCGAGGTCAGAACCGGGCTGGGCCGCGGCGGCGCACCCGTCACGGTAGGCGTCTCGACTGGTGGGGGCGGGGGCGGCGGCGGCGCGTACGTCACGGGTTCCGGTGGCGCCTGCTCAACGACGGGCGGCGTTGCAATCGGTTCGGCCATCGGAGGCTCGGCCGACATGGGCTCGACCGGCAGCGGTTCCACCGGCGGGGTCTCGGGCTCGGTCACGGCCTCGCCCTGCTGACCGAGCTTGCCGCGCAGCGCGGCGAGGCCGAGCTGGCGCCCGAAATTGTGCGTAATTGCGTCCTGCAGCGCTGCGCAGTGCTCGTCATCGAGTCGATTCCAGCCCTCGGCGAGCGTGATGAGCTCGACGAACGGCCGCATGTGCGCGTCAAGCTGCTCGACATCGCCCGACGGCGCCGACTCGAGGCCCTCATAGAGCTCGCGCGCATGCGCCTGGCATTCGGCGAGCGCCGTCGAGTCCGCGTCCTCGCGGTGAACCAGCGCGATGACTCGTGCCAGGACCGCCAGCGCCTCGTCTCGCGCCGTTTCCCACACGGCGCGCCGGGCGTGCTCGGCCTCGACGCGCTCCATCGCCGTCAGGACGGCATCGAGCGCCTTGAGCGAGGTCAGGTTGGTCGGGTCGGGCCGATTCGGAAAGGCCGAGAGCTGCTCGACGATCGCATCACGCAGACCATCGAAGTCGACGGCCGTACCTCGGAGGTCATCGACCAGACCCTGGGGGGGCGCCGCACTGGCCGACACCTCGACGGCGGCGGCCGCCGCACGCGCTCCGACGTCGCCGAACCGGGCGCGCAGGGCGGACAGTCGCTGCCGGAGCTCATCGAGTCGGGCGCTCGTGGGCATCATCTCGGCGACCGATCAAGTATAGCCGACGGCCCCGGTGACAACCGCGTGCCCCTTCGCATAGACTGTGCTGTCCGCGGCGGCCGGAGGGTGGGCGTGCGCGCTCCGTCTGCCGGCCGAATGGCGGCGCGCCGCGGGGGCGCGGCACAGACGATCGGTGGGAGGTGTGAATGAGCGTGCGGGCTTTGGCGTGGGCGATCGCGATCGTGCTGGCGACGATGATGACCCCGACCGGCGAGGCTAGGGCCGGAGCGCCGTCGGACCAGCTCCGGACACACATCGAGCGCGCCGTCAAAGTGCTCGAGGATCCCGAGCTCGCGAAAGAGGGCAAGACGGCCGAGCGCCGCGCCGCCATTCGCCGCATCGCGAACGACATCTTCGACTTCACGGAGACAACGCGTCGCGCGCTCGGCCAGCACTGGCAGCCGCGCACGCCCCAGGAGCGCGAGGAGATCACGCGGCTGTTCGCCGATCTCCTGGAGCGCTCATACATCGGCAAGATCGAGATGTACAGCGGCGAGAAGATCCAGTTCCTCGGCGACACCATCGAGCGCGATCAAGCCACGGTGCGCACCAAGCTTGTGACCAAGCAGGGCGCGGAGATCCCCGTGGACTATCGACTGCATCGTGCCGCCGGCGACCGGTGGCTCACCTACGACGTCAGCATCGAGGGCGTGAGCCTGGTGGCCAACTACCGGGCGCAGTTCAACAAGATCATCCAGACGTCCGGCTACCCCGCGCTTGTGAGCAAGCTGGCCGCGAAGGAGCGCGAAGGTCAGCAGGCGGATCGCGAGCTGCCGGTCAAGCGGGCGTCGCAGACCAAGTGAGCGGCTGACGCGCGGTCAGCCGCGCAGCAGCGCGAGCTTTGACGCGCGTGGCAACCGCTTCAGCTCGGCCTCCCGCCGCGAGGCGGCCGAGCGATCAGGCCACGCCTCGGCCCACACGAGCCGAACAGGCCGGCGGGCGCGCGTATACTTCGACGCCGAGCCGTCGTTGTGCCGGCGGACGCGGCGCTCGAGTGCCGGTGTGATGCCCGCGTAGAGCGAGCCGTCCGCGCACTGCACGAGGTAACAAAACCAGCGTGGCACGCCGCGATCCTAGCATCTGGCCGCCGCCGGGCCGCGATCTCGAGGCGCGACGCGACCGCCGCTTCCGCCGTGCGCCCGGCCTCCGCGTACGCAGCGCGGCGAGCGCGTTGGCCTTCGTCAACGACGTCGGTTTCTGCTCGACGTTCTATTGCTTTCCCGAGGGCGTGCCGTGCTTGTGGGAGGCCGTCGTCGGCCGGGCGCGTCCGCGCTGGCCGCGCCATTCGCATCACGACGACAGCGTCGGCCTCACCTGGCGGCTCAAAGACGACCTGCCGGCCGCGCGTCATGTCTATTACGGCAAGGTGCTCAAGGGCCGGCCGATGCTCGTCGCGCTCGAGATCTTTCCCGCGTTCTACGCGCTGGCGCGCGGGCGACAGCGGGCGCGCGACTACCGCGTCGAGTACGAAGCCGGGCGGCTGTCCCACACGGCGCGGCGTCTGATGGACGCCCTGACTCGCGAGCATCCGCAGTACACCCGCGAGCTCCGTGGCAATACCTTCATGCTCGAATCCGGAAAGACACACGAATTCGAGCGCGCCATGGCGGAGCTGCAGGGGGGGCTCTGGGTCGTGAAGACCGAAGAGCGGTACGAGCCGACGTTCTCGTACCGCTGGGACCTGCTCGAGGCGTGGCTACCGGACGCCGTCGCCGAGGGGCGGCAACTGTCCCGGCGAGCGGCGCTCGACCGGCTCGTGACGCGCTACCTCGAGACGGCCGTGTTCGGCACCGCCCGCGGCGTCGCGAGGCTGTTCGGCATCTCGGCGGCGGAAATGGCCGAATCGCTTGGCCGCCTCGCTCGACACGGAAACGTGATCGACACGGCCGTCGACGGCTGGCCCGGACGCTGGCTCCTCGGCCGCGCCGCGGTTCGCTAACTCCACCGGCCAACGAATCCAATATGGTAGGACCTTTCCAGAATTTACATCGTCCTGTCTGAGGCCAGTCCGCTGGCATGCCGTTCGCTCATGCTTGCACCCATGACTACCAACAAGCGGCGCTCCGGAGACAAGCGCGCGAAAAAACGGCCTGCCGCCAAGAACGGTCAGGAGATCGCTGAGCGCTCGGCACGCCGCGGCGTTCCCGAAGAGCAACTCCAGGGACCGCCTGCCCGTGAGACGACGGTGATGCGCGACGACCGCGAGCGCGCGGCCCAGGCGCACCGCGAGGAGTACCACAACGAGACGAGCCCGCGGCTCACCGGGGGCGATCCGGACGCCGACTGGGAGCGCGCCGATCACGTTGGTGAGGAGGCGGTCGGCGGAACGGTCGCCACGCCCGACCAGAACGTGGTGGACGAGCTGGGTGGCGCCCTCGGCGTGCCGCGCGCGCCCGACGAAGAGCTGCGCACGTCCGGCGAGATCCTCGAAGGTCGCGATCGCAATCGGTGGGAACAAGAAAGCGGAGGTGAGGCATGAGAGGGACGTTCGCGCTCGTCGGCGGTGCCGGTCTCGGGGCCGGCCTCATGTACCTGCTCGATCCCGAACGCGGTGAACGCCGCCGAATCGCGCTGAGCGACTCGGTCGCATGCGCGGTCAACGACGCGGCCGAGCGCTATCCGGCCGTCGCCAGCGCGGCCGTCGGCGCCATGGCGGGGGCCCGCCAGGCCGCCGCGCGACTGGACGCGCCGCGCCTCGTGACGGATCTGAGCGCCCGCTTCGACGCGCCCCGCCGGATCGCGGATTTCACCGACGCCGCGCGCCGCGTCTCCTCCCTGCGCCCGCAGTGGCGCGGCGGCCGGTTCACGCTGCGGCGCCGCCACCCCGTGAGCTTCCTCGAGGATCATCGCTGGGCGCTGCTCGGCGTGGCCGCCGGCGTCCTCGCGGCTGGCATGTGGGGCCTCTGGCGCCGCGAGCCCGGCCAGGTGCGTGTTGCGACGACGATCCACGCGCCGATCGAGCGCGTCTTCGACGCGTGGTCGCGCTTCGAGGACTTCCCGCGCTTCATGCCGATGGTCGCTGAAGTGCGTCCCGCCGGGGAGGACCGCTGGCACTGGGTTATCGCGGGGCCTGCCGGCGCGCCCATCGAGTTCGATTCTGTCGTCACCCGGCGTGACCGGCCGCGGCTGATCGCGTGGACAACGGTCGAGGGGGCGCTCGTCGAGCACAGCGGCACCGCGCGGTTCCGGCCGACGGCCGACAGCGGCACGCGCGTCGAGATCGTCATGTCCTGGCGGCCGGCGGGCGGCGGCCTTGGTGAATCGGTCGCGTTCATGTCGGGCGTGGATCCGGACCACGCGCTGCGCGACGGGCTGGCGGCCTTCAAGGCGCGGCTCGACGGCGAGGCTGTCCCGCGGTGAACGCCGACCGGATCCGGGTCGCCGCCGTCGGCGACCTGCACTGCGCCAAGGCGATGACGCCGGGAACGCTCTCGGCGATGTTCGGCCAGGTCTCGGAGCGCGCGGATGTGCTCGCGCTCTGCGGCGACCTGACCGACACCGGGACCGCGGACGAGGCGAAGAGCCTCGTCCGTGAGCTCGCCGTCATCAAGGTGCCGATGGTGGCCGTCCTCGGCAATCACGACTACGAGTCGGAGAAAGCCGACGAGGTCAAGCGCATCCTCACCGATGGCGGCATCGCGGTGCTGGACGGCGATTCCGTCGAGCTCCGCGGCGTCGGATTCGCGGGCGTGAAGGGTTTCGCGGGCGGCTTCGGCGAGCGGGCCCTGCAGTCGTGGGGCGAGCCGATCCTCAAGCAGTTCGTGCGTGAGGCGGTCGAGGAGGCGCTCAAGCTCGAAGGCGCGCTCGCGCGGCTGCGCACCACGCATCGCATCGCGCTGCTGCACTACTCACCCGTGCGCGCCACGGTCACCGACGAGCCGTCCGAGATCGCCGCGTTCCTTGGCTCGAGCCGGCTGGAGGACCCGTTGAACCGCTATCCGGTGACCGCCGCGTTCCACGGGCATGCGCACCGCGGCTCGCCCGAGGGCCGCACCTCCTCCGGCGTGCCGGTGTACAACGTGGCGCTGCCGCTGCTCCGGCGGCGCTTTCCCAATGACCCACCGTTCCGCGTGATCGAGGTGCAGGTGGACCGCGGCAACAACGGCGGCGCACCGGCGCCGCCACCGCCCGTGCACGCCGGGGCGGGGATCGGAGCGACCATCCCGTGAACGACGTCCTGCCGCCCGCCACGCGCGATTTCTACGTGCGCGCCATGCGACTGCTCGACGAGGCCGGCATCGAGTTCCTCGTCGGCGGCGCGTACGCCTTCGAGCGGTACACGGGCATCGCGCGTCACACGAAGGACTTCGACATCTTCGTGCATCCGCGCGACGTCGAGCGGGTGCTCGCGACGCTGGGGGCTGCCGGCTGCGAGACGGAGCTGCCGTTTCCGCACTGGCTCGGCAAGGCGCGGTGTGGCGACGACTTCGTCGACGTGATCTTCAGCTCCGGCAACGGCGTGGCCGTCGTCGACGACGGCTGGTTCGAGCACGCCGTCGAGGAAGAGGTGTTCGGCCGGCGGGTCCGGTTGATCCCCGCCGAGGAGATGATCTGGTCGAAGGCCTTCATCATGGAGCGCGAGCGCTTCGACGGCGCCGACGTCGCGCACATCCTGCGCTCCTCCGCCGAGAGGCTCGACTGGACGCGGCTCGTCGGGCGCTTCGGCGACGCCTGGCGTGTGCTGTTCACGCACCTCGTGCTCTTCGGCTTCATCTATCCGGGCGAGCGCCATCGTATTCCGCCCGGTGTGCTCAGCGAGCTGTCCGCGAGACTGCAGCGCGAGCTGGCGTCGCCGGCGGCGGGGACGCCGGTGTGCCGCGGCACGATCCTGTCGCGCGCGCAGTATCTCGTCGACGTCGAGCGCTGGGGCTACACGGATCCACGGCTAGCGCCCGAGGGCAACCTCACCGAGCGCGAGGCCGCCATCTGGACGGCCGGGATCGCGGAGGATGGCCCCCGCGACGTGCTCGGTCAGGCCGCCTAGCGCACCGCGCGCTCGCATCGTCTACAATCCGCGCCATTCCTCCTTCGGAGGTCTGTCATGCCCAAGATCGAGAAGTACTCCGCGCACGGCGTCTTCGACCCGCCGACCTACAGCCAGGGGATCAAAGTGAGCGAGGTCAACACGGTGCTGTTCCTTGCCGGCCAGGTCGCCTATGACAAGGACGGCGCGGTTGCCCACCGCGGCGACTTCAAGGCGCAGGCGCGGGAGGCGTATCGCTGCCTCAAGTCGCTGGTCGAGGCGGGGGGCGGCCGCATGGACAACATCGTGAAGATCAACACGTACCTCACCGACATCCGCTACCGCGCCGACCTGGTGCCGGTGCGTGAGGAGTTCTTCGGCAAGAAGGGCCCGGCGTCCACGCTGGTACAGGTGGCCGCGCTGGCGCATCCCGACTGGCTCATCGAGGTCGAGGCGATCGCCGTGGTGTGAGGGTTGACGCCGATCTCGTTTTAGGCAAGCCTAACGGCCACACGAAAGGAGATCGGCGATGCGACCGCGACTACTGCTGCTCCTCGCCGCCCTGACCGTCGCGGCGCCCGCGGCGACGCTCGGCGCGGGCGGCGAGGTCGTCATCTATTCGGCCCGTCACTACGGGCAGGAGCCCGCCTTCGAGGAGTTCAGCCGGCAGACGGGCATTCAGATCAAGACGCTCAACGGCGAGGCGGGCCAGATCTTCGAGCGGTTGCGCGCCGAGGGCGACCGCACACCCGCCGACGTGCTGCTGACCGTGGACGCCGGCAACCTTTGGAACGCCGCGCGCGCCGGCCTGCTGTCGCCCGTCACATCGGCGGAGCTCAGCCGCAACATCCCCGCGCACCTGCGCGATCCGGAGGCACGCTGGGTCGGCCTCACGATGCGCGCGCGCACGATCGTCTACAACCCGCGGCGGGTCAACGCCGGGGAGCTGTCGACCTACGAAGCGCTGGGCGATCCGAAGTGGAAGGGCCGGCTGTGCCTGCGGACGTCCGGCTATATCTACAACCAGTCGCTGCTGGCGACCATGATCCGCCGACACGGCGAGCCGCGTGCGGAGGAGATCGTGCGCGGGTGGGTGGCAAACCAGCCCACGCTCATCGCGGGCGACACCAAAATCATCGAGGCGATCGCCGCGGGTCAGTGCGACGTCGGCGTCGTGAACAGCTACTATCTCGCGCGCGCGCTCAAGAAGGATCCGTCCACGCCCGTCGCGCTCTTCTGGGCGAACCAGCAGACGACCGGGACCCACGTCAACGTCTCCGGCGCCGGCGTGACCGCGCACGCCAAGAACCGCGCGAATGCCGTCCGTCTCCTCGAGTATCTGAGCGGTCTGCAGGCGCAGCAGCTGTTCGCCGACACGAGCCTCGAGTATCCGGCGAACCCGAAGGCCGAGGTCAACGCGATCGTGAAGGCGTGGGGGCCGTTCAAGCAGGACGACGTCAACATCGCGGCCGCGGGCGAGTTCCAGGCGGCCGCGACGCGACTGGCCGACCGGGCCGGGTACAAGTAGCAATCGGCGCGCGCCCGTCGGCGTGGACGCTGGCCGCAGCCACGATCGCGACGATCGTGGCGCTGCCGGTGCTCGTCGTCCTCGGCTCGTGGCACGAGCCGGCCGCCGACGTCTGGCGCCATCTC
>Ga0114129_10000442_pt1 | contig 49250 bp, 49 predicted proteins | sample RhiMetdeltSRZDD1_FD_80071 | JGI IMG/M metagenome (GOLD analysis project Ga0114129, IMG submission 80071) | Populus rhizosphere microbial communities from Tennessee, USA - Rhizosphere MetaG P. deltoides SRZDD1 (version 2) (version 2) | ecosystem: Host-associated > Plants > Roots > Rhizosphere >...
AAGGGGGAAGGGCTAGAAGGGAAACGGATGGAGCAGCGCCCTAGCCTCCCCGCCCCTTTCCCCTTTCTCCTTTTCCCTTTTCTCCCTTTCCCCTTTCTCCCTCTCCCTGCTCTTCCGCCATCTGGGTGATCTGCTTCCACTGCTCCGGCTTTACCGGCACCACGGACAAACGGCCCATGCGGACCAGAGCGAGATCCGCGAACGCGGGATCGGCTTTGATCGCAGCGAGCGTGACCGGGTGCGGGAGTCGCTCGCCGGCCTCGATCTCGACGACGACGAGCTTGGAATCCTTGGGGTCAGGATAAGCCGCGCGGGTGATCCGGGCCAAGCCCACGACCGCCTTCACATCGCCGGTGTGGTAGATCATGACCTGATCACCAACCGTCATCTCACGAAGATGCTTGAGCGCGACGGGATTGCTTACTCCGTCCCACACTGTCTTCCGTTCTTCGAGAAGGCGATCGAAGGAGTAGGTCGAGGGCTCGGTCTTGAGAATCCAGTGAGCGGTCACGTCGTACTATACGCCGAGTGAGGAGAAAGAAGCCAGGCCGGCACCCCGCAACGGCGACGCCGGACCTGGCCGAGAGGTCACTGCGTGCTCGTCGAATCTCCGGTCTTGGCTGCTGTATCTCCCCCCACGGCCTTTCCTGTGTCGGAAGGCTTGTCCACCGCGAACGTCTTGGCGTCGACCGAGTCTCCGTCGACATAAACCGTCACCTGGAACGGACCGACCGGCCATCCGCCCTTGGGTGGCCCCGCGTGCAGCTCGGTGTACTGCGGCACCTTCGACTGGATAGTCGTGGAACTGGAGTCACGCACCTTACCGGTAGGGAATCTCCACTTCGCCATCAACGTGGAACTCTGCGGCGTTCCCTCCGTGCCGATTGAAACGAAAACGGTATCGGTCGGCGCAAAGCGCAACGTCGGCTCGCTGATCCGCTTGTCCGGGCCGAGCCCCTTACCAATCATGACCATCGTCACACGCAACTTACCGGGTTCAGCCGGCTTCGCCGAATCGGACGTCTTGCCCGTATCTGAAACGACTCCGGTGTCGGAGTACGACCTATCACCTAGTGAGCCCGTCTCGATTCCATTCGAGCGGGACTGTGTCTGGCAGCCGCCGACGCCGAGCACGGCGACGAGGGCGACCATGAGAGGGGAATGCAAGGGGGTTTGCGACCTGGGCATGGCTCCTCCAGTCATGCTCTCGTGGCTTGCGGCCCGATGCACCGGGCTCGTGGAAGCGACACGATGAAAAATGGAGGGGCTCTTCGATGTGACCACGCTCACCTGACTAATTGCCGGTAGGCGTCGCCTCTCGCCGTTCGACGTTGGTGACGCCTTTCACACGGCGAATGCCCTTCAGGACCTTGGCAAGATGGGGAAGGTTATCAACCTCGACGAAGATGGTACCGAAGACAGAACCATCCTTCGTGTGAAGATCCGCACCCTTGATGTTGGTGCCGGTCTGACTGATGGCCTCCATGAGATCGGCATACAAGCCGCGGCGATCATCGGCATTGACCGCCAGCCGCACTCGGAATGCCTCGCCCTGCACTTCCTTCCAATCGATCTCGACCCGTCGCTCATCTGCCGCCAGCGTGAGCAGGTTGGGGCAATCCGCGCGATGGATGGAAATCCCCCGTCCCTGAGTGACGTAGCCGATCACCTGATCTCCGGGCACTGGCTGACAGCATTGCGCGTACCGCACCATCAGCCCGTCCACGCCCTGGATCTTGATGCCGCGGCCCAGGCGAATCCGATCGATCACGCGGCCGAATACGGTGGGCTTTGGCTCCTGGATGGCGTCCGGCGCAAGATCGGGGTACAGCGCTCGAATCACCTGGCCGATCGCGACGTCTCCGCGGCCAACCGCTATCTCGAGACCCGGACCGTCGGCCAGGGACAACGTCCGAGCGGCCCGCTCCAGCTGGGCATCGTCCGGGCTCTCGAGCCGGCGGCGGCGCACCTCGCGGGCCAGGATTTCCTTGCCCAGCGCCAGGCTCACCTTCTCTTCTTCGTGCTTGATCCACTGCTTGATCTTGTGCCTGGCCCTCGCCGTGCGAACGTGGTTGAGCCAGTCCCGGCTCGGCTTCGCGTTGGGCCCAGCGATGATCTCGACGGTTTCTCCGTTCTTGAGCTCGCGATGGAGCGGCGCGATCCGTCCGTTGATCCGAGCGCCCTGGGTGCGGAGCCCGACATCGGTGTGAACGTGGAAGGCGAAGTCGATCGGCGTGGATCCCTTGGGCAGCCGTTTGACGTCGCCCTTGGGGGTGAACACGAAGATCTCGTCCTGATACAGGTCGATCTTGAGAAACTCGAGAAACTCCTCAGGGCTGTGGGTGTCCTGTTGCAGCTCGAGGAGCTGACGGAACCAGCCGAGATGCTGGTCCAGCTCGTCCCGAGTCCCGTCTTTCTTGTACAGCCAGTGCGCCGCGATGCCGTACTCCGCGGTCTGGTGCATCTCATGGGTGCGGATCTGCACCTCGAACAGCTGCCCGCCCGGGCCGAAGATGGTGGTATGCAGTGACTGGTACGCGTTCGACTTGGGGCTCGCGATGTAGTCCTTGATCCGCTCCTGGATCGGCGTCCAGTTGTGGTGGATGATTCCCAGAACGTGGTAGCACTCGGGCACCGTCTTCACCATGACCCGGACTGCCATGAGATCGTAGATCTCGTCGAAGCTCTTGCCCCGCTTTTTCATCTTCTGGTAAATCGACCAGAGATGCTTGGGCCGCCCGGTGACCTCTACCCCCTCGATGCCGGCGCGCCTGAGCTCGTACTCGAGCGGCGTCCTGAGCTTGAGGATCATCTGCTCCCGCACGGCGCGCTTGGCGGCGATCTGAGTCACCAGGTCGCGGTATTCCTCAGGTTCGAGAAACTTGAACGCCAAATCCTCGAGCTCCGCCTTGACGCCGGCCATGCCGAAGCGATGTGCCAGCGGCGCGTAGATCTCGCGGGTCTCGAGCGCGATGCGCTGGCGCCGATCGCGCGGCAGATGCTCCAGCGTGCGCATGTTGTGCAGTCGGTCGGCAAGCTTGATAATGATCACCCGTGCATCCCGGGCGATCGACAGTAGCAGCTTGCGGTAGTTCTCGACCTGCTCTTCCGCCGAGGAGCGGAAGGTGAGGTGTGAAATCTTGGTGAGACCGTCGACAATGCCGGTGATCTCAGGTCCGAACTCGCGAGCCATGTCCTCGGTTCGGACTTCCGAGTCTTCCACTACATCGTGCAACAGGGCCGCAGCGATCGAGGTCGTGTCGAGCAGCTGCTCGGCCAGGATCAGAGCGACAGCGATCGAGTGCGAGATGAAATCCTCGCCGGACATCCGCTTCTGGCCGCGATGCGCGGACGAGCTGTACTTGAGCGCTCGATCGATGAGCTCGAGATCGAGCCGATCGGCGTGGCGCTCGAGCACCGCCCGGAACTCGGGCGTGGCATTGGCCAATAACGGAGGAGAGACCGTCATGGACGGCCCCGTAGCGTCGTGCACATCACAAAGAGAATGCGGCCGTCGGCCGGAATAATCAACCGTAACGGCACCTTTGCCCAGCTCGCGGAGATTCGCGCCGGGAAGAGGTAAGCCACGATATTGCATCAATCTAGACCGGCGACCTAGCGTGATAGTCGAGCAGGGATGAGGGTGAGTCAGCGAATAGTATCGGCTTAGAGCAGGCCTTCCGCGGCAAAGCTCAGAAACCGGTCACCTGCCAGAATTACATGGTCGTATACCGGCAGGTCGAGCAGCTGGCCGGCGGCGACCAGTTGGCGGGTAACGGCCCGGTCCTCCGCCGAGGGAGTGGGATCTCCGCTGGGGTGGTTGTGCACGACGATGATCCCCGCGGCCGCCTCTGCGATCGCGGGGCGGAACACTTCGCGTGGGTGCACCAGTGAGCTGTTGAGCAACCCTCGGGTGACCAGGACATCACGGAGCACCTGGCTCTGACTGTCCAGCGCGAGAAGATGGAACTCCTCGACCGGCAGGTCACGCAGCCGGGCCTGGAACAGGCGAACGACATCATCCGGCTCGCGTATACGCGGCAGCGTTGCTCGACCCTCGCGGCTCACCCGCGCCGCCAGCTCGAAAGCGGCGAGCAGTCGCGCGGCCTTGGTGGGCCCGACACCAGGCAGACGGAGCAGCTCTGCCGCCGGGCGTGCCGCTAGTCGACGCAACGACCCGTCTGCCATCTCGAGGAGGCGGACAGCAATCGAGCCAACGGGCTCCCCGACGCCGCCCGTTCCCAGCAGAATGGCAAGCAGCTCGGCGCCGGTAAGCGCGGCCGGGCCCACGCTCCACAGACGCTCGCGAGGACGCTCGGCAGGTACTCCGACGGGCGCTGTCACTTGTGGAGCTTCGCTTGAACGGGGGAAGAAGCGAGTGCCGCTTCTGCGCGCCGCGGCGCGAATGCGTGCGGTCAGCGCCCAGCCAGTTCAATCTCGCGAGACGTGCACCGCGGAGGAGCCGACGCCCCTTCCCCGCTGACGGAGATGGCGATCAGATAGCGACCCGACTCGAGCCGGGTGAGATCGAGCGCGACTGCTCGACCTATGCCCATTCGCTGGCTGGTGACGGGTTCGCGCCACTGGACGGCCATGGCGGCCTTGCCCGGAGGTGCGCAGGCGGAGCGCCCCAAAGGATCGATGCGTCCCTTTCCGCCGATCTTGGCGACCCGGGCCTCGATTGCGACCACCGCTCCGGCCGGGGGCCGCTCGTACCATTCCCAATAGATCCCGACCGGCTGCCCGCGGGGCAAGACGGTGCCGGGGAGAGCGATCGACGCCAGCGCGTCGAGTGCGCCGGTGCTCGCAGCTTCGGCTCGCACCAGCAAGATGTCGGACAAGGGGCTGGTGAACCACGTCGCCGCGTCAGTCGTGACGCTGCGAAAGCGGCCGGCCCAACGTGCCTCTTCCCGGATGGCTTCCAGGCTCACCATGGTCGGCGGATCGGCTGACTGCACGGCGACGGCGCCGTACAACTTTTTCAGCACCGGGCTCAACACAACCGGACTGGCAGCATCGGTGCCAACCGCGAGGGCGACCGTCGGGGTCAGTCCCGCGAGCACCGTGTCGCTGCTGAGGTCGAACCCGGCGATCGTGACCACCGAGTCGCTGCGGCGGAAGCGGGCGATCTGCAGGTGATCGATGGTCGAGAACGTGGTTGCCCAGATGGGCGCGTAGATCGAGGCGGCGCTCGCCGAGTCGAGTTGCCAGACGGGCGGCTGCTTGGCGGAAGGGAAGAACGACCAGGCAGGGATTCGCTCTCGGGTAACCAACCTTCCCGGCTCGAGGTCACCGGGCCGACGCGGAGCTCGAAGCCAGGTTACCGGCCAACCGTAGCGGATAATCAATTCCGAGTAGTTTCCCCCGACATCGAGGGGCCGCTCCAAACTTTCACCGCTGCGGATGCGAGCCATCACCAGCCGGGAGAAGTGCTCCACCCGCAGATCGTTGCCCGGCCGGAGATAGAGAGGGCGCCCCAGCCACCACCAGCGCAGGTTTCCACCCTCGCGCGCCTCGCAGGGCAGCTTGGCGTACGATCCCGCCTGGTCGCCGAGCAGCGGTGTTAGGTCCATCCAGACGCACTTCTCGGCCCGGGGCATTGCGGCGAGCGCCTCAGCGAAGAGGGTGTCGGCCGCGGAATCGTCTCCCTGTGCATGAAGCACGAAAGCCGAGAGTGCCGTGCACCACCATTGGACCGATCGGCACTCCCGGGCAGCGGCCGCGGCCGCCTCGGGGCGGCCGTGCTCGACCAGGTAGCGAACTCGCTGTCCCGCGATCCAGGGATCGCCGGGAAGCAATCGGGCACCATCTTCCAGCCGTTCCAGCAACTCGGACCGGGCCGCATCGGTCTCGGGCGGCTCAGGCGGGGTTTCCTCGTCAGGCGTGTTGAAGTGGTAGCAGTAGACGCCGAACGACAGATCGCAGCGGGACGGAAGGTCGAATCGGAGCGCCGGCGCATTGGATTCCCGCAGACGCTCGAAGTCGCGCTGTGCCCGCCGCAACTGCTTGAGCTCCGCCTCGGAATCAAGAGAGACCGCCCGCGCCGCAGCCTCGGTCTGCGCGCGGGCGGGAAGCCCGTAGGTCACGAGCGAGAGCAGCGCAACTGCACCGCTTGTTACTGACCAGCTCCGTGACATTTCTTGTACTTCTTACCCGACCCACAGGGACACGGGTCATTTCGCCCTACCGGCGGCACCGCTGTCGCGGTTCTGCCCACCGGGCCGAGACTGCTGGTCACGGTGGACGATCTGCCGGTCTCCGCGCCGGACGGTGCGGGGACCGAAGCCGGCATCTTTGTGGCCGGACCCGCACCCATAAACAGATCGTCAGGCCCGGTGGACTCCGGCGTCGGCGGCAATGGAGGCGGCTGCGGCCGAGGCGGGGGCGGTTGGTCCGCACTCACCTGCACTTTCAGGAAGCGCTCGGTGAACGTGGACTGGATATCGTGCATCAAGTCCTCGAACATGTCGTACGCTTCCTTCTTGTACTCCACCAGCGGATCCTTCTGCCCCCAACCGCGATAGTGAATGGCGTTCCGGAGGAGGTCCAGGTCGTAGAGATGGTCTTTCCACTTCTCATCCAGCACCGACAGCATCACTTGCGAGAGCACCTGGGCGTCCACGTCCCGGATTCCGATGGCTCGGCCGAACTCCTGCAAATAGTCGATTTTTCGGTGGAAGGTGGCGTCGCCCTCAGTCCGAGCGGCTGCCACAAGTGACTCGATCTCAGGCGTTTGCTTCGGATCGAGCACGGCCTCGACGCTCACCAGGTACTGCATGGTGAGCAGCTCGCGGAGCCCGCCGCGGTCGTATTCCTCCGGGCGCTCCGCGTCGACCAGGAACTGGCGGGTGGCTCGCTCCAGCGCCGCCTCGATCATCCGCTGGGCTTCCGCCTTGAGTTCCTCACCCCGCTCGAGAGCGAACAGCCGCAGCGAGTAGACCACCTCCCGCTGCTGGTTCATCACGTCGTCGTACTCGAGCAGTCGCTTGCGTGCCTGGAAGTTCTGCAGCTCGACCCGCTGCTGCGCCTTGCCGATGGCGCTGGTGACCAGGCCGCCGGTGATGACCTCGCCCTCTTCCGCGCCGCTCTTGTCCATCCAGCGGGCGATCCGATCCGACCCGAAGAGCCGCATCAGATCATCTTCCAGCGACAGGAAGAAGATCGACTGACCGGGATCGCCCTGGCGACCGGAACGTCCGCGCAACTGCCGATCGATGCGCCGCGACTCGTGGCGTTCGGTGCCGATGATCTGGAGGCCCGCTTCTTCCTTGGCCAGGTCGAGCGCGGGGTCCAGTTTGATGTCGGTCCCGCGGCCGGCCATGTTGGTCGCGATCGTGATCGCATTCACCTTACCGGCCTGCGCGACGATCTCCGCTTCCCGCTGGTGGTACTTGGCGTTCAGTACCTCGTGCTTGAGGCCGCGCCGCTTGAGCATCTTGCTCAGTGTCTCGGAGACGTCCACGGTGACGGTTCCGATCAGGATCGGCCAGCCGAGACCGTGGAGCCGCTCGACTTCGTCGAGGATGGCGTTGTACTTCTCACGCCGAGTCTTGTAAATGTGGTCCTGTCGATCGTTGCGACGGACCGGCTTGTTGGTCGGAATGACGCTGACCTCGAGGCCGTAGATCTGGTAGAACTCGTTCTCTTCGGTCTCGGCGGTGCCAGTCATGCCCGCCAGCTTGTCGTACATCCGGAAGTAGTTCTGGATGGTGATCGTGGCGAAGGTCTGGGTCTCGCCCTTCACCTCGACGCCTTCCTTCGCCTCCACTGCCTGGTGCAGTCCGTCCGACCACCGCCGGCCATGCATGATGCGGCCGGTGAACTCGTCCACGATCAGCACCTGGCCCTCCTGGACGAGATAATCGACTTCCTTCTCATACAGCGCGTGGGCCTGGAGCAGCTTGTGGATGATGTGCAGCTTCTCGCTCTTGAAGGCGTACTCGGCTTCGATTTCGCGCCGGCGAGCGATCCGATCGTGCGGCGAGAGATCGGGGTCCTTCTCCAGTGCATGGACGGCTTCGGAAATGTCCGGCACCACGAACAGGGTTGGCTCGCCCGGCGAAAGCGCAGTCGAGCCCTGGTCGGTCAGGTGCACCGAATGGCCTCGCTCGTCCAGCACGAAGTAGAGCGCTTCCTCGAGATCACGCATCCGCTGCTGTTTCATGGGCAGCTTGCGATCGGCGATGGTCTCGAGCTCCATTTTCTGGACCATCTGCTTGACGCCGGTTTCGTTCAGGACCTTGAGCAGCCGTTTGTTCTTGGGCATGCCCAGCTGCGCCTGATAGAGCTTGAGCGCCGCTTCATCGCGGCCCTTGCCGTCGCCCTCCAGCAGCTTCTCCGCTTCGGCCAACAGCGTGTTCACCACCGTGGTCTGCTTGCGCACCAGCTCGGCCACTTGCCGATTGAACTGGGCGTACTTGTCATCCTCGGCGTTGCCGACCGGTCCCGAGATGATGAGCGGCGTGCGGGCCTCGTCGATCAGGATCGAGTCGACCTCGTCGATGATTGCATAGGCATGGTCCCGTTGGACTCGCTGCTCCAGCGAGAACACCATATTGTCGCGCAGGTAATCGAAGCCGAACTCGTTGTTGGTTCCGTACGTGATGTCGGACAGGTACGCAGCCCGGCGTTTGGGCGAGGACGGCTCAGTATCGTCCAGACAGGCGACGCTCAGGCCCAGGTAATCGAAGACGTGGCCCATCCACTGCGAGTCGCGACGGGCCAGGTAGTTGTTGACGGTGACGAGGTGCGCGCCGCGGCCGGTGAGCGCATTGAGGTAGAGCGGCAGGGTAGCGACCAGGGTCTTGCCCTCGCCGGTTGCCATCTCGGCGATGCGCCCCTGGTGCAGCACGATGCCGCCGATCAGCTGCACGTCGTACGGCACCATGTCCCACGTCAGCTCGTGCCCGGTCACCATCACCGGCGTACCGAGCAGTCGTCGACAGGCCTCGCGGACCGTGGCGTAGGCTTCCGGCAGCAACTCGTCGAGGACCGCGGCGAGGTCCTTCTTCCACTTCAGTTCCAGCTCGTTGAACCGGCCTTCCAGCCGTTCCCGCTCCACTGGATCCGGACAGCCGTGCTTTTCGGCCCGAACCGCTTCCAGCTCGGCTTTGACGGCGCCCGTCTTCTCGGCAATGCGGTCCTTGAACCGCTGGGTCTGCGCTTTGAGCTCGGCTTCGCCCAGCGATCCCAGGCGCGCCTCGTGGGCCTTGATCTGGTCCACGATGGGCTGGAGTCGCTTGTATTCGCGTTCGAACCGCGTTCCGAAGACCGCGGTTACCATTTTCTTGATCATCATGCCTCAGTCAAGTATAGCCGCTCCGCTGCGATGTAGCGGTCGACTGCTTCGGGGACCAGCCAGCGAATCGGCCGCCCGGTTTGTACCCGCGATCGCACGTCGGTAGCGGAGATGTCGATCGCCGGCACCGCGATGGCGCGCCAAATCATCGGGCCCACCTCCGGCGTCGCGCCTGCCCGTCCGAACGCGACCACCCGGGCCAGCCGAGGAATTTCCTCGGCCTCACGCCACGTTGCGATTTCAGCCGCTGCATCCGCGCCGACCAGCAGGACGAAATCGACTCCGGGCTCGCGGCCCCGAAGCCCCCTGAGCGTATCCACCGTGTAGGACGGACCGGGCCGCTCCAGCTCGCTCCGCTCCAGAACGAACCTGGGCTCGCCTCGGATTGCGGCGGCGACCATCGCTGCCCGCTGCTCCGGGGTCGCGCCGTGCGACCCCTGCTTGAAGGGCTGTTCCCGGGCCGGCACAAATCGGAGGGAGTCGAGATTCAGCGCTTCCAGAACGGCCCGCGCGACGATTAGATGGCCGTGGTGGATCGGGTCGAACGATCCGCCGAGCAGGCCGACCATGCCTGCGTCAGGAGGTGCCCGGCTGGGCCGGACAGGCTTCGTCGACGCCGGGAGCCTTCGAATGAAACCGGCGCAGGTACCCGCAGGTCTCCTGCACATCCTCTTTGTATCCCAGGTGTTGATACGCGCCGATGAGCTTTATCAAAGCCTCCGGAGCAATCGAAGCACGGGGATAGGTCGCAACCAGATCCTTGAGGTACAGGATGGCGGAGTCGTACGCCTTGAACCGCAGGTAATAGAGCGCGGCCTTGTACTGCTTGGTGGCAAACCATTCCTGCAACGCGGCGATCTTTTTCTGCCCCCGTTCCGCCGCGGAAGTGCCGGGGTACCGGCTCAGCAGCTCGTTGTAGGCGGCAAGCGCCGTTGTTCCATAGGTCGGGTCGAGCTCGGGGCGCTTCCAGAGATCGGCATACGCATCCCCCGCCCGAAGGAGCGCCTCGGGCGCCAGTGGATCATTGGGCGCCTCGTCCGAGATGCGACGAAACTCTCGAACGGCGTCCAGGTTCTCACCTCGGGCGAACTGGACCTCTCCCAGATAGAAGTGCGCCTGCGGCACCCGTGGATCGCCCGGCGGAAACTCCTGCACGACCTTGGTAAACGTCTCGGACGCATGCTTCCACTCGCCGTGGCGGAACTCCAGGATTCCCTGGTTCCAGAGACTATCGAGCTCATCCGGATTGACAGACCGCGCGACTGGAGTCGGCGAGACGTCGGGATTCTGTTTGCCACCGTGGCCGCACGCGACCAGCCCAGCCAGGAACAGAAGCACCAATTCCTTCTTCACTGCGACCGTCCGCTTCCAGTGTCGGCAGCTCCGTTGAGCGGAGCCGCTGCTCCCAGAGCGCGCAGCCGGTCGGCAGCCATGCCCGCCAGGGAGTCCGTTACGCCGATCCGTCCGTCCAGCACCGATTGAAACGCGATAGCGGCCCCGAAGATGTCACCTTGTCCCACCCTCGCGTCGCCCAAGCCGATCAGCGCCCGCCGTCCGGTCCAGGTGGTCGAATCAATCCGAACCGCCTGGATGAACCAACCGACGGCATCATCTGCCCGTCCGCCACCCAAGGCGGCGAGCCCCAGGCTGAGCGCACACGTCGCGAGACCACCGCCGACCCGGTTCCGAACCGCGACATCGCGGGTCCGGCGAAGTACCGCCCGATAGACCGGTGCCGCACTCTCGCATCCACCGCTCGCCTGCAACGCGGCAGCGTACGCTCCGAGCAACGAGTCGAAGGTCGCCTGGTCAGGCGCCGCGGCCATCGCCGCGGGCAGAAGGCCGGCCGCGTCCTGAGCTGGCCCTCCGGTTCGCTGCACCAATGCCAGTGCGTATCGGGCAATGGGCCGCTGCGGCGCGACCGCCTGCAATCCGAGCACGGCGTCATGCAGTGCGCGTGCGTCGTCCCCGCGTGCGGCGGCACGGGCAACCATGTCGAGTCCCTCCGCCGCCTCATCGGAGCGGGTCTCGTCCTCCACCGCGAGCCGCCGATAGGCTTCGGCTGCAGCGCGCAGATCACCGGCGTGAAGCGCAGCGAGGCCCAGCTTGGCCCAGACCCGCGGCGGCGTATTGCGTACCGTAGCCGCGCGGTATTGCGTCAGTGCCTCCGTGTACCGGCCGGCGCCGTAGGCCCGATCGCCCGCAAGCTCCGGCGCCCCGGGCGAGCTGCACGCTGCCAAGGCCAGTGCCGTTGCGACTTGCCAATGCTTCACCGCGGCACCCGCTCCACCATGGCGAGGTATGCCTCGATCCTGGCGTCGTCCGGGCGGCGTTCCCGACACTCGCGCCAGACCTCGCGCGCCCCGTCGGTATCGCCGGACAGATAGCAGGCGAGTCCCAGCGACGTGCGTGCGTCTTCCAACTCGGGCCGGGCCTTGAGCACCTGCTCTAGCTCCTCCCGTGCCTCGAGATAGCGTCCGGCGGCCAGCAGATGTTTGCTGAGCCGGTTGCGCAGGTCGTGAAACTCGGGACCGAGCTTGAGCGCACGCTGATACTCGGCGGCGGCTTCGTGAAGGGCGCCCGCATCGGCATACGCCTCACCCAGCCGCGCATGCAGATTGGCCAATTGGCCGGCGACGACGCGGGGAAAATGTCCACCGTCGACGTGAGCCTCGGTGGCGCGTCGAAAGCTCTCCTCGGCTTCGTCGTTTCGGCCCAGGTCTGCCAGAACGAGCCCGCGATGAATCAGAGCCTCCACATAGCCGGGGTTCCGCTCGAGGGCGGCGTCAAAGGCGGCGAGGGCGTCTTCCGGGCGCCCCAACAGGGCCAAGGCCACGCCCCGGAGCTGATGGACGTCGGCGAACCCGGGCTCGCTTTCGAGCAGCTCGTCGAGCAGGTAGAGCGTGCCAAAGGAATCGCCCGCCGCGAACCGTTCGCGGGCGCGGTCCAGCAGGTGATCAGCGTTCCCGTGCATAAGCCCCCCGAAACCAGGTGACGAATCGACCGATTCCATCCTCGAGGCCCGTACGCGGCGCGTAGCCGAGAACCTGCGCCGACTTGCTGACATCGGCCCAGGTCCGCTCGACATCGCCCGGCTGCATGGGTGCCCATTCGATGGCGGGCTGAATCCCCAGGGCCGCCGATAGCGTGCCGACCAGTTGCTTCAGCGCCACCGGACGGCTGCCGCCCAGATTGAAGATGTCCATGCCCACCGGTGCGGTCGCCGTCCAGTCAATCGCCGCGAGCACACCCGCGACGATGTCGTCGCAGTAGGTATAGTCGCGCGACTGAGTCCCGTCACCAAACAGGGTGAGTGGGTGACCCTCCGCCATGCGCCGGGCAAACGAGTGAATGGCGAGATCCGGCCGCTGGCGAGGACCGAAGACCGTGAAGAATCGGAGCGACGCAACCCGAAAGCCATGGAGCGGGGCGAGCGAGTGCACCAGCAGCTCGCCCGCGCGCTTAGTGGCAGCGTACGGGGATATCGGTTCGATCGCAACCGCATCTTCGCGAAAAGGGGTCGGTGTGCTGTTGCCGTACACCGAGGAGGACGAGCCGTAGACCAGCCGCCGCACACCGGCGCGGCGAGCCGCCTCGAGAACCGCGGCCGTGCCGCTGACATTGGCGCGGGTGTACCCCACCGGATCCGCGATGGAGGGCCGCACGCCAGCCTTCCCCGCGAGGTGAACCACCACGCACTCGGGCGAGAGCAACCGGGCAAGCGGCTCGACCTCGAGCATGTCCAGCTCGTGAAAGCAGAATCCGGGGCGCTCCCCGATCTCCCGAAGGTTCCGCTCCTTCATTGGACGCGGATAAAACGGATCGAAGTTGTCGACTCCGATCACGTCGTCGCCGCGGGCAATCAGCGCCTCGACCAGGTGGGAGCCGATGAACCCGGCTGCTCCGGTCACCAGGGCCCGAGTCATGCCGCAAGCTTCGTCCGGAAGAACCCGATGGTCCGCTCCAGTCCTTCGTCGAGGCTCACCTGAGGTTCCCACTTGAGCAGCTGTCGGGCGATCGAGATGTCCGGCTGGCGGACCTTGGGATCGTCGGTGGGCAGCGGACGCTCGACCAGCTTCGAGCGTGCGCCCGTGAGCTGCAGGACCCGCTCGGCCAGGGCTCTCACCGTGAATTCGATCGGGTTGCCGATGTTGGTCGGCTCGATGCGATCGCTTTCGAAGAGACGGTAGATCCCTTCGACCAGATCCGACACATAGCAGAACGATCGGGTCTGGGAGCCATCACCGTAGATCGTGAGCGGTTCACCCTTCAGCGCCTGAACAATGAAATTGGACACGACCCGTCCGTCCCGGGCGCGCATCCGCGGCCCGTACGTGTTGAAGATCCGCACGATCCGCGTTTCGAGGCCGTGGTACCGGTGGTAGGCCATGGTGAGCGCCTCAGCAAACCGCTTGGCCTCGTCGTACACGCCGCGGGGGCCGACCGGATTCACGTGCCCCCAGTAGCTCTCCGGCTGGGGATGCACCTGCGGATCGCCGTACACCTCGGACGTGGACGCCAGCAGGAATCGTGCGCCCTTCGCCTTCGCGAGACCCAGCGCCTTGTGGCTGCCGAGGGAGCCGACCTTGAGCGTCTGGATGGGCAGCTCGAGATAGTCGATGGGGCTCGCCGGTGACGCGAAATGGAGCACGCCGTCGAGCGTGCCCTCGACATACAGATAGTTGGTGACGTCGTGCTGGACGAAGCGAAAGCGCTCGTGCCCCATCAGGTGCGCGATGTTCTCGGGAGTCCCGGTGATGAAGTTGTCCATCGCGATGACATGGTGGCCCTCCGCAATGAAACGATCCGCCAGATGCGAGCCCAGGAAACCGGCCGAGCCGGTGATGAGCACTCTCACGCGGGCGTCCCGATTCCGTGGTATTGGAAGCCCAGCGACCGCATTCGCGCCGCGTCGTACAAGTTCCGACCGTCGATCACGAGGGGACGCCGCAACGCCTTTTTCATTCGCTCAAAGTCCGGGTTGCGGTACACCAGCCACTCGGTGACAATCACGAGCGCGCTGGCATCTTCGATGGCGTCATAGGGGTCTTTCACGTACTGCACGGTGTTGGAGAAGACCGCGCGCGCGGTCTCGTGTGCTTCCGGGTCGTGAGCGAGCACGGTCGCTCCCCGACCGACCAGCGACCGGATCAGCGGCACCGAGGGGCTTTCCCGCATGTCGTCCGTCCCCGCCTTGAAGGCGAGTCCCCAGATCCCGATCCTGGTGCCGGAGAGGTTTTCGCCAAGTGCCTTCACCAGCTTGCGAAACAAGAGGAGCTTCTGGCGTTCGTTCACCGCCTCGACCGATTCGAGGAGGTCGAAGCGGACCCCGACGTCGGTGCCCGACCGGATCAGCGCCTTCACGTCCTTCGGAAAGCACGATCCTCCGTATCCAGGACCCGGGAACAGAAACGCGGGACCGATACGTCGATCGCTGCCGATGCCCTGACGGACCTGCTTCACGTCGGCTCCGACGCGCTCGCAGAACTCGGCGACCTGATTCATGAACGAAATCCGGGTGGCGAGCATTGCGTTGGCGGCGTACTTGGTGACCTCGGCTGACGCGATGTCCATGAAAATGATGGGATTTCCGGTGCGCACGAACGGCGCATAGAGCTCCTGCATCGTTTCCCGCGCCGGTTCCGAGTCCACTCCGACCACCACTCGGTCGGGTTTCATGAAATCGTCGATCGCGGCGCCTTCCTTAAGAAACTCCGGGTTGGAACAGACTGAGACGGGGATCTTGGTTTCGGCCTGGATCGCGGCGCGGACCTTGACGGCCGTGCCGACGGGGACCGTGGACTTGGTGACGACGATCTTGTGCTCGTTCAGGTGCTTGCCGATCGCGGTGGCGACTGCGAGCACATGCTTCAGATCGGCCGATCCGTCTTCACCCGGCGGCGTGCCGACCGCGATGAAAATCACCCGCGCGCGGCGGACGGCGTCTCCGATGTCGGTGGTGAAGGTCAGGCGGCCACCCTCCTGATTGCGCCGCACCATCGGCTCGAGTCCCGGCTCGTAGATGGGGATCTCGCTCCGCTGGAGCCGCTCGATCTTCGACTCATCGACATCCACGCACACCACGTCGTTGCCGGTCTCGGCCAAGCACGCCCCGGCGACCAGGCCCACGTACCCGCTACCCACAACCGCCACGTGCATGCGTCAGTCTCCTCGCGGCAGGACGTGTCGCGTGTCCACGGCGACTCGCGCATGCCGCTTGACGAGATGGAAGTCGATAGCCGAATGGTCCGTCACCACCAGCACACAGTCCGCGCCCTCGATAGTCCCCGGCGTCAGCGGTACGGAGCGGTACTCGTGTCCATCCTCAGAGAACGCCGCCACGTGGGGATCGTGATAGGTCACGCGGGCACCCTGCTGCTCCAGCAGACGAATGATGTCCAGTGCCGGGCTCTCCCGGATGTCGTCGATGTCGCGCTTGTAGGCCACCCCCAGAACGAGGATGTTCGCGCCTCGCACCGCCCGCCCACGATCATTGAGCGCCTCGACCACTTTGCGAACCCAGAACAGCGGCATCTCGGTGTTGAGCTCGCCGGCAAGGTCGATGAAGCGCGTCTTGTAGTTGAGACCACGCATTTTCCACGCGAGGTAATGCGGGTCGATCGGGATGCAGTGACCACCGAGCCCTGGGCCTGGCAGGAATTTCATGAACCCGAACGGCTTCGTCGCCGCGGCTTCGATGACCTCCCAGACATCCACGCCGAGCTTGTCGCAAACGATCGCCATCTCGTTGACCAGCCCGATATTGACCGAGCGGAAGGTGTTCTCCAGCAGCTTGACCAGCTCGGCCGCTTCCGTGGTGGACACGGGAACCAGCGTATCGATGGCCGGCTGGTATAGCGCGACCGCAACCCGCCGGCAGTCCGGCGTGATACCGCCGACCACCTTGGGCGTGTTGCGGGTGCCAAAGTGTGGATTGCCGGGATCTACCCGCTCGGGGCTGAACGCGAGGAAGAAGTCCGTTCCCACCTTGAGCCCGGTGCTTTCCAGTGCCGGCAGCAGGATCTCCCGGGTCGTCCCCGGATAGGTCGTGCTCTCGAGGATGATCGCCTGCCCTCGCCGCAGTGAGCGCTTGACCGACTCCGTCGCTGCGACAATGAAGCTGACGTCGGGGTCCTTGAACTTGGAAAGTGGGGTCGGGACGCAAATGGAGATCGCGTCAGCCTCGCCCAGCCGATCGGCATTGGTCGTGGCGGTGAACCGGGCCGCGATGTCCTTGAGCTGTGAATCGCTCACGTCCTTTACATGCGAGCGACCGGCGTTGAGCCCATCGACCACCCGCTGGTTCACGTCGTAGCCAAGCACCCGGTAGCCCGCTTGGGCGAGCTCGACCGCGAGCGGAAGGCCCACGTAACCCAGGCCGACAATGCCGAAGACGATATCGCGCCGCTCGATTCGTTCGAGGAGCGACTCGGCGACCTTGCTGCTCATGCCCTACCCTCCAACTGGACCGGAGTGCCCCCCGCAGCCAGCGACCGGCTGGCCGCGTCCAACACCCGGATCACTCGAACCCCGTCGGCCGCATCCGCGCGGGGCTTGGCTTCGCCTCGCACCACCTGGGCAAAGTGCCGCAGCTGGGCAGCGAGGGGCTCCGCATTGGAAATCCGCGGGATGTAAATGTCGCCTTCCCGAACCGCAAGGCTCTCGCCCCACGACCGGTACTCGGGACGCTCGACGCCTTTGTCGTAGATTCGCAGCTTCTCGCGTGGCTGCATGTCGTCGAACACTGCCATCTGCTTCGAGCCCACCACCGTGAGGCGCCGCTCCTTATGGGGATCGAGCCACGACATCTGCGCGTGCGCCACCACGCCGGACGCGAATGTCAGCGTGAGGAAGACGACGTCTTCGATGCCCGGCTGGAGATACGAATGCCCTTGCGCCGCCACCGTGCAGGGCAGGTCCCCGAGCAAAAAGAGCGCCACCGAAACATCGTGCGGCCCGAAGCTCCAGAGCGCATTTTCGTCGGGACGGACCTGCCCAAGATTGACCCGCTGCGAGTACAAGTAGTACAGATCCCCGAGAGCACGCTCGCTGACCAGCCGCCGCAACTGCTCCACCACAGGGTGGTACTCCAGTAAGTGCCCAGCCAGAACCGGAACACCGCGGCGTGCCGCGAGGTCGGCGAGGCCTTCGGCATCTGCCACCGTCAGAGCAAACGGCTTTTCGACCAGCGCAGGGATGCCCGCCTCGACCGCCTTCCGCCCCAGCTCGGCATGGGTTCGCGCGCTCGAGGCGATCACAACCGCTTCGACCCGCTCGAGAAGAGCCGATACCGAGTCGGTTACCAGCGTTCCGGGATACTGCTTGGTGAGACGGTCTCGGATGCCGGGGTCCACCTCGCACACAGCCGCCAGGCTGGTTTCCGGCAGGGACGCCAGCGTGCGCACGTGGTTCTTTCCCCAAGCCCCGGCTCCGATTACGCCGACCTTGAGCCGGCTCATCGATAAAAGTCCCGCACCGCCTCGATCACGATGTTCTGCTGGGCGACCGTCAGCTCGGGATAAATCGGAAGCGACAGGACGCTCGCCATCGCATCTTCCGTGGCCGGCAAGCTGCCCCGGCGATAGCCCAGATGACCAAAACAGGGCTGCAGGTGCAGGCCGGTCGGATAGTAGATCGCGTGACCGATCCCCTTGCTCTTGAGATGGGCCGCCAGGTCATCACGCCGGGGTACCCGAATGGTGTACTGGTGGAAGATGTGCTCGTTGGCGGGATCCACCGTGGGCGGGCAGATATCTGCGCTGCCGGCGAACGCGTGGGAGTACCGCGCCGCTCGGTCTCGCCGGGCCGCACTCCAGCCGGCGAGATAGCCCAGCTTCACGAGCAGCACAGCAGCCTGCAACGTGTCCAGCCTGCTGTTAGTGCCCACCTCCTCGTGGTGGTACTGCTTGGCCCCTCCATGAAGGCGAAGCTTCCGCAGCCGTTCCGCCAGCGCGTCGTCCTGCGTCAGCATCATCCCGCCGTCGCCCCACGCACCAAGATTCTTGCTCGGAAAGAACGAGAGAGCGCTGGCCCAACCCAACTCCCCGGCAACCCGCCACTCGCCATCCATCTGCCGTCGGGCACCGATGGCCTGGGCCGCGTCTTCGATCAGGAAAAGCTTGTGCCGCAGCGCTAGCGGCAGCAGCCGCTCCATGGCCGCCATCTGGCCGTACAGGTGAACGGCAACAATGGCGCGCGTGCGGGGGGTAATCGCTGCTTCGACCGCGGCGGGATCGAGGTTGAAGGTCGATGGATCGATGTCCACGAAGACCGGCGTACCGCCGGCGTTATGGATAGTCCCAGCCGTGGCGAAGAACGTGAACGCCGGGGCAATGACTTCGTCGCCGGGCTCGAGCCGAAGCGACTTGAGCGGGAGCAGCAGGGCGTCCGTACCGCTGGCGCAGGCGATGCCGTGGTTCGTGTGGGAGAGCCGAGCCACCTCGGCTTCCAGTTGCCCGATCTCCGGGCCCATGATGAATTGCTGCCGCTCGATGACCGACTGGAGGGCCGGCATCACGGCGTCTTTGATCGACTGGTATTGGGCAACGAGATCCAGCAGCGGGACGGTCAATGCTCACCTGCTCAGAATGGTGAAACCCATGAAAGCCAAAGAACTTAGCCCCCCTTCCCCGGTGGGTCAATCAGCGTGAGGACGGCGTTCTCTTCGCGATAACCCGCCCCGCAGGTCGGACACTTCGCGCTTCCGTTCACGACCTTCAAGCGCACGCCGCATTGGCACATCCACCCTACCCGACGGGCGGGGACCCCTAGCATCAAACCAAAGGCCGGGACGTCAGTCGTGACCACTGCACCAGCCCCGATGAAGCAGTACTCCCCGAGGGTGACCCCGCAGACGACTGTCGCGTTGGCTCCGATCGACGCTCCTCGCCGCACCAGGGTCGGCTGATACTCGCGCTTCCGGGACACGTGGCTTCGCGGATTGAGCACGTTGGTAAACACGCAGCTGGGTCCGCAGAAGACGTCGTCTTCCAGGGTGACGCCTTCGTAAATCGAGACGTTGTTTTGGATCTTCACGTTGTTGCCGATGCGAGTCCCGGGCATCACCACGACGTTCTGACCCAGGTTACACCCCGTCCCAATGACGGCACCCGGCATGACGTGACTGAAGTGCCAGATTTTGGTCCCGGACCCGATGACGGCGCCGGAATCAACGAAGGAAGATGAGTGGACGAAGTAGTCGGTCATAGGAAAAGCGTGAACGGTTAACGGGGGTTCCCGGTGATAGGCGCCTCCCGTTTACCGTTTACCGTTCACCGTTCACGCTGTTGATGTTGAGATAGTTCCCTCTCGACCCAATCAGCTTGACTTCCGTCTCCAGCCGCACTCCGAACTTCTCCTCCACTGCCTGCTGAACCCGAGCGATCAAGCCTCTCACGTCCGCCGCGGTGGCGCCGCCGGTGTTCACAAAGTAGTTCGCGTGCATGGGCGACACCTCCGCTGCCCCGACGCGCAAGCCCTTCAACCCGGCAGCCTCGATCAACTGCCCCGCGGTGCGTGGACCTTCCTTACGCTTCCAGCTGGGGCCGCCAGGATTCTGAAAGACGCTGCCGCAGCACGGCTGATTGAAAGGCGTTCCCTCTTGCCGCCAGCGGAACAGCTCCGATAACTCGGCGCTGAGGGTAGCCGGATTTTCCGGCCGCAGCGCCACCGTCGTACCGACCACGATCAGTCCGTCGAGCCCGCTGCGGCGATAGGAGAAGGGAATTTCGCGGCGCTCCAATACCCGAAGGTCTCCATCGGCGTCGATCACCGTGACCTGCTCGACGACTTCGGACCAGTCGCCCCCGTGACAGCCGGCGTTCATGTAAACCCCGCCCCCTACCGTGCCCGGGACGCCCACGAACTTGTGGAGACCTGCCTGACCCGCCTCGCCCGTACGCCGCGCAGCCAGAGGTGCCGGCAGCCCGGCGCCGATCCGCCAGCGGTTTCCGTCCCGCACCAGCTCATCGAGCCCTTTGCCGAGCCGGATGACCAACGCATCGAGGCCTTCGTCCGGGAGCAGCAGGTTGGAGCCGAGACCGAGAACAAAGCAGCCGACCCCCTCGCCGGTCGCCAGCTGAACCGCTGCCGCGATGTCCTCGGCACGGGCCGGAAGCAGGACAGTGGCCGGGCCGCCGATGCGATAGGTGGAGTAGCGTGCCAGCCCTTCCGACTCCCGAACCTCGCCCCGCACGCGCTCCTTCAGCGCGGCGACGAACGCCGGCCGGCGAGCCGTCACCCTGTCCATTCAGCCGACATCTCGCGGGCCAGGGCGTGCCATTCCTGAAGCGACCGAACCTCGCCGGCGCGGCTCCGGAGCGCGATGATAGCATCGCAGGCCGCGGATGCCGCCGACAGCGTGGTCGTGTACGGCAGCCGATGCTGCAGTGCGGCGCGGCGGATGGCGTAGTCGTCCTGTTGGGTGAGCTTGCCAAGCGGAGTGTTGATGAGCAGCTGAACCGCGCCGGAGACAATCAGGTCGATGGCGTTGGGGCGTCCTTCGTACACCTTGAGCACCCGCTCCGCGGGAATGCCGCGTGCACGCAGATGCTGAACCGTACCTGCTGTGGCCAAGATTCTGAACCCAAGCGCGTGGAAGCGCCGGACGATCGGCACCACATTGTTCTTGTCGTTGTCGTTCACCGTGACGAATACCGCGCCGGTTAGCGGCAGGGCGCCATCTGCCGCATGCTGTGCCTTGGCAAAGGCCATTCCGAACGAATCCGCGATCCCCATTACCTCTCCGGTGGACCGCATCTCGGGACCCAGGATCGTGTCCACACCCGGCAGCTTGGTGAACGGGAAGACCGCCTCCTTGACTGAGACGTATGGGTGGAGCACGTCGTCGTGGAGACCCAGCTCGTCGAGTGTCTTGCCCACCATCACCGCGGCAGCCAGGCTCGCGAGCGGCACGCCGGTCGTCTTCGAGACAAACGGGATCGTGCGCGACCCGCGCGGATTGACCTCGAGCACGTAGACCACGCCGTTCTTGATGGCGTACTGTGCGTTGATGAGCCCCACTACGCTCAGCCGCTCGGCGAAGGCGCGAGTGTGCCGCCGCATCTCCTCGACCTGCGCATCGGTGATGAGATAGGGGGGCATGACGCAGGCGGAATCACCCGAATGAATTCCCGCGTCTTCGATGTGCTGCATGACGCCGCCTATTACGCAGCGAAGCCCGTCGGCAATAGCGTCCACGTCCGCCTCGAAGGCATCCTCCAGGAACCGGTCGATCAGCACGGGATGCTCCGGTGCCACCCGGGCCGCCTTGGCGAAGTAGCTCCGGAGCGACGGCTCGTCGTACACGATCTCCATCGCACGCCCGCCCAGCACGTAGGACGGACGCACCAGCACGGGATAGCCGACCCGCTTTGCCACCAGCACCGCCTCCTCCACCGACGCCGCGGTCCCGCTGGGCGGCTGCTCCACGCCCAGCTCCCGGGCGAGCGCCTCGAACCGCTTGCGATCCTCCGCGGCATCGATTGCGTCGGACGATGTCCCCAGGATACGGACACCTTCCTTGGCCAGTGCACGCGCCAAACGAAGCGGCGTTTGCCCTCCGAGCTGAACCACGACGCCGAGTGGGCGCTCGATCTGGACGATCTCGAGCACGTCCTCCAGCGTGAGCGGCTCGAAGTAGAGCACATCCGAGATGTCGAAGTCGGTCGAGACCGTTTCGGGATTCGAGTTCACCATTACGGTGCGATATCCCATTTGGCGGAACGCCATCGCGGCCCGGACGCACATGTAATCGAACTCGACGCCCTGACCGATTCGGTTGGGGCCACTGCCGAGGATCACCACAGTCCGGTCGCCTAGCGGCCCCGACTCGTTTTCCTCGTCGTAGCTCGAGTAGAGGTACGGCGTGGACGACGGAAACTCGCCGGCGCAGGTATCCACCGTCTTGTACGCCGGCCGAATGCCGAGAGCGTGGCGGCGGGCGCGCATATCGGCTTCGGAAATCCCGATCAGATCGCCCAACTGGCGATCGGAAAAGCCCAGCCGCTTCATTTTGAGCAGCAATGCACGCTGATCGCCGTTGCCCGCCGTTTGCGCCCTCCCGTTTCCGCTCGCTTCCACCTGCTCCCGACCACCTGCCCCGGCCCATTCGTTTTCCGCGGCCAGCAACTCCTGCAGTTGCCAGACGAACCAGGGATCGATCCCGCTCCGCTCCGCGATGGTCTCGACATCGATGCCGGCGCGGAGAGCGTGCTTGACCTGGAAGATCCGCTCCGGCGTGGGAGTGCGGAGAGCCGCCAGCAATGTTTCCCGCTCGATGTCGTCCAGACGATCGTCGGCGAGAGTCTGGCCCAACACCCAGCCGGCCCGATCCGCTTCGAGGCCCCGCAGCCCTTTCTGAAGTGCTTCCTTGAAGGTTCGGCCGATCGCCATCACCTCGCCCACCGACTTCATCTGGGTGGTGAGCCGTGAGTCGGCACTGGGGAACTTCTCGAAGGCAAATCGTGGAATCTTGACGACCACGTAGTCCAGCACGGGCTCGAACGAGGCCGGCGTCGTGCGGGTGATGTCGTTGGGCAGCTCGTCGAGGCGATAGCCCACTGCCACCTTGGTCCCGATACGCGCGATGGGGAAGCCGGTGGCTTTGGACGCGAGCGCAGAGGAGCGAGAAACCCGCGGGTTCATCTCGATGACCAGCTGCTCGCCATTGGCCGGATTCACCGCGAACTGGATGTTGCAACCGCCGGCCGCGACTCCCACCTCGCGAATGACGGCGATAGCAGCGTCGCGCATGCGTTGATATTCGCGATCGGTCAAGGTCATTGCCGGCGCAACCGTGATCGAGTCGCCGGTGTGAACGCCCATCGCATCGAGATTCTCGATGGAGCAAACGATCACGACATTGTCCGCCCCGTCCCGCATCACCTCGAGCTCGAACTCCTTCCATCCGATGATGCTGCGCTCGACCAGCACCGACCCGACCGGCGAAAGCTCGAGCCCTCTGCGGATCAGGTCGTCAAACTCCTCACGGTTGTAGGCGATTCCGCCGCCGGTGCCTCCCAGGGTGTACGACGGTCGGCAAATCGCCGGATAACCCGTCGTCTCAACGGCCTCGCGTGCCTGCTCCAGACTTCGAATGACGGTGCCTTGGGGCGTGGCCAGGCCGATGCGCCGCATTGCCTGGGAAAACTCCTCGCGATCTTCCGCGATCCGGATGGCACGCTCGGTCGCGCCGATCAGCTCGACGCCGTAGCGGTCCAGTGTGCCGTCTTGATGGAGAGCCATGGCGACATTGAGCGCCGTCTGCCCGCCCATCGTAGGCAGCAGCGCGTCGGGGCGTTCCCGTTCGATCACCTTGGCAACCCACTCCGGCGTGACCGGCTCGACGTAGGTTCGGTCCGCCAGCTCCGGATCCGTCATGATCGTTGCGGGATTCGAGTTGACCAGGATGACCCGATACCCCTCTTCCTTGAGTGCCCGTACCGCCTGGGTACCCGAGTAGTCAAACTCGGCTCCCTGCCCGATCACGATCGGGCCGGACCCGATGAGGAGGATGGTCTCGAGGTCAGTGCGCTTCGGCATTCACGATTCCCCACAGCGTCTCGTCCAAGGTGGTAGTCGGGCGCCACCCCGTGGCTCGCTCCAGCTTACCGGGGTCCCCAACCAGATGCGGTATATCCGCGCTGCGCACCAAGCCGGCCACCGGCTCGGGTGTGGCGTCGAACTCGAGCAGCCGGGTCAGTCGATCGAACAGCTCACGTACCGAGATGCCCCGCCCGCTCGCCACGTTGTAAATCTGCCCGGCCATTCCATGCTCGAGGAGCACCAGGTACGCAGCCACGACGTCGTTCACATCGAGAAAATCCCGCACCGGGTCCAAATTGCCGGTCGGCACAGAGCGCCGTCCCTCTCGGCGTGCCTGTGTCAGCCGTTCGAGAAAGCTGGGCACCACGAACCGAGTGGACTGCCCGGGTCCGATGTGAGGAAACGCACGGGCGATCGTGACGTCGAGACCGATACGCCTCCAGTGTTCCAGCGCCGCCACCTCGGCCGCGGCTTTCGACGCCCCATAGGGAGAAACCGGCTCGACGGGGTCGGTTTCGTTCCGGGGCCGCGCGGGGCCCGCCCCATATACTTCTCCGCTCGAGATCAGTAGCACCCTGGGGCTTTCAGTTCCCGTCTGACGGCGGCTGGCGAGCACCTCGAGCAAGCGGGCCGTACCGACAACGTTGACCTCCCATGCAGCCAGCGGATCGTTCCGCGCCTCGGCGCCAGAGCTGACCGCGGCCAGATGAACGAGCGCATCCAGCGGCTTGCCCCCGAGATCGATCGGCGTCCGAGCAGTAAGCTCGAGCGGCAAACACGAAACCCCGGGCGCGTCGTGACCCAGCCATTGCTCCGGCTCGGGGCCTCCTAGGCGACAGCCTGCCAGGACCTCATGCCCCTCCGCCAGCAGCGCCCGCACCAGCCGGCGCCCGACGAATCCGTCGGCGCCGGTCACGAAGACTCTCACCCCTTCCCGGACAATCGGGCGAGGTCGGCGTCGACCATCATTCGAACCAGTCGATCGAACGGAACGTTCGGTGACCACCCCAGGTCCGTCCGTGCCTTACGGGGGTCGGCCAGCAGCACGTCGACCTCCGCCGGCCGAAGAAACTTGGGATCGACGGCGACATATTTCTGCCAATCGAGCCCCACGTGCTCGAAGGCGATCTCCACCAGCTCCCGAACACTGTGTGCGACTCCGGTGCCGACCACGAAGTCGCGCGGTGTGGCCTGCTGGAGCATGCGCCACATCGCGTCTACGTAGTCCCCGGCGAATCCCCAGTCGCGCTTGGCGTCGAGGTTGCCCAGGCGGAGTTCGGTCGCCAGACCCAGCTTGATCCGGGCGACTCCATCGGTCACCTTGCGGGTCACGAACTCGATCCCCCGCCGCGGCGACTCGTGGTTGAACAGGATCCCGCTTACTGCATACAGGCCATACGATTCCCGGTAGTTCACGGTAATCCAGTGGGCGTATACCTTGGCCACGCCGTATGGTGAGCGCGGATAGAAGGGGGTGGTCTCGCTCTGGGGCGATTCCCGCACCTTGCCGAACATCTCGGACGAGCTCGCCTGATAGAACTTGGCGCTGGGATGCGCCAACCGAATCGCCTCGAGAATACGGGTCACGCCGAGCGCCGTGAACTCGCCGGTGAGGACCGGCTGGGTCCAGGATGTCGGGACGTAACTCTGCGCGGCCAGATTGTAGACCTCGTCCGGCTGAGTTTCCTGAAGTACCACTGTCAGCGAGTGCTGGTCCAACAGGTCGGCCGCGACAATCTCGATTCGGTCCAGCAGGTGCTCGATCCGCTCGTAGCTGTGGTGACTAGTCCGCCGCACGACCCCGAAGACGCGATACCCCTTGCCGAGCAGGTGCTCGGCCAGATAGGACCCGTCCTGTCCAGTGATGCCGGTGATGAGCGCAGTCGGCACGAGATCAGGCTCGCGAGGGTTGCAGAGGGGTGTCCAGGTGCATATCGTTCATGGCTTTTCCGGCTTAAGCGGTAACGGAATTCTCAAGAGGATGGAACGATGGCACGGGTGTGCGCCGTTTGCGCCAAGGGGCCGATCACCGGCCATAACGTAAGCCACGCTAAGAACCGGACGAACCGGCGCTGGTATCCCAACCTCCAGACCGTAAGAGTCCTGGTGGACGGCGCGCCCAAGCGGATCCGAGTCTGCACGCAGTGCATCAAGAGTAATCGGATCACCAAGGCCAGCTGATCGGGCCGATCGACGTTGCAGGCGCAAGAAAAAGGGGACCCGCAGGTCCCCTTTTTGTTGCCTGGAGGTGATGGTGTCGATCACGCTTCCAGCAACTCGATCCGAGCGATGTCGGCCCCGTCTCCCGGACGGTGCCCCAGCTTCAGAATCCGGGTGTAGCCGCCGGGTCGGGCGGCGAACCGAGGACCGATCTCGGTGAAAAGCTTGGCCAACGCATCGCGATCCTTGATCCGCCGTCCGGCCAGCCGCCGTGCATGAAGGTCGCCGCGACGGGCCAGGGTGACCAGCTTCTCGGCGAATGGCCGCAGTTCCTTGGCCTTCGCTTCGGTCGTCACCACGCGACCATGGACGAACAGGCTCGTAGCCATGTTGTTCAACAGGGCACGCTTGTGCGTCGAGGTGCGAGAGAGCTGCCGGCCCTTGGCGCGATGCCGCATGCTACTGTCCCTCGCCCGCCGTCATGGGATGGGGCGCCGGCGGGGAGCCCGGATTGATCACGCGAAGGTCAACTTCGGCATCCTCGAACCGCATGCCGAAGTTGAGCTCCTCGCGCTGCAGCAGGTCGGCAATCTCCTGAATCGCCTTCTCGCCGACGTTCTTGACCTTGAGCAGGTCGTCCTCGCTGAACTCGACCAGGTCACGCAGCGTCCGGATATTCGAGTTCTTGAGCGAGTTGAGCGACCGGACCGAGAGCCCGAAGTCATCGATCAGCCGGTTGAGCTTCTGCCGCAGGCTGCCGGGCGTCGGGCCCAACCCGCCGGCGCTTCCGTCGCGCGCCGAGGGCACCCGGCCGAACTCGACGAAGTACCGGAAATGCTCTTGCGCCAAGGCCGCCGCGTACGCGATGGCGTCTTCGGGCGTGATCGTGCCGTTGGTCTCGAGCGTCACCGTAAGCCGGTCGTAGTCGGTGCGCTGTCCAACGCGGGTTTCCGCCACAGTGAAGTTGGCCCGGCGGACAGGGTTGTAGATCGCGTCGATGCGAACCAGATCGACCGGCAGCGAGCGATCAGCCGGATGCAGCTCGGCCTCGACGTAGCCGCGTCCCTTGTTGACGTAGAGCTCGCCGCTGATCTCGCGGTCGTCCTGCAAGGTGAAGAGCAGATGATCGGGATTCACCACCCGGACCGACCCGTGCTCCTGGATGTCTCGGCCGTAAACCGGACCGGCGCCTTCACGGCGGATGTGCAGCACAGCCTCGTCCACGTCGTCGGCGAGGACCAGCGTAAGAGCTTTGAGCCGCTGAATGATCTGATGCACGTCTTCCAGCACGCCGGGCACCGTCTGGTGCTCGTGCACCACACCATCCAGCCGGAAGCCCCAGACCGCGCTGCCCCGCAGCGACGAGAGGAGCAGCCGCCGCAGCGAGTTGCCCAGCGTGTAGCCGAAGCCGCGCTCGAGCGGCTGGAGCCGGAACTCCGCGGCATTGGGGTTGTCGTCCCGCTTCGTCATTTCGACGACGTGGGGACGTACGAGTCCGGTGAGATCGATCGTCATGGTCACTTCGAGTACAGCTCGACGATGAGCTGCTCCTGGGCGTTGATCGGAATAGTCTCGCGGGTGGGGCGCTCCACCAGCCGCCCCGCCGCCTTGGCCTGATCGATCGAGAGCCAGGAGACGGGCGCCCCGCGGGACGCGCTCTCCTGCGCCAGCTTGACCGACAGCAGTTCGCGGCTTTCGGGCGAGACCCGCACTTCCTCACCGGGCACCACCCGGTAGGAGGCGATGTCCACCCGACGACCATTTACCTGCACGTGGCCGTGGCCGATCAGCTGGCGCGCAGCCTTGCGGCTTGCCGCGAATCCCAGCCGATAGACGATGTTGTCGAGTCGGGTCTCTAGAGCGACCAGCAGATTGGTGCCCTTCACACCCGGCTCACGGGTCACGGCGGCAAACGTGTTGCGGAACTGCCGCTCGGAGAGCCCGTACATGCGCTTCACCTTCTGCTTCTCGCGCAGCTGCTTGGCGTACTCAGACGCCTTACGCTGGCGACCCTGATTCTGACCGTGCTGGCCGGCCGGGTACGCGCGCCGCTCCACGGGGCATTTCTCAGTGAGACACTTGGTCCCCTTCAGGAACAGCTTGGTGCCTTCGCGCCGGCAAAGCCGGCAGCTGGGTCCGACGTAACGCGACATGGATCAGACCCGCCGCTTCTTGGGCGGCCGACACCCATTGTGAGGAATCGGGGTGACGTCGCGAATCGAGACCACCCGCAGCCCTACGGACGCGAGCGCCTGAATGGCCGATTCGCGACCGCTGCCGGGGCCCTGCACCCGCACGTGAACCCGGCGAACGCCGAGGTTCATGGCCTCGCGTCCACAATTCTCCGCCGCCACCGTAGCCGCGAAGGGGGTGGATTTCTTCGAGCCCTTGAAGCCGGCCTTGCCCGCCGAGCCCCAAGCAAGTGCGTTGCCCTTGAGGTCGGTAATGGTAATCAGGAGGTTGTTGAACGTGGCCGAGATGTGGGCGATTCCTTCGGATTCGACCACTTTCTTGCCGCGCTTGGCGCTGGCACGGACGGCCGCGGACGCGGCGGGCGCACCGGACGCCGCAGGAACCGGAGGCTGAGCCGGAGTGGGAGTCGTCATCTTACTTCTTGGTCACCTTCTTCTTGCCGGCGATGGCCCGGCGTGGGCCTTTCTTGGTCCGGGCGTTGGTATGAGTCCGCTGGCCACGCACGGGCAATCCACGGCGATGGCGAATGCCGCGATAGCTCCCGATATCCATCAGCCGCTTGATATTCATTGCGATTTCGGTCCGAAGCGCACCCTCGACCTTGACGCTTCGCTCGATCATCTGACGCAGCCGAGCCACCTCGGCGTCGGAGAGATCACGAACCCGCGTGTCCGGACTCACGCCGGTCTCCGAGAGGATCCGGCCGCTCGTGGGTCGACCGATGCCAAAGATGTAGGTAAGCGCGATCTCGACGCGCTTCTCGCGTGGCAGATCCACGCCTGCGATTCGCGCCATTGATCAGCCTTGGCGTTGCTTGTGCTTGGGATTGCGCTTGCAGATGATGCGAACCACGCCACGTCGGCGGACGACCTTGCAGTGCTCGCAAATCGGCTTGACGCTCGAACGTACCTTCAAGTCGTGCTCCCGGACCGGATTATGGAATAGCTGCCCATAATAAGCGCACTCTCGAGTTCACGCAAGAGACGGCTCCGCGCCACCTTAGGCCCGGCCCACCGGATCCGATCCCGACCCCTCGTTCGGACGCCGGAGGACCATCCACAGCACTGGCAAGTAGACCAAGATCAGCATCCCGGGCCAGGCCCGCGCGAGCATGTCTCCATACGATCTGCCCTCGCCTACCCAGAACGCCACGCCGACAGCTGCCGAGGTAAGGAGCGATAGGGCGGCGGTCTCCCGATAGGAGGCCGGTACCAGGAACAGGATCAACGCTTCCTGGGGGAGGATGGTGTGCGGTACGAACGCGATGCTCGCGAGCAGGCGCGCCTCCTGCCGACGCCACCGAAGCAGCGCCAAAAGCAGCAAGAAACCCCCTGGCCGCATGATGGGAGCGACGACGTAAGGGCTTTGCTTGATCGCCGCCCACCAGGCAACACCCCATGAGGGCCACACGATGAAGCTGAGCCCGACCAGGACGAGACCGCCGACGACCGGAATCCAGGAGGGACGATAGATCCAGCTCGCCAAGGCGATGTTCGGCTTGACGACATAGAGAACGCCGACCACCGGCAGCAATGCCCCGGCCACCAGAAACGGAGTCCATTGAGCCGCAACGGCCGTCGCGAGCCAGGCTCCTGAGGTAAACAGCACGAGCGGCCACCAGACTCGCCAGGTGACCGCATACGCCAGCACAAACGCGCCGAGTGCCACGAACGCTGACCGAGCCGCGGGCAGCGGCAGCACCGTGAAGGGCACCGCGCATAAGACTGCCGGAAGCGGATAGAACAACGGCCAGGACCATCCGGACCCGGCCACGGCGAGATACGGGTCCTTGCCTTGACGGAGCGCATGCGCGCCGATCCACCACTGATCGAAATCAGCCGCGGTCCCAGGGGGTTGCACCGAGTAAACCAGCGCAACGTAGGCAGCGCTCAGGCAGGCGACCCCCAGGGCGACTGCGATCCGTCGGTTGCGAGTGGGCGGGCTACGGAACCAGCTGAAAATGTTCTGGGAAAGACTCACGTAGTGACGCGAAGCTCGACCAGCACCCAGCCGACGCTTCCGCGCCGGTACGCAAGCAGGAGCGTCTGCGACCGTACTTCCTGAGTTCCCGCAACTTTGTACCGACGTTGCAGCTCGACGTATCCCCGCCCCGGCTCCACTTCCTCGGCCGATCGCACTGCCGTCTCCACCTCCTGCGACGGAGCCAGGAAGTCTCGAAGGAGGGCCGCGGCCTGTGCCTGACCCAACGCTCCCGACGGATCCGCACCCGGCAGGCGAATGACCAGGCGAGGCGCGTTTGCTACCAATGCTGATGCATCATGATCGAACCAGGCCCGCCGTGCGCGGTCGGCTTCACGCTCGAGATCGCGGTCCTGCCCCTCGACTCTGGCACCAATCAGCGCGAGAAGCAGGATCAGGCCAAAGCGCACGCCACCTCCTCGCGGAGTTCTTCGAGCACACTTGCCGGATTGGTCGCCTGCAGGAGCGGTCGTCCGACCACGAGATGGGTGGCGCCGTCCCGTGCCGCGTCACCCGCGGTGGACACGCGGGCCTGGTCGTCCTTGGGGTCGGAACCCCGCCGGATACCGGGCACGACGATCACCCCGTCACTCCAGACTCGGCGCACTCGGGAGATCTCCCGTGGCGAACAGACCACCCCGCCAAGCCCTGCCGACCGGGCAACCTTGGCCAACCGTTCCGCCTCGACTTCGAGATCGCCCTGTGCACGACCGATTGCGGCAGCGTAGGATGTTCTGTCGTGAGAGGTTAGGACCGTCACCCCGACCAAAGTCAGATCCCCGCCACCAGCTTGGGCTGCTGCTTCCAGCATTCCCGATCCTCCCAGTGTGTGCACCGTTGCCATGGCGACTCCGAGATCGCGGGCCGCAGCAACGGCGCCGGCCACAGTATTGGGAATGTCGTGCCACTTGAGGTCGAGAAAGACCTGAAGGCCGCGGGCCGCCACCTCTTGCACGAATGGGGCCCCAACTCGAGTCATGAGTACCGGTCCCAGCTTGACCCATCGAAGGTCCGGCACCTGATCGAGCATTCGACGCGCTGTGTCCGGCGCGCCGATGTCGAGAGCGAGGACGATTTCAGTCATAAGCCAGTCTCCAGATCATGCACGATGCGCTCGGGTAGGCGCGGGTCAGCCAGTGCGGCCGTGCCGATGGCGACCAGCGAGGCGCCGGCCCGAAGATACTGACGTACGTCGTCGGCGCTGCGGACGCCGCCGACCCCGATAACAGGAAGGCCTGGACTCCGCTCGACCACTCTCGCGACAGCGAGGAGCCCGACCGGAAGGAGCGCGGGCCCGCTGACCCCGCCGAATCCATTTCCCAGAGGCGTTGCTCCCTTCGCGTCGAACAACTCTCCGGGCAGCGTGTTGACCACGCTTACCGCGTCCGCGCCGGAGTCCCGTGCCACCTCCGCCATGCCGGCCAGATCCGGCAGGACTGGCGAGAGCTTGGCGACTAGCGGCAGACGGGTTCGAGTCCGGCAGGCCCCAACGATCTGCGCGACGCAGCGGGGATCCGCGCCGAACTCGATGCCACCGGCGCTGGTGTTGGGACAAGAGAGATTGATCTCGAACGCGACAATCCCTGCCGCCCCATCCAGACCCTGTACGACCTCCGCGTACTCGTCGATCGTAAAGCCGACCACATTCACCAGGACTCGTGCCCGGCGAAGATGCCGAGCCAACCAGGGCAGTTCGACCTGGCGGAACGAATCGAGGCCGGGATTGGCCAGCCCGACCGAGTTGAGCATGCCCGCCCTGAACTCCGCCACCCGGGGCGGAGCATTGCCTTTTCGAGGCGCGACCGAGACCGCCTTGGTGACAAGGCCACCCAGCCGGTCGAGGTCCATGACCCCGTTCAGCTCACGACCGAACCCGGCTGTGCCGGAGGCGAGGAGCAGGGGATTTTGAAATCGCTGACCGAAGAGTTCGCGGGAGAGCTCGACCGCAGCCACTAGCGAGTCGTACCGGAGTCGGCCGCGGAATCGGTCTTCCGCTCGTACTCCAGCAGGTATTCGACGACGGCGTCGGCGATCGCGCTCGCAATGGAGCGCTGACCCGCCATGGACGTGAGGAACTTGCTGTCGTCGCGGTTGGTACTGTATCCCATTTCGACCAGCACGGCCGGGCGACGGGCCGTGGTTAGCACCATGAAGCCGGCCTGTTTCACACCCATATCAGGCCCGGTGTGCACCTGGCCGAGATCCTTCTGCACCAGCTCCGCCAGCCGGGCGGACTCCCGCAAGTGCTCATTCAGTTGCAGATCCTTCACGATGAAGTCGACCGCGCCAAGCTGGGTCGCCCCGTCACCGACATTCTCGAATCGGACGGCCTCGTTCTCCATTCGCGCAACTCGGGCCGCGTCCTCCGTCCTGGCCTCGGCAAGAAAGTACGTCTCGAACCCGCGAGTGTCGGTAAAGCCGGGGCGCCGAGGCAACGAGTTGACGTGGAGGCTGAGGAAGAGATCGCACTTCTCGCTGCAGTAGGCACCGCGATCACCCAGCGCGATCAGGGTGTCCGCTGTGCGGGTCATCCGAACCGCTACGCCACGGCGGCGGAGCTCGTCGCGCAACAGGAGGGAGACGGACAGCGTGACGTCTTTTTCGCGGAGACCACGGGGGAAGAACATCCCCGGATTGCCCGGATCGACTCCACCGTGGCCCGCGTCGATGGTGACGATGTGTCCCGTCCTGAGTCCATTCGCCAGGCGTCCCGCCGGAGGACGACTCGCAAGCAACCGACCACGTTCTTCGATCAGGCGCGCGCCGCGACGGTCGTACCGGTACCGCTCGGCGAGAAACGTCGGGAGCGCCTCCGCTACGAACTGGAAGGGCAGGTACACCGTGTCGCGGACGACCAGCACCGGCGCAGCCAGCGCTTCGAGCTGGTCATTGAACAGGTAGAGCGGCGCCCCGAGCAGGAAGCGGAATCCTTGCTGCGCCAACGTGATCTCCACCCAGGTGTCGCCCACATTGACGGTGCCCCCCAGCGCGGAGACCAGGAGTGGAGCCGAGACCAAAGGCACGCCGTCGCGGTCGGAGCGCACCGGAATGCGCTGATCACCGTGCGGGGTGCTTACCGTGATGCTCCGCGGCGCACCGGCGAGCGCGGCCACGAGGACTAGCGCGGCGATCAACGCCGCCCCCGGAAGGAGACCGCCCGAGCAGTCTCCCGCTCGGCGATGCGCCGCTTCAAGTCTTCACGCTTGTCGTGCTGTTTCTTGCCCTTCCCCAGCGCCAGCGCCACCTTCGCCCGCCCCTTCTTGAAGTAGAGCTCGAGCGGCACCAGCGTCAGCCCCTGGCGCTCGACGGCTCCGATCATGCGATCGATCTCGCGACGGTGCAGGAGCAATTTGCGGGATCGTACCGGATCGTGGTTGTACCGGTTTCCCTGCTCGTACGGCGTGATGTTCATGCCCTCGAGGAAGACCTCGCCGCGCGACACCCGGGCGTAGGCCTCTTTGATGGATGCCTTTCCATTCCGAAGCGACTTCACTTCCGTGCCGGTGAGCACTAGGCCGGCCTCCCAGGTCTCGAGGACATGGTAGTCATGGGTTGCTTTGGGATTTCGGGCGACTGACTGACGATCGTCAGCCGGCGGAAGCTTGGGTGCCACGGGTCAAAATTTTTTGCAAATGATAGGCCAGCAGCAGCTTGTGGGTCAACCGGCTGCTTGACGCCAAGGTGGCGTGGGCGCTACGTTTGCGCCCTCGCCGAAGTGGTGGAATTGGTAGACGCGCTGCGTTCAGGGCGCAGTGGGCGCAAGCCCGTGGGGGTTCGAGTCCCCCCTTCGGCATGACGGCGGTGAACGGTGCACAGTAAACGGTGAACGGGGAGTGCCGATGCAAGGGCGCCCCCCGTTTACCGTTCACCCTTGACCGTTCCCGTAATTCAGTATCTCGCCATCCCCGGTTCAATTTCCTGCGCCCACCGATCGATTCCTCCGGATAAGCTCCGAACTCGGGAAAACCCCGCCGCCCGGAGAAGCGCGCCCGCCTGCGCCGATCGCGCGCCGTGGTGGCAGAGCGTGATAATCTCACCGCGTGGATCGAGTTCCCCGAGTCGCTCGGACAGCTCGCCCAGGGGAACCAGCGACGCTTGAGGAAGTCGCGCGATCTCCCATTCCCATGGCTCCCGAACGTCGAGCACATGAACCGGCGCCCCTCCCCTTTCGAGCAGCTCGGATAACTGCGCAGCCGAAATTTCATCGTTGCCCGGTGCGTCCTGCCCGCCAATCCCGCAGAACGCCTCGTAGTCGATCGGTTCCGTTATGGTGGGTCGCGGGCCGCAGACCGGGCAATCCGGATCCTTCCGTAGTGCGAGCTGCCGGAAACTGAGGCCGAGCGCGTCGAACACCAGCAATCGCCCGATCAACGATTCGCCGGCTCCGAGTACGAGCTTGATTGCTTCGAGAGCCTGTAGGCTGCCAATGACCCCCGGCAGGACGCCGAGCACCCCCCCCTCGGCGCAACTGGGCACCAGGTTGGGTGGAGGCGGTTCGGCATAGAGGCAGCGGTAGCATGGTCCCTGTGCTGCATGGAAGACCGACGCCTGTCCCTCGAACCGGAAAATGCTGCCGTACACCAGCGGCTTTCCCAGCCAGACGCAGACGTCGTTGACGAGATATCGGGTCGGGAAGTTGTCGGTACCATCCACCACGAGATCGAACTGACCGATGATGTCTTGTGCGTTCGCAGCAGCAAGTCGCTCCTCGATAGGCACTACCCGAACCTCGGGATTCAGATCGGCCAGGCGCTCGACGGCCGACTCCACCTTCGGCCGGCCGACTGATCCGGTTCCGTGGAGGATCTGACGCTGCAGGTTGCTTACGTCGACCCGATCGAAGTCCACCAGCCCCAGCGTCCCGATGCCCGCAGCGGCGAGGTAGAGTGCGGCAGGAGAGCCCAGACCTCCCGCGCCGACCACAAGGACACGCGCCGACCGAAGCCGCATCTGGCCTTCCCGCCCGACGCCCGGCAGTGTCAGGTGACGGGCGTAGCGAAGCAGCTCGGTGGTCGATAGCGACGTGCTCATGTGGGGAAAGATAGAGGGGTATCGCAGGAGAGCAGCAAAACAAAACGGGGCTCCGACGATCATCGGAGCCCCGCCGTGCCGTCCGGTCGATGCCGTTCATCCGCTGCTCGTGATGGTGACCAGCTCCTGCACTTCGGCCTCCTGCTTCATCAGGTCGGCGAGGGAGATGCTGGCGAGCAGCTCATCGACCCGCTGCTGCAGCGCGAGCCACACCGGACGGATGCTGCAGCCGTTGGCCGGATGGCAGCGCTCAGCATCAACGGGGTGGGTCTCGCAGTTTATCTCGAACGTCTGGTGCTCCGACGCGGTCATGACGTCCCGAACGGAGATGTTGGAGGGATCGCGGGCGAGATAGTAGCCGCCCTTGGCGCCGCGGACGCTCTCGACCAGGCCAGCGCGGCGAAGACGGAGGAGGATCTGCTCGACGTAATCGGCGGGCAGGCGTTCGGCGTCGGCCAACTCGCGGGCAGCCACCGGCTCCGCGGCTGTGCGTCCGCGTCGCGCCAGGTGAAGCGAGATGATCAGGCTGTATTCCGTCCAGGTTGTGACCCGCATGTCCCCCAATATCGCAAGATCACCCCCCGGCCGGTATCCCCTTCCCTCCAGGCACGCCGATTTCGGTCATGGCACGGAGGTCAAGGACCTCCTCCAGCTTCGCCCCCTCCAGGATGCGCTTGCGCAATACGAGCTCTTTCACCGTTAGACCGCTCGCCAATGCTTCCTTCGCGAGTTTGGCAGCTTCAGCGTATCCGATCTCCGGCGCCAGGGCCGTGACCAGCGCCGGGCTCCGCTCGAGCCAATACGCGCACTGAGCCTCGTCGGCTTCGATCCCGGCAACGCACCTCTCGGCCAGCACGCGGCTGGCATTGCCGAGGATGATCATTGCAAACACAATATTGTGCGCCATGACCGGCATCATGACGTTGAGCTCGAGCTGCCCCGCTTCCACGGCCAGCGCTACTGTGAGATCCAGCCCCAGAGCCTGATAGCATACCTGGTTTACCATCTCCGCGATCGATGGATTCACCTTCCCGGGCATGATGGACGACCCCGGTTGAACTGCGGGCAAGACCACCTCGGCAAGGCCGGTGCGCGGTCCGGAGGCGAGCAGGCGAATGTCGTTGGCGATCTTCTGGAGGTCGAGCACGTAGGCCCGAAGCGCGCCGCTGAACGTTCCCACATCGCCCATCGACTGCATGAGTTGGACTCGATCCTTGCCTACCTCCAGATGGAGACCGGTCACCTCACGGAGATATTTGACCATCAACGCCGGATATTCCGCCTCGGCGTTGATTCCCGTTCCCACCGCCGTGCCGCCGATGTTGAGCTCCCGGAGCCATTCCGCGGCCTGCTCCAGCTTCACGCGATGACGCGCGACGGTGCGGCCGTAGGCGCGGAACTCCTGCCCCAATCGAATCGGCGTGGCATCCTGAAGATGAGTCCGGCCCGACTTTACGATGTGGTCGAACGCGTCGCCCTTTGTGAGAAGCGCCGCCGAGAGGGTGTCCAGTGATGCCAGCAACGGTGGCAGTGTCGCCAGGATCGCCAGGCGCATCGCCGTGGGAATCACGTCATTGGTGCTTTGCGCCATGTTGACGTGATCGTTGGGATGGATCGGCGTGTAGCTCCCTCGCGCGCTTCCCAGCAGCTCGTTTGCGCGATTGGCCAGAACCTCATTGCAGTTCATGTTGTGACTGGTGCCGGCGCCTGCCTGGTAGACGTCGACCACAAACTGATCGCGGTGCTGGCCGCCCAGAACCTCGTCCGCAGCGCGGACGATGGCGTCGGCCAGCCGCACATCGAGCCGGCCGGTTTCCTTGTGCGTGAGCGCCGCCGATCGCTTGATCCATACCACCGCGTCGACGAAGACCGGGAGCGGCCGCAGTCCGGAAATGGGAAAGTTTTCTACGGCGCGCGCGGTCTGAATACCGTATAGCGCGTCGGCCGGGACGGGCTTTTCGCCGAGAGGATCGCGTTCGATGCGTGAGGGCATGGGGTGTTAGGTATCAGCTATCGGCTATCAGCTATCAGAGTTTGCTCCACATCCACATCTGACACTACGTCACGATGACTTACTTCTCCTCGCCAGTCGCCGCGGCCGCTTTTCGGCACGATCGATTCGCGAAGACCGATCTGTGCCGCGGCAAGCAGCTCTTTCTCGGGCTCAACAGCTTCGAACCCGGTCAACATCAGACCGCCCACGCGCATGCGGGGGCGGACAAATTTTACCTGGTCCTGTCGGGAAAGGCGAGAATGACGGTAGGCACCGAGAGCGCCACAGTGGAGGCGGGCAGCCTGATCTGGGCGCCCGCCGATGTGTCTCATGGTGTGGACGAGGCGATTGAACGAACGGTGCTGCTGGTAGGAATGGCGCCGCCGCCGACCGGGTGAAGCCTGCTACTTCCGAGCACCGCCCCGCTTGGTCCAGATGGCGATGACGCCGCATCCGGCGTTCTGCATCCGCTGAAACTCGACCGGCACACCAGCCGTGCCGGCGTATACCTCGATCGCCATGATCTCAGTCGGGTTGACCGGGAAGGGGTCTCCGTTGCTAATGTCCACGAACAGCGGCGAGCCGTCCAGGAAATACTGGGGAGAGCAGTTGCTCAGGAGGTCGGCCTGACCCCGTGACGAGACGATCCGATACCCTTGTCCGACCGGCACCACTTGCATGCCCGGCACGGTCCGGATGATGTCTTCGAAAATGATCGGTCCGCGCCGCTTGATGTCGTCTTCCGTGATGAAATAGCCGAATCCGCGGCGAGCCCGATCGTAGAAGCTCGAGATGTCGTCTCCGGTTGAGAGCTTACCCACCACCTCCACCGTCGGCAGGCGCTGCACGGTCTTGCCCAGCACAATCTCCGCCCGCCGTCCATCGCCGGGTTTGAGATCGATGGTCTGGCGATTGGGCTGGTATCCGACGGCCGTCGCCTCCACGACCTGAGTGCCGCCAGGGAGCCCCGAGAGGGAGTACGACCCGGACGCGGTGGTTTTCCCGATCATCCGACTACCCCGGACATATACCCGCGCGTCGGGGATGGGCTCGCCATCGATGTTCTTTACGACGCCGTCGAGTCGAGCCCCCAGCGTCGCACTGTCGGACGCAGTGGAATTAGGCTGGAGGACTTTGGTGGCAACGTAAAATTCTCGAGCCGCGAGGGCACGCCTTCCCAGCGACAGGGTGATCAATCCGGTGGACGCCGTCCCAAAGGTCGCCCATGCGGTAACATCTCCATCGGAAGGCACACCGCACACCACGAACTGACCCTGCCGATCCGTCTCGGCCCGCGCGTTCTTGCGCTGGGTCTGGACCCCGGTGGTTCGGCTCACGGAGATCTGGGCCCACATGACGTTGACCACCGCCCCGACGACTCCGGTGTCTGCCGCCGCATCGCGAACACCCCCGACGATGTAGCCCTGATCCGTCGTCCTGGGCGTTGGACACAAACGAGCATACCTGCTGTCCGGTGAGGGCGTCGCAAGCAGGACACCCTGGAGACCCTGGGCCGGCAACTCGATCCTCCAGCGAGGGGCACCGACTCCCGCAGCATCGAACGCAGGGTGGTTGAAGCTCAGGCGATAGGTTCCAGCGGGAAGACTGTCGAACTTGAAGCGGCCGAGCAGGTCGGTCTTGGTCTCCTTGTGCAGGCCCTCGATCCAGATGGTGGCGTTGGGCAGCGGTCCGTCGTACAACAAGCTGTCGCGCAGCACACCGGAGAGGGATTGCGCGCGGGCGGTCGCTGTCACAACGAGCGCGAGACCGGCCAGGATGCGCGTCGAACGGTTCAGCAGCATGGAGATTCCCGACGCGAAGGCAAGTGTACTATAGGGACGCTCGACGCGGACTGATCGTCACTCAATCGGAGCAATCGCCCAACGGATATACGGTTCCACAGTTCGAGCACGGATTCTTACAGCCCCACGCCCGGCTGGGAACCGGAAAGCCGCAGCGCTGGCATATCAGATGACCCGAATCGCCGGAGGGTCGACGGGACGGCGGTTTCGCAGTTTCATCCGGCGTCCTGCCCGCCTTCTTCGGCGCATCCATCCGACTACTCAAGCCGATATGCACCGGTCAGGAACGGATTGGTGAGCCGCTCGACGCCGATGGTGGTCTCGGGTCCGTGGCCGCTCCGCACCACCGTGGAATCGGGCAGCGAAAGAAAGTCGCGATGAATGCTCTTGAGCAGCGTTGCGGAATCACCGCCGGGTAGATCGGTCCGGCCGATCGAGCCGTTGAACAAGACGTCACCCCCGAAAATCATCCCGTGCCCTACGAAGCTCACGCTTCCCGGGGAGTGCCCGGGAGTATGCCGCACCGTGAAGTCGAGTCCACCCACCTCGAGTCGCTGCCCCGACTCGAGCTCACGATCGGGTGGCGGTGGAGATTCGGCCCTGAGCCCGAACCAAGAGGCCTGCTCGGCCAGGCGGTCGTAGAGCGGTCGGTCCGCCGGGTGCAAATAGATTGGAGCCCCGGTCGCGCGCTTCACTGCGCCGACGCCGAGGATGTGATCGATATGTGCGTGGGTCAGCCAGATTCCCCGGAGAGTCCAGCCCCTGGTATTCAGTTCGGCCAGGAACATCTGGGGCTCCTCGCCGGGATCGATCATCACGGCTTCAGCGGTCCGGAGATCGGCCAGGAGCCAGCAATTCTCGCCGAACTGCCCGTTGGGCAGCGGGACGACTTCCAGCTCAGACACCGACTTCAGTCTTCCCCTCAACCCGGGCTTTCCGTTCAGTGAGGAACTTCTCCACTGCGATCGCGGCCGTCGTGGCATCACCCACGGCCGTGGTGATCTGGCGGGTGAGCTGCACCCGAAGGTCGCCGGCGGCAAACAGGCCTGGGATGGACGTCATCATACGGTCGTCCGTAATCAGATAGCCGCTCGGGTCGTGGGCAGCATGCCCCTTAATCAGCCACGAGTTGGGTTGGAATCCGATGAAAATGAAACACCCGGTCGCGGGCAGCGTCGAGCGCTCGCCCGACAGGGTATCCCGCAGCTCGATCGTGTTCAGGCCGCTGGGCCCGCCGACCAATTCCAATACCTGCTTGTTCCAGACGACTTCGATCTTGGGGTTCGCGAACAGGCGCTCCTGCAGCAGCTTCGACGCACGCAGCGAATCCCGGCGATGAATGAGATAGACCTTGGTCGCGTACCGGGTGAGGTAGTCGGCCTCTTCCACGGCCGCGTCGCCGCCGCCTACGACGGCGATCGTCTCGTCCTTGAAGAACGCTCCGTCACACACGGCGCAGTAGGACACCCCGCGCCCTGCATACTCGAGCTCGCCGGGAACCCCCAGCTTGTTGGGAGTCCCGCCCGCGGTAAGGATCACGGCCGGCGCCTCGAAGATCGACCCTCGGGACGTTGTCACTTCGAACATTCCCTCGTCCCGTCGCTCGATAGAGTCGACGTTCTCCTGGCGAATGTCGGCCCCGAACTCCTTCGCGTGCTCCGTCATGAGCTGCGCAAGCTCGCGGCCCTTGATCTTCTTGAACCCTGGATAGTCTTCGATCCACTCGGTGTTGAGCAGCTCGCCACCCGGCACTCCTCGCTCGAGCAAAACGGTCCGCAGCATGCCCCGGCCGGCATAGAGAGCCGCGCAGAGACCTGCGGGCCCCGCTCCGACAATGACGACCTCGACCTGGTGACGTTCGAGCATGCTGTTCCCGTCCGGCGCCCGCGCGCCCGATGCTGATGGACCCGAAATATAGAACCCGACGAGGTTCCCGAAGGCCGTTAATGGCCCGGGCCTAGGTGCAACAGACTCACCGCGCCGTGGCAGGCCGAAATGGTTCCCACCACCACATCTACCGGCGTTCCCCGGGCACCGGCCTGCGCCACGACACGATCCCCCGCGAGCACCATGCTGACGTCGAACATCCCCACGCCAAAGACCCGGTGCCGGCAGACGAAGAGGACGGGCCCGGCGACGCTCCGGGTTTGAGCCATTCGTTCGGTCAGATCGCTGACCGCATCGCTCATGTCCCAGCTTCGCGGTGCATCGATCACCGGGCAGGTCGCCGGTTCGATACAGTGAACCGGGCACAACCAATCCGCGAAGGATAGATATCGGGTACCGTCGGGCCCGAGCCGGTCGTAGGGCGTGCCCGCCGGCGTCCCCACTGCTCGGGACTCCGTCACCCTCGACGGCCAGCGTGCGCGGGCTCGTCGCACCAGCCACTCGTGCATGAGGTGCGGCATGAGCGGCGAGGGCACAATGGCATCGGGAGGAACCGCCCCACCTGCCGACTCGGGACGATCCAGAAAACGATCGAAGAAGGTCCCCCACTCCTCCACGACGAGCTGCCGTGACGAATCGGGGCTCAGCTCCCGCGCCGCGCGACAACTTGGATCACGATCCACCACCAGAATCCGATCGTAGGTCGTCGCCCCGCGCACGCGGGCCCGTTCGAGCTGGCCGGCGTAAAAGGTTCCGTAGCAGCCACCGCCGATCACCGCGACCGTCCCGAGCTGAACGACCTGCTCGATTCCTGGCTGCCTAGACGTCCGCACCTCCACCAGCGCGAATCAGCCTTCCGCCATCAACGACCAGCACGGTTCCGGTGACGTAGTCACCGGCCTCGAGCAGATACAGTACGGCGCCAATAACGTCGGTGGGCGCCCCAATGCGCCGGAGGGGGGTGGTCCGTTCGAGAAAGCTCCGCGCCGACTCGTCGTAGTGCTCGGGTACAAGTACGGCGCCGGGCGCAATGGCGTTCACGGTCACCTCTGGCGCCAGGCTCAGCGCCAGTACCTTGGTCAACATGACCACGCCAGCTTTGCTCACGGAGTGCGCGGCAAACGCCGGCCACGGCTCGAGGCCGGCCAGGTCGGCGACGTTGACGACGCGCCCCCGGCGCCGGCGTAACGCCGGTGCAGCGCCCTGCGTGCAAAAGAAAACCGAGCGGAGATTCAGATTGAGAATCCGGTCCCACTGCTCGATGGTGGTCTCCTCGAGTGTCAGCCGCTCCATCACAGCGGCGGAGTTGATCAGTACGTCGAGCCTGCCGAAGGCGCGCTCCACCCGCTGCGGCAGCTCGAGTGCAGCGTGGGCATCCGTGAGGTCTGCCGCAAAGCAGTCCGCTTGTCCTCCTGCCCCTCGGATCTGATCGCGCAAGGATTCGGCGCCCTCGGCTGACGCATGATGATGCAGGGCCAGGGTCAGACCACGCTCCGCCAGTGCCGCAGCGAGTGCGCGACCGAGCCGGCGCCCCGCACCGGTGACGAGCGCCACGCGTCCTCGAAGCTCCATGGTCAGGTCTGACGAGGCGTGATGGGAAGGATGACCCCGCTGTCGCGATAAGCCGGGTCGGCCAGGCTCAGGATGCCCGCCGCGATGTCGTCTAGCTCGACGTACCGTGCAGCGGCCCCGGCGCTCGCGACGTTATCGTGGGTCCGCACCATTCCCGGAGCCACCGCGTTCACCCGCACGCCTCGTTCCTTCAGCTCGAGCCCGAGGCTCCGGGTGAATCCGGCGACGGCCGATTTCGCGGCAACATACACTGCCATAGGGGCCTGGGCCTCGAGCACGGCGATGGATGCGACGTTGACGATGGCGCCGCGGGTCGCCGTCAAGGCGTGAATGGCGGCCTGTGAGACGACGAACGTCGTCTTGAGATTGATGGCGATCTCGCGATCGAAGTCTCGCACTGTTGTCCCGCTGATCGGGCCGTAGGTCGTGAGGCCACCGGCAAGGTTGACCACGACATCCAGTCGGCCATAGTGGCGGAGCGCGGTTTCGACTGCGAGGGCCGCAACGTCCGGCAGAGTGAGGTCGCCGGCGCACGGGCGCGCCTCTATACCGGCGGCGGCGAACTCGCGGGCGCGGTCGACCACCCCCACCGCGTTCAGGTCCGCCACCACCAGCCTGGCACCTGCCGTCCCGAACGCGAGCGCGACCGCATTGCCGATCTGGCCGGCGCGACCTACGCCGGTGACCAGCACCACCCGGTCGTGGAAGTCGGGACCTGGAGACACCGAATGGCTCAGGCCGAAACGGGGGCGGCGAGCGGCGGGCGGGCGCCTTCGAGTGCGTCCAGCCAGGCAAGCGGCACGTTCTGGGACCCGATCGCGATCTGGGCTTCGTCACCAACCGCATCACCGTGCCAATCGCTGCCGCCGGTACGGTGGAGGCCCAGGTCGAGCGCGAACTCGGTGAGCCGGGCCCGCACGTCGGGATCGTGGCTCGGATGTCGGGTTTCGACTGCGTCCAGTCCCATCTGCTTGAAGTGCACCAGCAGACTCCTGGTGCCGCGGTCTTTCAGGTGCGCCGCCGAAACGACGCCGCCCACTCGATGCACCAGTTCAGCAACCTCCATGAACCTGGGCAGCGACTTCTCGACGAAGGCCGGCCGCCCACGGCCGAGATACCGGTCGAAAGCCTCGCCGACACTACCCACGTCACCCCGGCGCACCAAGGCCCGGGCAACATGCGGTCGCCCAACCGCGCCTCCCTCCGCCTCGGCCAGCACGTCCGCGTCGCTCAGGCCGATCCCTAGACGGTGGAGGCGCTCGACCATGGCGCGCCCTCGCCGCTCCCGATCCGCTCGGCAACGCGTCAGGAAATCCTCCAACAGCGCGGTGCCGGGGGGAAGAAAGTATCCCAGGACGTGCATCTCACCCCACGGTGCGGCGACCGAGAATTCGCATCCGCCGATTACCCGGATGCCGGCCGCCTCACCCGCGGCGATCGCCGCCGGGACGCCGGCGAGCGTGTCATGATCGGTGAGCGCCATGGCGGTGACACCTGCAGCCGCGGCGCGGCGCACCACCGCGTCGGGCGTTAACTCGCCATCCGAGGCAGTGGAATGCACATGAAGATCGATGATCGGCCCGCGAAAGAGCGCAGCGTCGGTCATGGGCGGTACCCCGTTTCCGGTGCCGTCCATGCCGGCTGCGAATGCGCAAACAGGTCGCGGAGCTGCGCGTCGCTCAGCTGACTCAGCGCGAGCTCGGGATTCTTGCCGCCCAACGGCGAGAACCGGATGACTCGGCGCTCGCGATTGGCACCGCTACCCCGGGAAAAGACCAGGCCAACCTCATCCTTGACGTACTGGGTGACGCGACCACTGGCCTGCACGTTCCACTGCTCGCCGCCTACTTCGATGATCCGACGCGGCATGTCAGAGCGCCACCTCCTCCCATAACTCCCAGGCGTCCGGCCGATAGCTCGCGAGTTCCCGGAGTCTGCCTTCCAGACGCATTTCGTCTTCAGTCTTGTCGGCCACCGCGCGGTGGAGCTCTCGACTGCGGCTTTCGCTGCACTCGAGAAACACATCGGCACGACCGGGCAGTCGAAACAGCCACAGATGTCGCCCACGTCCCTCCCACAACCTGGCGAGCCTCCCGAGCACCTCCAGGTACTCCGGCTGCGCGTCAGGAGGAACGGTTACCCGTGAGACGGTGAGCGTCCGCGACATCTCACGCCGCGTCCTCAGAAAAGTTTTCCAGCGAACGCTTCACATCAGCCATGAAGCGATCGGCATCAGCTCCGTCTACCACCCGGTGATCGAACGCCAGTGAAAGCATGCCCATCAATCGAATGGCGATGGTGTCCGCCCCGTCGACCGAGAGAACGGCGGGCTGCTTGGTGATCGAACCCACGCAGAGGATCGCCACCTGCGGCTGATTGATGATCGGCGTTCCGATCAGTGAGCCGAACACGCCCGGGTTGGTGATCGTGAAGGTCCCGCGCTGCACCTCGTCGGGGCTCAGTTTCTTCGTCCGCGCCCGCTCGCCGAGATCGTTGATGGCGCGGGCGAGTCCGATCAGGGACAGCTCGTCGGCGTGTCGAACGACGGGCACGATGAGGCCCCAGTCAAGCGCCACCGCAATCCCGAGATTAATGTCGCGGCGAAGAATGGTGGCATCGGATCCGACCGCCGCATTGATAGCCGCGTGCTTCCGCAGGTTGTCCGCCGCGGCCTTCGCGATGAACGCCAGGTAGGTGAGATTGACCCCACGAGCCGCGAATTCCTCCTTCTTACGACTGCGAACCTGCGCTACCCGGGTGTAGTCGATCTCGAACACGGTGTTCACGTGGGGCGAAACCCGGCGCGACATCACCATGTGATCCGCGGTGAGCTTGCGGATTCTCGACCACGGCTCCACCCGATCGCCCGGCCAAGCCTCGGCCCCGGGAGCTGCCAGAGGCGCTGGCACCGACGGACCCGGCGACGGAGCACGGGCGGGGACTGAGGGGGCCGCTGCGACAGGGGACGGCGCTTCGAGGAAGTTGAGCACGTCGTGCTTGGTGACGCGCCCGGAGTGCCCGGTCCCGGGGATTGCCGCCAGATCGAGGTTGTGCTCGGCGGCCATCTTTCGCACGAGTGGTGTGGACTTGCGCCGGAGCCGTTCGTCGGCGGTCTCTACGGCTCCGTTTCCGGCCGGCGCCGGCTGGGCTTGAGCAGCAACGGGGGGAGCTTCGGATTTGGGAGGCGCCGGAGCAGGAGGCTTCGGTGGCGCAGACGGCTTGGACGGAGCCGGCGCAGCCGCTGGGGCCGACGCAGTGGTCGGTGCGGGTGCTGCAGGCGCTGGGGCAGGCACCGGTGCCGGACTGGAGGCAGCCGCACCGGCCTCGGTTTCGATCCGGCCCACCACCGTCTGGACAGGCACGGTTTCCCCTTCCTGCACCAGGATCTCAGCGAGTACGCCGGCACCGGGCGCGGGAATTTCAGCGTCGACCTTGTCAGTCGAGATCTCGAAAATCGGTTCATCACGCTTGACCGGGTCACCGGCCTTCTTGAGCCAGCGCGAGAGTGTTCCTTCAGCGATGGACTCGCCCATCTGGGGCATGACGACATCTATACGAGCCATGTGAGCTCCGGTCAGCAGCTATCAGCTATCAGCGCCGCTCAGTACGCGGCGAGCCAGCGCGCCGCGGCGACGATATCGTCGGTTTGCGGCAGCACGAAGTCTTCCAAAGCCGGTGCGTACGGGAGGGGGACATCGTGTGCCGCAACTCGCCGGACCGGCGCGTCCAACCATTCGAAGGCCAACTGATTGATCCGGGCGATGATCTCGCCGCCCACCCCACCAGTGACCGTGTCTTCATGTACGATGAGCGCCCGATTGGTTTTCTTCACGCTGGCGACGATTGCGTCGTCGTCCATCGGCAGCAACGTACGCAGATCGACAACCTCGACGGAAAGCCCGTCCTCGCGTTCCAGGATTTCAGCGGCCTCGAGAGATTTCCAGACCGACGCCGCATAGGTAATGATGGACAGGTCTTTCCCCTCTCGAGCCAGCCGAGCTTTCCCCAACGGCACGACGTGATCGCCATCCGGCACGGCTCCCCGGATACGGCGATAGAGATACTTGTGCTCGAAGAACAGCACCGGATCGTCGTCCCGAATCGCGGCTTTGAGCAGTCCCTTGGCGTCTGCCGGCGTCGCGGGACATACCAGTTTGAGTCCGGGCGTGTGGAGGAACGCTGCTTCGGGATTCTGCGAATGAAACGGCCCACCTCGAACGTAGCCTCCGCTGGGCCCGCGTACCACCATGGGGCACGGCAGAAAGCTGCGATACCGCGCCGTGGCCACATAGTTGGTGAGGATGCTGTAAGCGCAAGAGACGAAATCGATGAACTGCATCTCGCACACTGGTCGCATGCCCATATGCGCGGCTCCGGCAGCGGCTCCCACGAAGCCGGTCTCGCTCACAGGCGTATCGATCACCCGGTCGGCGCCGAAGCGTTCGAGCAGTCCCTCGGTAACCTTGAAAGCCCCTCCATATATCCCGATGTCCTCACCCAGGCAGAAGACATTGGGATCGCGCTCCATCTCCTCTACGAGTCCCCCGCGGATAGCCTCGAGATAGGTGACTTCAGCCATGCCGGCGCTCCCGATACCACTGCACCGGCATTACCGGGGGGTCGGCATAGACTCCAATCAAGGCCTCTGCCGACACCGGCGCTGGAGACTGCTCCGCCAGCGCAGTCGCCTGATCGATTTCGTCCCGAACTCGAACGTCCAGTGCGTCGACCTCGGAGCGGTCCACCGCATAGCTCTCAGCGAGTCGCTCCACAAAGCGATCGAGCGGATCGTTTTCGGTCGCCCATCGGTCGATCTCACCCGCCGGCACGTAGGACTGGTCATCGTGCTCGGCGTGCCCCTTCCGCCGGTACGTAATGAGCTCGATCAAGGTCACGCCTCCCCCCGCCCGAGCTCGGTCCACCGCCTCCTTTGTGACGTCATAGACCGCAAGTACATCATTTCCGTCGGCGGTGAGACCGGGGATGCCGTAGCCTGCTGCCTTATCGGCCAGGCGCTCAGCCGCCGTCTGCTTTCCGACCGGCGTCGAATAGGCGTACCCATTGTTTTCCACGATCACGACGAGAGGGCAGTGCTGCACCGCGGCGAAATTGATTCCCTCGTGGAACGCGCCGGTCGAGGTAGCGCCATCGCCGACGTAAACCAGGCCTACGCGCGGCTGCTTCCGAAGCTTGAACGAGAGCGTGACGCCCGCCATGACCGGAACCATGTCGCCGAGATGCGAGATCTGGCCGATGAACCCACGCTCGAGATCGCCGATATGGATATTGAGCTCCCTTCCCCGGCTCAGACTGTCGCCCTTGGCCATGTACTGTAGCAGGATTTCGAGCGGTCGGGCGCCTTGCACCAGCATCGAGCCCAGATTGCGAATCAGGGGCGAGAGAATGTCTTTCTTGCTACGATCGAGCGCGTAGGCCGAGCCGACGGCGACGGCCTCCTGTCCCAACGACCGAAACAACCCGCCCACGACCTTGGTCTGCCGATAGAGCGCCACCAGACGCTCTTCCAGCGTGCGGGTGAGCCGCATGTAGTAGTACAGCTCGAGCAATTGCGTGCGGGTGAGGGCGGCAGGGACGGTGGGAGGGGACAGGGTGGTGGCCATAGACCAGGCGTTGAGTACTTTGGGAAACCGGCAGGAAGTTAAAGCGTAAACGGTAAACGGTAAACGGGGGACTCCATTACAAGCAGAGCCCCCCGTTCACTGTTCACTGTTTACCGTTTACGCGGTTTCTTTTTCAATCCGCATCCCGTAGAACGACCGGTACACGAAGGCCATCGAGATTACGAAGAACACTGCGGCCAGCGCATGGCTCAAGCCGGAGCCCTCCTGGGCGGTGAGTGAGACGGCCAGCTCGACCGCGAGAAGACCGAACAAGGTCGTGAACTTGATAATCGGATTGAGCGCTACCGACGAGGTGTCCTTGAACGGATCGCCCACGGTGTCGCCTACCACGGTTGCAGCGTGCAGGGGCGTGCCCTTCTGCTTGAGCTGGACCTCCACAATCTTTTTCGCGTTGTCCCAGGCCCCACCGGCATTCGCCATGAACACGGCCTGATAGAGGCCGAACAAGGCGATTGACACCAGATACCCGATGAAGAAGTAGGGCTCCACGAACGCGAAGGCCAACGTGGCGAAGAACACGGTCAGGAAGATGTTGAACATGCCCCGCTGGGCGTACCGGGTGCAGATCTCCACTACCTTCTTGCTGTCCTCCACCGAGGCCTTGGTGGCACCCTCGAGTTTGATGTTGCGCTTGATAAACTCGACCGCCCGATAGGCGCCCGTCGTCACCGCCTGGGTGGACGCGCCGGTGAACCAGTAAATGATCGCCCCGCCGGTGATGAGGCCGAGCAGGAAGGGGGGGTGCAGCAGGGACAGATTCTCGACGTTGGTCGTGAGCCCGTTGGTCAGGGCTACGATGATCGAGAAGATCATCGTCGTCGCACCGACCACCGCCGTGCCGATAAGCACTGGCTTGGCGGTTGCCTTGAAGGTGTTGCCGGCCCCGTCGTTCTCCTCCAGAAAATGCTTGGCCTTCTCGAAATCCACGTCGAACCCGTGCTCCCGTCTGAGTTGCTCCTTGACCGCCGGAACCTGCTCGATCAGCGACAGCTCGTAAATCGACTGGGCGTTGTCGGTCACCGGCCCGTAGGAGTCCACTGCAATGGTTACCGGACCCATGCCGAGGAAACCGAAGGCCACGAGCCCGAAGGCGAAAACCGCCGGGGCCACCATGAGTGACGACAGGCCCGCCGTGCTCACACCGTAGG